>Ga0131853_10006683_pt1 | contig 20829 bp, 17 predicted proteins | sample TergutLab28metaG_FD_92764 | JGI IMG/M metagenome (GOLD analysis project Ga0131853, IMG submission 92764) | Labiotermes labralis P1 segment gut microbial communities from Petit-Saut dam, French Guiana - Lab288 P1 (version 2) (version 2) | ecosystem: Host-associated > Arthropoda: Insects >...
AGGAGCCACGCTAGGACTCTACAGGGAGTTGTGAAAATGTGTGTAGAATGCGAACTGGGGGGCAAAAATTATTTTGGTATCCGAATAAGAGGCTTGCATATGGTTTATTCTAGGATATTTATGGTGTTTTATTTTCTGAAGTGAGCTTGAAAGTTAGGTTTAGGTCAAGATTGTTCATGGCATGTAATATTTTGTTCTTCTTTGTACTCTCTTTGTTGTATATTATAATAATATCAACAAAATATCTTTTATAGTATATTATTTCCTTACTATCTAGCCTTTGATTGATATGCTTTTCTCTATTTTCTATAGGTATACTAGGTGTGGCAATAAAGAAACTGTTTTCATGCACTAATTCTTAATGGGAAAATAATCAATTGACGTCTTATCCCATTCAATGTAGCCCCTCCCTGATTCCTACACCGCTCCATGGATAATTTCCCACTGTTGGTGCAGTGCTGCAAGTCATCTTGAATTATGCTGTTCAAGAGTTGCGTCGCTTTATCTTTCACTGCATCCACGGACCCAAACCTGTTTCCTTTGAGCGCAGACTTGATTTTGGTTAAATGAATTAGTCGCACGGTGCTAGGTCCGAAGAATACAGTGGATGTTCCATCGCTGCAATATGTTTTTTCGCCAAATATCTCTTCACAGATAGCGCGTTGTGTGCTGGCGCGTTTTCGTGATGAAGAATCCATGAGGCTTTCTTCCACATTTCTGTTCTCCTTCGTTGCACAATTTCACGGAGGTTCTTGAAAGCATTTTTATATTAAATCTGATTGACTGTCTGACTTTCAGGCACCCAATCAATCTAGATAAACCACCGGATATAAAAAAATCATTCACCGTTGCTTTAAATTTCTACTTGTTCATGCGCGCTTTCTTATTCCTATTGGATTGGGGGCTCTTCCCATGCATGGATTGTCTCTTAGTCTGTGGATCATACTGAAAAATTCAAGTTTCGTCATACGTAATTACGTTTAGGTAGAAATCAGGAATATTCTTTAATTTTTTCATGATTGTCGCACAGCAATTCACTCGATGTTCCTTTTGCTCGGGGGTAAGGGTTTTTGGCACCACTTTAGCATACAAAATTTCATGCGCAGATCTTCGTGCAAAATCTGTCTAACACATTCCTTATTGACCTTGGTGAGTTCAGAAGTTGCTCGAAAGTTGAGTCGGCGGTCTCCTCGAAAAATTCTAGCGTCCTTTTCCACATTCTCTTGAGTTTTCGCAGCAGAAGGACGGCCGGAATTCTGATCGTCCCCGACGTATTCCCTACCTTACTCAAACTTTTTAAACCACTCGACAACTTGCGAGCGATATAGACACTGACCACCATACACGTCTGTCAAAAAATTGTAAGATTCTGTTGCCGATTTTCCAAGTTTTGTGAGGAATTTGATGACAAAACTTTGTTCTATATTAGCACTCAGCATTATTCCGAAGGAGCCCAGACAAACGTACCGTTTCTAACAATGGTCACGGCCAGAAAAACCGAAGCGCGTGAATGAACATTTGTGTGATGCTAGAGGGAAGACCACGCGTCAATGCCCTAACCTGCTCTTCGTCATCGACGTGGCAGGAAATGAGTAATAAAAGCAATCCGGTTTTTTATTGCCACTCCTCGTAATTCTGCTAAGGTTCCTGAGAGAGGTGAATCTATTATGACACATTTGTGTGGTTTGAAGTATAGATTTCTATATTGCAAGTAACTTTGTTCCATTAAGGTGTTGTGTAGTATAAAGATTTGTAAATCTTTCCTCTTGGACTATTATTTTTTGTTGTAGCCAGTGTCTTGTTGCCATTATTTTTATTTGTTCCGGTATATTATTTTATACATTTTTTAAAGGGTGATTATTTTTATTTTGATTTATTTGTAGTTTTATGATTTCCTATGCAATTTTTATTGAATATTTACGTTACATGTGTCTCGTAATATTTGCATGTTTTTTTAATTTGTTTTTGCGTAATTTGTCAATATGCTTTTAAGGTGCCTCTCTTTTGTTCATTGCTGAACTTTTTGCCATGTCCTCCTTATGAGTTTTAAAGTAAGCATTCAGTTTGGGGCCTTAGTTGGTGTGTTGAACCGATACTTCTTTGTTTTGATGTTTATAATTTATTTACGCTGTTGAATTGCCTGCTGTCTTTGCTTCTGAAATTTTGTTGTTGGATCTGTTTTGATTTGTCGTATGTTGTTATCTTGTATGAATTGCATGACATTTTCGTTTCGTTTAATTTTAACTATTATCGGCTTTCATTAGCCTTATATTTTTATTGTCCATTTCTATTTTAAATTTACTTAGTGTGTTTTATTGCATTTTGTGTAATGGGTTTTGCTTATTATTTACTTTAATTTATATTATCCGATTGGCTGCTAGATATCTATAAGTGTTTAGCCATTTGCCTTCCAATTGTCTGACAGCTTTTTCTGTTTCTATGATAATTTCATTTATGTACCTGATGTGTTTTTGTTGAATAGCATAATGGGGGCCTACAAGTAAGATAATAGAATGTTTTATGTGGGTCTAGTTTTGTATGAGGCTTATAATTCTGGGTTGGGTATTCTTGCGGTTGTTAGGCTGTTTGGTTTGTTTATGTGCCATTTGTGTTTTGTTGGGAAAGATGTTGATATTGTTTTGCAAGTACACATATTCTTTCAATAACATTGCTTAAGGTGTGGTGTATTTTTAATCGGGCGTGCTGCCACGTAACTTTATAGTATTCTGCTCCTTGTAAGTGCTGTTCATATAGTAGGTGTTTGAGGTGCTGTTTCTTATTGTATACATATTTCATCTCCTGCTTGATGCGGTATATCACTGCTTGTTGTGTGGTATTGCGATGTCTTTTGTTTTTCCGTTTGTTTGCAGACATATATAATATGGCTGTAGTCTTCTTCTTTTGCATATCCTGTTGAACCAGATGGCCGCAATGATTTTAAATAACTTCATTTTTGTGTTTAAGTTGTTCTTATATACTTTTGCTTGTCGGGCCTTAATTATTTTCATTTTTGTTGCCGTGCAATATAATCAATTTAACACTAAAATACCAACTAATTGCACACTATATTAATACATTTTGCAAAACGCAAGCAAAAATACGTAGGTCTTATTGTTTAAAATTTATGTCACTCCTAAACGTTTCCATCCTAAAGAATCATCATCATTGAGTAAATATTCCTGTGAATGAATTTACGGAATATACCTTATTTGCTGGTTTTTTTGGTGTGGCGGCGGCATGCCTGTAATTTTAATAGGCGATTGTAAGTTTGATATGTGTTATTGACTTATTGTAACACCATTTATATAATGTAACTCGATTTTACTTATATTTAGATATGTAGATTATGTTTTGTTTGGCTGGTCTGAAATTTGCCTGTACTGTGCAGTTATGCGTGTGGCTAATCCGTGTTTATCATATGGTGGGTTTGTGGCTTGTGTGCAGTCAAATAATATATTATGTTCGGAAGATTGTTGCTCTGTGACTATCGAACCTATTTGTGGTATTCTTGGATATACATGGCCTCACAAGAATTCATGTGTTTCCCCATAACTATTTGTAAGTTTCTTCTTGAGGTCCGTACTCATGTCTATAATTCAAAATGTGTGAAGCATAAGCCGACTTTTGGTTGTTGGTATTGATATACCTGATATGCACGTTATGTCTTATGCTGATCATTTTCCTCTCTGTCCTTCATACGCAATGTTTCAAGTGTTACATATGAGCTTGTATGTGACTCATTATTTTCCATTTGTTCCTTTTTCAGATGCCAGTATTTTGAATATGTTGTTGGTGGTCCTGGCCTGTATTTATTGTGCTGGTGTTGAAAAAGTTTTGATGCTCCTCATGAATCCCCCATAATAGTTGATGGTTGAACATGTTTTGATTTTATTAGTCTGTGTTTTTACTTTCAATATCAGTAATTTTTTATTTTATTTTTATGATTTGTTCCGTTGAAAATCCACTATTCTTAGCCATAGAAAATATGCTATCCCACTATTTAGGAATTTCTCTTTTGTTAAAGTTAGGGAAATTAATCTGATCTTGTAGTACCTGAAGGCAGGTGTTCGTTGTTAGGTAGAGTGGTTGGACATGTTGTCGATTGTGGCGTCGCTGTTCATTTCTTATATATATGCCTAATTCCAAATTATTTTCTTTCCTGCATATGGTTAAGTTTAGGAAATTTGTGTTGATTTTATTTCTGAGGTGAACTTGAAGGTTATGTTTTCGTCTACATCGTTCATGGCATGTAATAATTGTACTTCCTTTATCCTATCTTTGTTGTTTATTATAATAATATTATCAACATATCTTATATAGTAACATATTTCATTTATATTTAGCCATTGTTAATTTGATCTTCTCTAATTTTTGAACGTACAATTCTGCTAAGTTTCCTGATAGTGGTTAAACTAAGTTGATCTTTATGTGGTTTGAATTACAAATTACTGCTGGAAATAGTTTTGTTCCATTATGATGTTGGGTATTATTATGAATTGTTTGCTTTCCGGTGGTCTATTGTTTGTTGTTGTAGACAGTGTCTTGTTGACATTATTAATTTTTTTTAAAATTACTGAATAAATATTTGGTATCAATAGTTAGTAGTTTCTTATTTTGATTTATGTGTATTTTTGTGTGTTCCTCTGTTATTTATAATGAATTTTTATGTTATATCTTTCAGGTAATATTTGCATGTTTTTAAATTGGTTTTTGAGTAATTTGGCTATCTTGTGGGAAGGTGATTGTGTGTTGTTGATTATCGGCCTTATTGCAATGCCCTCCTTACGCGTTTTAAAGTAAGCATTGAGTTTTGGGTCATTAGTTTCCGTGCTGATCTGGTATTTAATTTTTTTATTTATATTTTTTTACCCTGTTGAATTTCCTGCTATTGTTCGTATTGAAATTATGTTGTTAGATCTGTTTTGATTTGTGTTATGTTCTATCTTGTAAGTATTGCACGAATTTTTGGTGTCGTTTACTTTTATCCATTACAACAATGTCTTTGCTTTTATCGGTTTTCTTTTCTCTTATGTTTATTGTCCATTTCTGTTTCTTTTTTCCTTGGTGCGTTGTATTGCATTATTGTAATGGGATTTGCTTATTGTTTTCTTTAATTTTTTATATGTTTGGCTGCCCGATTTCTTTATTATTTTGCCATTTGCGTTGAATTTTCCTGATAGCCATTTGTGTTTTTATGATAAATTGATTTATGTATCTTTAGGGTTTATTTCTATAGCACATTAGGGGCCTAAACTTAAGGCATTAGCCTTTTTTTGTGTATCTTTTGTGTTTGAGGTTTATAAATCTCGGTTGTGTATTCGTGTGGTTACTATAATTTGTGTTTGTTTATGTGACATTTGTTTTTGTTGGAAATTTTGTACATTTTGTTTCGCAAGTACCGATTTTTGTTTTACAAGATTTTGTTTAAGTGTCGTCTATTTGCAATAGGGCATGCTGCAACGTACCTCTACGATATTCTGCTCCTGGTAAGTGCAATTGATGTAGTATTTGTTTGAGGTGCTGTTTCTTATTTATAGATATTTGATCACCTGTTTGATGTGGCATATCACTGCTTGTTGTGTGGTCTTGCGATCCCTTTTGGTTTTTCCGTTCGTTTGCAGAGTTATATATTTTGGTTTAAACCTCCTGTTTTGCATATCCTGTTGAACCAGATGGTCGCATTGGTTTTAAATAACTTCATTTTTTTGTTTTAGATGTTGTTAGGACTTTTGTTTCTTGGTCTTTAATTATTTTCTTTTTGTTACCGTGCAATATTATCAATTTGACATAAAAATACCAACTACTTGCACACTATTTTAATACACTTTGTAAAATACACGCAAAAATATTTAGGTCTAATCCATTAAAATTTACATCACTGCTATATATTTAAAACCTGAAGAATCATCATCAGGAAGTAAATGTTCCTATGTATGAATTTATTGAATAATGCTAATTTGTTGATATTTTTGGTGTGGTGGCGGCATGCCTATAATAATAATAGACGATTATAAATTTTCATATTTATTATTGATTTATTCTAATCCCTTATATAAAATGTACTTCGATTTTACTTACATGTAGATTTGTAGGTTATATTACGTTTGGTTTGTCTGAACGTTGCCTGTCTTGTGTAGATATGCGTGTGTCTTATACGTGTTTGTCATATGATGGGGTTGTGGCTCGTTGCTCCGTGATTAACAAATCAATTTTATTGTATTCTTGGTTATATGTAGCCTTCCGACAGTTAACTTGTTTGCCCTTTTTACATGCTTTACCAATTTGCATGGTTCCTTCTGAGGTAGCTACACATGTCTATTATTCAAAACGTGTAATACATTAGCCGACTCTCGGTTGTTGCTTTTGATATATCTGATATGCTCTTTATATCTTATGCTCATCGTTCTTCTCGTCTGTCCTTTATAGGCATTGTTACATGTGTTACATTTGGGTCTCTATGTGCCATTTAATTTTCCAATCCTTTTATTTGAGATACCAATAGGGTGAATATATTTTTCGTGTTCCTGTACTGTTTATATTGTGCTGTTGTTGAATATGTTTGTGATGCTCCTCAAGAATCACCCATAGTAGGCAAATTTGCCCATGTTTTGATTTTATTATTGTGTGTAAATTCTTCAAATTTCTTCCATTTTTTTGAATTGTTCTGTTGAAAATCAATTATTTTAGCCATACTAAATATGTTTGCACACTCTTTAGATAGTTCTTTTCGTGTTAATGATAGGAAATTAATCTCTTTTTGAGTATATGAAGTCAGTTTCTTATTTTAGTTTGGATAGACATGCTTTGGATTTTGTTTTCGGTGTTCATTTCTTTCTGTATATGCTTATTTCCAAATTATTTGGTTTCCTGCATAAGATTAAGTCTACGAAATTTTTTGTGATATTGTTTCTAAGGGGAGCTTGATTGTAAGGTTTTCATAAACATTGTTCATATCACGTAATATCTTTTCTTAATTTTACTAACGTTGTTGTATATTATAATAATATAATCAACATATCTTTCAAAGTAACTTATTTCATTACTATCTAGCAAATGTTTGATACTTTTTTTTATTTTTTTAGGTATATTTCTGCTAAGGTTCCTGAGAGGTGTGAACACATGGTAACTGATTTTGTTGTTTGAAATATAGATTATAATACTGGAAGTGATTTTGTTCCATAATGATGTTGAGTAGAATTACGATTTATTTGCTATCCTCCTGATTTATTGGTTGTTATTTTAGCTAGTGTGTTCTTGCCATTATTATTCTTTGTGGGGTAAATTGAAGTTTAAATCTTTGATATCATGGGTAATTAGTTTGTTATTTTGATTTAAGTGTAGTTTTGTCAGTTCCTCTGCTATTTATGTTGAATTTTTATATTATATGTGTCTGATAATATTTTTATGTTATTTAATTTGTTGTTGAGAAACATGGCTATCTTGTGGGAAGGAGCTTGTATGTTGTTGATTACCGGCTTTTTTGGCATGCCCTACTTTTGCATTTTAATGTAAGCAATGAGATTTGAGTTCTTAGATTTTGTGTTGATCAGATATTTACTAATTTTGCTATTTATAATTTGTATACATTCTCCAATTTCCTGCTATGTTTGCTTTAGAAACTTTGTTGTTGGATCTGTATTGATTAGTGGTATGTTGTTTTCTTGTACGATTTGCATGAATATTTCGTATCGTTTATTTTTAACTCTTAGAACAATGGCTTTGGTTTTATCGGCTTTCATTACACTTATGTTTTCATTGTCTATTTCTGTTATTAGTTTCCTTAGTGTGTAATATTGCATCTTGTGTAATGAGCTTTGCTTATTATATTCCTTCATTTGTTTTATCCGTTTGACTGCTAGATATATTTATTGTTTTGACATGTGGGTTCAAACTGTCTGATAGCATTTTCTGCTATTATGATAATTTCATTTATGTACTTGTTGGATTTTAGTTGTAAAGCATACTGGGGGCCTAAACTTAAGACATTAAACTGTTCTTTGAGAGTTTTTATGTGAGAGGTTTACCATTCTCGGTTGTATATTCGTTTGGTTGTTAGAATCTTTACATTGTTTATGTGCCATTTGAGTTTTGTTTGGAAAGATTATTAATTTTTTTCAAGTACCGATATTTTTTTTCCATGACTTTGTTTAAGTTGTCGTCTATTTGTAAAAGGGCATGTTGTCACGTAAAGTTATTGTGTTATGCTCCTTGTAAGTGCAGTGTAAATAGTAGTTGGTTGAGGTGTTGTTCCTTTTTGTATACATATTTGATCTCCTGTTTGATACGGTATTTCACTGCTTGTTGTGTGGTCTTCCGATCTCTCGTAGTTTCTCCGGTTGTTTGCAGAATGTTGTATTTTGGTTCTAGGCCCCTTGTTTTGCATATCCTGTTGAACCAGATGGCCGCATTCGTTTTCAATATCTTTATTTTCGTGTATTTGATGTTGTTGTGTACTTTTCTATATTGCGCAGTGAATATTTCCTTTTTTGTTGCCGCACAATATTATCAAATTAACCTTAAAATACCATCTAATTGCTCTCTATTTAATACAATTTGTAAAACGCACGCAAAAGTACGTAGGTCTAATCCATAAAATTTTACATTACTCCTACATATTTGAAATTAGAAAATCATCAACAGGGAGTAAATGTCCCTATTTACGAAGTTATTTTATATTCCTTATTTGTTGATATTATTTGTGGGTTGGAGGCATACCTGTAAATATAATAGACGATAATATGTTTTGATATATATATTATTGATTTATTCGAATGCTTTTCATATTATTTTCCTCGATTATACTTATATGTATATGTGTACGTTAAGTTATGTGTAGCTTGTCTGACTGTTGCCTGCCCTGGGTAGTTATGCGTGTGCTAATCTGTGGTTGAGAAAAAGTGGAGTTGTGGCTTGGGTGCAGTCAATGTTTATATTGAGTTCGTAGAGTTGTTTCTCCGTGACTTACAGACATATTTTATGGTATTTTTGGATATATATAATCTCCCAACGTTTCATGTTTTTGCCGTTTTTAAATGCTTTAAATATTTGCATGGTTTCTTCTTGGGGTCAATATTCTTGTCTCTTATTCAAAACGTGTAAAGCATAAGCCGAATTTTCGATGTTGGTTTCGATATATTGTTGGTGGGTCTCTTTTTATTTGTGCTGTTCTTGAATTTGATTTTAATTTTCCTCATGAATAACCCATTGTTGGGGAAGGTTGTTCATGTTTTGATTTCAATATCCTGTGTTTTAACTTTCAATTCCTTAGTTAGTTTCCCTTTTTTTGTGATTCATTACGTTGAAAATCCATTAATCTTAGCCATAGTAGATATATTGACCCACTCTTATTTTTTACATTTGTGTTAATGGTAGGAAATTAATCTGAAAATATAGTAGTTGAAAGCATTTTTTTCTTCTGTAGTTTGTTTGGACATCCTGTGGATTGTGGTGTCGGTGTTCATTTATTTGCTATATATGCCTAATTCCAAATTATTTGGTTTCCTGCACATTGTTAAGTCTAGGAAATTAATGGTCATATGGTTTCTGAGGTGAGCTTGAAGGTTAGGTTTCGTCTACATTGTTCATGGCATGTAATATTTGTTCTTCTTTTATCCTATCTTTGTTCAATATTACAATAATATCATAAACATATTTTTTATAGTAAATTATTACTTGAATAACTAGCGATTTTTTAATACGATATTTTTCTGTTTTCTGTATGTATATTTCTGCTAAGTTTCCTGAGATATGTGAACACATGATGACTGATTTAGTTGTTTTGAAGTATAGATTACTAAATTCGAAATGATTTTGTTCCATTATGGTGTTGAGTTGTATTACGATTTGTTTGCTAACCTCGCGTTCTATTATTTGTTTCTGCAGCAAGTGTCTTATTGACATTATTATTCCTTGTTGGTTAAATTGATGAAGAAATCTTTGATACCAAAGTCGATTAGTTGGTTATTTGATTTATGCGTAGGTTGTTGAGTTCGTCAGCTATTCCAATTGATTTTTTTATGTTATATATATCTGTCAATATTTTCATGTTTTTTAATTGGTTTTTGAAGAATTTGGTTATTTTGAGGGAACGTTCTTGTGTGTTTTTGATTAACGGGCATATTGGCATGCCCTACTTATGCGTTTTAATGTAAGCATTGAAATTTGGAACCTTAGAATTTGTGTTGAACATATAATTATTATTTTTTATTTATAATTTGTTTACAATATTGAATTGGCTGTTGTGTTTGCTTCTGAAATTTTGTTGTTGGATCTCTTTTGATTTGTTGTATGTTGTTATCTTGTATGAATTCCATGACTTTTCTTTGTCGTTTAATTTTATGCATTAGAACAATGGCTTTGCCTTTATCGGCTTTCATTTCACTTATGTCTTCATTGTCAATTTTTGTTTTTAATTCCCTTACTGTGTTTCATTGCATTTTGTGTAATGGGCTTAGCTTAATAATTTCTTTAATTTGATTTATCCGTTTGAATGCTAGATATCTATATGTATTTTGCCATTTTGGTTCTATTTGACTGATGACATTTTATGACTCTGATAATTTCTTATATGTACCCGTTGGTTTTAGGTCTAAAGCATACTTTGTCCCTAAATTTAAGACATTATTCTGTTCTTTATGTATGTTTAGTGTGTGTGTGATTTAAAATTCGGGGTTTTGTGTTCGTGTGGATGTTAGACTCTTGGTTTGCTTAGGTGCCATTTCAGTTTTGTTGTTAAGGTTGTTAATTTTGTTTTGCAAATACCGATATTTTCTTCCATTACTTTGTTTAAGTTGTCGTCTGTTTGTACTACGGCATGCTGCCACGTACCGTTATATTATTGTGCTTCTTTAAGTGCATTTGATATAGTACATGGTTGAGGTGCTGTTTCTTTTGTATAGACATTTGATGTATTGTTTGACGCTGGATTTTACATCTTGTCTTGTCTTGCGATCTCTTGTGGTTTTTCCGTTTGTTTGAAGTTTGAAGTATTTTGGTTGTAATCTTCTTTTTCCATATCCCGTTGAAGCAGATGGTCGCATTGGTTTTCAATAACTTCATTTTGGTGTTTTAGAAATTGTTGTATACTTTTGCATGTTGGGCATTGATTATTTAAATTTTCGTTACAGTGCAATATAGTCAATTTAATCTTATAGTACCATCTAATTCACATTATTTTATTACACTTTCTAAAACACACGCAAAAATAAGTATTTCTAATCCTTTACAATTTATAACACTCCTGCATGTTTCAATCCGAAAATATCTTCATCGGGCTTAAATGTTCGTATTTATGAATTTAATGAATATTTCCTATTTCTTGATATTATTTGTATATTGGCGGCATTCCTGTAATTAATATAGACGACTGTAAGTTTTGATACGTATTACTGATTTATTCTAATCACTTATATAAAATGTACTTCGATTTTAATTACATGTATATATGTAGGTTATGTTATGATGTGCTGTTCTGAACTTTGCCTCTCCTGTGTAAATATGCGTGTGGCTAATCCACGGTTGAGATATGGAGGTTTTGTGGCTTGTGTTCAATCCAAGTTTATATTGTGTTCGAACGTTTATTGCTACAAGACAAAAAATTATTTTGTGGTATGCTTGGTCATACATAGCCTCCGAACAATTCATGTGTTTGGCCTATTTAAGGGCTTTAAATATTTACATGGTTTCTTCTTGAGATCCGTACTCATGTCTATTATTCACATTGCATAAAGCATAAACTGAAATTTGGTTGTTGGTTTCTATATATGTGATATATTCTTTATATCTTTAGCCGATCTTTATACTCGTCTGTCCTTTATATGCACTGTTCCATGTTTTACGTGCGAGTTTTTATATGCCAGTTAAATTTTCCCTTTGTTTTTTCCGATGCCATTAGAATGAATATATTGCTGGTGGTCCTCTACTCTTATTAATGTGCTGTTCTTGAATATGTTTGTGATGCTGCGCATGAATCCTTCTAAGTGGGCGGAGGTTGCTCATATTTGAATTTATTATTCTGTTTTTTTACTTTCAAATTCCTAGTTAGTTGTTCTTTTATTTTTAGAATTTGTTCCAATTAAAATCCATTATTCTTAGCCAAAGTAAATATGCTGGCCCACTCTTAAGTTTTTCTTTTATGTTAAAGGTAGAGAAATAAATTTGTTGATGTAGTAACTGAAGGCATCTTTTTTTTTTCTTTAGGGTAATTGGACATGCTGCGGATTGTGGTATCGGTGTTCATTTCATTTCTATATATACCAAAATCCGAATTAATTTGTTTCCTAAATATGGTTGTGTCTAGGTAATTTATGGTGTTTTTTATTCAGAGTTGAGTTTGAAGTTTAGTTTTCGCATACATTCCACATGGAATGTAATATTTATTGTCTTTCATATAATATTTGTTGTATTTTATAGTAATATCATCAACATATCAATTATAGTAACTTATTTCATAACTATCTAGGCATTGTTTGATATGATCTTTTCCTATTTCTTTTGCTACTTTTCTGCTAAGTTTCATGAGACAGGTGAACCCATGATGACTCAATTTTTTGATTTGAAGTAAATATTAATATATTTGAAGAAGTTTCTTTCCATTATGGTGTTGAGTAGTAATATGATTTGTTTGCTTTCCTTGTTGTCTATTTTATGTTAGTGTAGCCAGTGTCTTGTAAATATTTTTATTCCATGTTTGGGTAAATTACTGTATTAATTTATTGTATAAAGTTTGATTAGTATGTTATTTTGTTTTATGTGTAATTTTGTGTGTTCGTCTGCTATTTCTATTGAATATTTTATGTTATATTTGTCTGAAAATGTTTGCATGTTTTTAAATTTATTTTTGAGAATTTTGGATATATTGTTTGAACGTGCTGATGTGTTGTAGTTTACAGGCCTTATTGCCATGTCCTCCTTATGCGCTTTAATGTAATTTTAGTTTTGGGCTATAGTTTGTGTGTTGAAGTGATACTTATTTTTATTTGTAATTTGTTTACACTTTGAATTGCCTGTTGTGTTTGCTTCTGGAATTTTGTTTTTGGATCTGTTTTGATTTGTGGTATGCTGTTTTCTGGTATGGATTCCGTGATATTTTCGTGTCGTTTAATTTTATTTATTATCTGCTTTCGTTGCACTTATATTATCAATGTCCATAAGTTTTTCTAGTTACCTTAGTGTTTTTATCGCATTTTGTGTAATGGACTTTTCTTATAATGTACTTTAATTTCTTTTATCCGAATGGCTGCTAAATATCTATATGTATTTTGCGTTTTGGGATCCATTTGTCTGATAGCATTTTCTGTTTCTATGATAAATTCATTTATGTACATTTGGTTTTCAGTTCTATAGCAAAATGGGGTTTAAAAGTAAGATAATAGAATGTTTTTTAGTCTTTTTTGTGCGAGGTTTATAATTCTGAGTTGTGTATTCTTGCGGTTGTTAGACTGTTTGTTTTGTGTATGTGTCATTTGTGTTTTGTTGTTTAGACTGTTGATTTTATTTTGCAGGCAAACATATTCGTTTTCCACGAATTTGTTTCAGGTGCGGTGTATTTGTATTAGGGCGTTCTGCCACGTAACTTTACAGTATTCTGCTCCTTGTAAGTGCAGTTGATATAGTGGTTGTTTGAAGTGATGGTTCTTATTTTATAGATATTTGATCCCCTAATTAAATGCGGTATATCACTGTTTTATGTTGTATTGCGATCACTTTTGTTTTTCCGTTTGTTTGGAGACTTATGTATTTTGGTTGTACTCATCTTGTTTTGCATATCATGTTGAACCAGATGGCCGCATTGGTTCAAATAACCTCATTAATGTCGTTTCAGATGTTGTTATATACTTTTGCTTGTTGGGCCTTACTTATTTTCATTTTTGTTGCCGTGCAATATTATCAATTGAACCTTAAAACATCAACTAATTGTACACTGATTTAATACTCATTGTAAAACATACGCAAAAACTCGTAGGTCTTATCAATTAAAATTTATATCACTCCTACATATTTCCATCCTAAAGGGTCATCATCAGGGATTAAATGATCCTATGTATGAAGTTATAGAATAATTCTTATTTGTTGATATTTCGGTGTGGTGGCGGCATGCCTCTAATTATTATAGATGATTGTAAGTTTTCATATGTATTAATGATTTATTCTAATCTCATGTATATAATTAAACTCCGTTTTTCTTACATATATATAAGAAATTTACGTTTTGTTTGGCTGGTCTGAACGTAGCCGGTCCTCTGTAGTTATGCGTGTGTGAGTAATAAAAGCAATCCAGTTTCTTTATTGCCAAAACTCGTAATTCTGTTAATATTCCCGATAGAGTTGAACCCAAGATGACATATTTTTGTGGTTTGATGTATGGATTACTATATTGGAAGTAGCTTTGTTCCATTATATTTTTGAGAAATGAAATAATTTGTAATTCTTCCCACATGGTCTTTTTTTTTATAGCCAGTGCCTGTTTGCCATTATATATGATTTCTCTGTTATATTGATGTATAAATATTTGATATCAAGTCTTATTATTTTGTTATTTTGATTTATGTGTAGTTTTGAATTTTTTTATTTTATACCTCTCTCGCAATTTTTGCATGTTTTTAAATTGTTTTTGCGGAATTTGTCGATCTCGTGGGAAGGTGCTTTTGTGTTGTGGTTTACCGGTTTTATTGCCATTCCCTCCTTATGCATTTAAGAGTAAGCATTGATTTTGGGGCCTTAGGTTTTGTGTTGAACAGATACTAACTATTTGCAATGTATGATTTTTTACACTCTTGATTTGCCTGATTTATTTGCTTCTGAAATTATGTTGTTGGATCTGTTTTGATTTGTGGTATGTATTTATCTTATATGAATTGCATGGCATTTTCATGTCGTTCATTTTTATCTATTATCGGCTTTCGTTACACTTATATTCTCATTGTCCATTTCTGATCATAGTTTTCCTTCGTGTGCTTTATTGCTTTTTCTGTAATGAGATTGCTTATTATTTACTTTAATTTATTTTATCTGATTGGCTGCTAGATATCTATATGTGTTTTGCCATTTGGATTTTATTTCCCTGATAGCATTTTCTTTTTCTATGATAATTTTACTTATGAACTTGTTTGGTTTTATTTCTATAGCGTATGGATTGCCTAAAAGTAAGATATTAGAATATTTTTGTGAGTCTTTTGAGTGTGAGATTTATAACTCTGTGTTGTGTATTCTTCTGACTGTTAGACTGTTTGGTTTGTTTATATGCCATTTGTGTTTTGTTGGTAAGTTTGTAGATTTTATTTTGCAAGTACAAATATTGGTCATCCATGACATTGTTTAAAGTGTCGTGTATTTGTATTAAGGCATGCTGCCAACTAACCTTATAGTATTCTGCTCCATGTAACTGCAGTTGATATAGTAGTTGATTGAGATGCACTTTCTAATTGAAAAGATATTTGATCTCTTGTTTGATGCGGTATATCACTACTTGGTTTGTGGCCTTGCGATATCTTTTAGTTTTTCCGCATGTTTGCAGAATTATATATTTTCTTTCTCGTCCTATACTTTTGAATATCCTGTTGAACCAGAGGGACTATTGCTCTTTTATTACTTAGTTTTGTTGTTTTAGATGTCGTTATACACTTTTGTTTGTTATTCCTTAATTATTTTCATTTTTGTAGCCGTGCAATACCTTAAATTTAACCTTAAAATACCCACTAATTTCAAACTATATTAATAGAATTTGTAAAGCACACGCAAAAATACGTAGGTCTTAAGTGTTAAAATTTATATAGTTCCTAAATTTTTCCATCCTAACGGATCATCATCAGGGAGTAAATGTTCGTATGTATGAAGTTATTGAATATCTCTAATTTGTTGATATTTTTGGTGTGTTGGCGGCATGTCTGTAAATATAATAGGCGATTTTAAGTTTGGATATATATTATTGATTTATTCTAATCCCAAATATATAATGTTACTCGATTTTACTTACATGTATGTATGTAGGTTATGTTTTTTTTGACTGGTCTGAAATTTGCCTCTCCAGTGCAGTTATGCGTGTGGCTTATTCGTAGTTGTCATATGGTGGGATTTTGACATGTGTGTACACAAAATTGTATTATGTTCGAACGGTTGTTTCTCTGTGACCAAAAGACAAATTGTGTTGTACTCTTCGATATACATTGCCTCCCAACATTTCATGTGTTTGCCTTATTTACATTCTTCAAACATTTGCATGGTTTCTTCTTGAGGCTCGTACACATGCCTATTATTCCAAATGTCTAAAGCTTAAGCCGACTGTTGTTTGTTGGTTTGAATATACGTGATATGTTCTTTACATCTTATGCTGATCGTTTTCGTGTCATTCCTACATGTGCAAGGTAACATGAGTTACTGTCAGGTTCTATATGCCTCATTATTTTCAATTTGTTCCTATTCCAGATGCCAATAGGTTGAATGATTTGTTGGTGGTCCTGTACTCTTTTTATTTGCTGTTCTTGAGTATGTTTGTGATGCTCCTCATGAATCAAACATAGTAGGTGATGGTTTATCAAATTTTTGGTTTAATTTGTCTGCGGTTTTACTTTCAATTTTTAGTTAGTTTTTCTTTTATTTTTATGATTTGTTCCGTTGAAAATCCATTAGTCTTAGCCATAGTAAATATGTTGCCCACTCTTTCTTTCTATTTGTGTTAATGGTAGCGAAACTAATCTGATGATTTAGTACCGGAAGGCGGCTGTTTGTTGTTGGGTAGGGTGGTTGGACATGTTGTGGATTGTGGTGTCGCTGTTTTTTTTATATATAAGCCTAATTGTTGGTTTGAAGTATAGATTACTTTTGGAAATAGTTGATTTGCATTATGGAGTTTAGTAGTATAATGAATTGTTTGCTTTCCGGTGGTCTGTTTTTTTGTTGTTGTAGACAGACACTTATTGCCATTATTATTCCTTGTATTTTGGTAAATTTGTGTATAATTGTTTTATATCAATAGTGTATAGTTTCTTATCTTGTTGTATGTGTAATTTTGTATTTTCCTATGTTATTTCTATTGAATTTTTCATGTTACATATCTGGTAATGTTTGAAAGTTTTGAAATTTTTTTTGGTTATTTGGCTATCTTGTGATATGGTGCTTGTCTGTGGTAGATTACCGGCCTTATTGGAGAACCCTCCTTATGCGTTTTAATGTAAGCATTGAGTTTTGGGGCCTTTGATTTAGGGTTGATCAGTTATTTATTTGTTTTTATACTAATATTTTTTTTACGTTATTGAATTTTCTGATGCGTTCCCTTTCGAAATTTTGTTGTTCGAACTCTTTTGATTTTTATTATGTTGTTATCTTGAATGAATTGCACGAATTTTGGTGTCGCTTATTTTATCCATTAGAAAAATGGCTTTGTTTTTATCGGCTTTCATTAATGTTATGTTTTCGTTGTCCGTTTCAGTTTTTGGTTTCCTTAGCGTGTTTTATTGTTTTTTGTAGTGGGTTTGCTAATTATTTTCTTCAATTTGTTTTATACGTTTGGCTGCTACATATCTTTTTTATTTTACCATTTGGGTTCTATTTGTCTGATAGCATTTTCGGTTTGTATGATAAATTCATTTATGTATCTGCTGGGGTTATTTCTATAGCATATTGGGAGCCTAAAATTTAGACTTTTTCTTTATTATGTGAGTCTTGTGTTTCAGGTTTATATTTCTGGTTTTGTATTCGTGTAGTTATTAGAAATTTTGTTTGTATATGTGCCGTTTGTGATTTTGGTAAGGTTGTTGATTTTGATTTGCGAGTACCGACATTTCATTTCCATGATATTGTTTCTGGTGTCGTCTATTTGTAATAGGGCATGCTGCCACGTACCTCTATGATAATCTGCCCCTATTAAGTGCAGTTGATATAGTAGATTTTTGAGGTTATTTTCCTTATAGTATAGATGTATGATCTCTTTGTTGATGCAGTATTTCGCTGCTTGTTTTGTGGGTTTGCGATCTTTTGAGGATTTTCCGTTTGTTTTGCAGATTGACGTTTTTTGGATGTGGTCTTCTTCTTTTGCATATCCTCTCGTAGCAGATGGCCGCATTGGTTTTCAATATATTCATTTTGGTTTTTTAATTATTTTTATATTCTTTTGCTTTTTGGGTATTAATTCTTTTTTGCAGTGCAATATTATCAATTTAAATTTATTATATCAACTAATTGCACACAATTTTAATACACTTTGTAAAACACACGCAAAAGTACCTAGTTCTAATCCATTAAAATTTATATTACTCCTAAATTATTCAATCCAAAATATTATCAAATGTAAGTTTTAAAATTTATTAAGTTATTCATTATTACTTATTTCTTCATATTATTGGTGTGTTGGCGGCATGCTTTTAATTATAATAATTTATTATAAGATTTGACATATATTGTTGATTTATTCTAATGCCATACATATAATATAACTCGATTTAACTTATATGTAGATGTGAAGATTATGTTTCGTTTGGCAGGTCTGACGGTTGCCTGTCCAGTGTAGTTATGAGTGGGGTAATCCGTGGTTGTTATTATTTTATTTTGGTTATTGTGCAATCAAAATTATATTGTGTTTGAACGGTTGTTGCTCTGTGTTAACAGACGTATTTTGAGTTATACTTGGATGTTCATAGCCTCCACCTATTCATGTGTATGCCCTTTTTACATGCTTTTACAATTTTCATGGTTTCTTCTTGAGGTACGTGCTCATGTCTATTATTCAAAATGTGTAAAGCATACCCGAATGGGGGTTGTTGGTTTTAATATAACTCATATGCTCATTAAATCTTATGCTGGTCTTTCTCCCCATCTGTCCTATATTAGCACTGTTACATGTGTTATATTTGAGTACGTATATGCCACTTATTTTTATATTTGTTTGTTTTTCAGTTGCCAATATGTTGAATATTTCGTTGGTGGTCCTGTATTCATTATTTATTGTGCTGTTCTTGAAAAAGTTTGTGATGCTCCACATGAATAACCATAGTATGTGAAGGTTACCTAAATTCCATTTTATTAGTCTGCGTTTTTACTTTAAATTTCTGAGTTAGTTTTTCTTTCATTTTTATAAATTGTTCTGTTAAATGTCCTTTATTCTTAGCCATAGTAAATATATTGACCCAATGTTTTGCTTTTTCTTTTTGTGTTACATGTAGGGAAATTAGTCTGATAATGTAGTACTTGAAGGCAGCTCTTTGTTTTTGGGTAGGGTGGCTGGACATGTTGAGTATTGTTTTATCGGTGTTCATTTTTTATATATGCTTAATTCCAAATTATTTTGTTGCCTGCATATGATTAATTCTTGGAAATTTATAGTGTTTTTTGTTTCTGATGTGAGTTTGAAGGTTAGGTTTTCGTCTACATTTTTCGTGGCATTTAATATTTGTTATTCCTTTATACTATCTTTGTTGAATATTTTAATAATATCATCTGTTTAAAATTCATTATTCTTAGCCATAATAAATATTTTGGCCAAAGATTTAGCTTTCCTTTTTGTGTTAATGTTTGGGAAATTAATCTGCTGCTATAGTACCTGAAGGCAGCTGTTTGTTGTTCGTTAGGGTGGTTGGACTTTCTGTGGATTGTGTATTCGGTGTTCATTTCTTTTCTTTATATGCCTAATTCCAAATTATTTTCTTTCCTGCATATGATTAAGACTTTAAAATTTTTGGTACTGTTGTTTCTGATTTGGGCTTGAAAGTTTGGATTTCGTCTACATCGTTCATGGCATGTAATATTTATTCCTCGTTTATCTTATCCTTAATGTATTTTATAACAATATCATCAACATATCTTTTACATTAACTTACTTCATTTATACCTAGCCATTGTTTTATATGATCCTTTTCTATTTTCTGTGCGTATAATTCTCTTAATTTTCCGGATAATTGTGAAACTTGATTAAATTTTATGTGGTTTGAATTTTTGGTTACTGTTGAAAATAGTTCTCTTCCATTATATAGTTGAGTAGTATTATCAATTGTTTGCTTTTTTGTGGTCTATTGTTTGTTGTTGTAGCCAGAGTCTTATTGCAATTATAACCGTTTGTGTAAATTAGTGTATAAATCTTTTTATAAAAAATGTATATTTTCTTACCTTGATTTATGTGTAATTTTGTGTGATCCTGTGTTATTTCTATTGAATATTTTATGTTATATTTGTCTGGTAATATATTCAAGTTTTTAAATTTGTTTTTGACAAATTTGCTATCTGTGCGAAGGTGCTGGTCTGTTGTTGATTACCGGCCTTATTCGAATGCACTCCTTATGCGTTTTAATGTAAACATTCAGTTTTGGGCCTTAGATATTGTGTTGATCAAATTTTTTTTGTGTTGTCATTTATATATTTTACATTTTTGAATTGCCTGGATTGTTCCTTTTGAAAATTTTGTTCGATCTGTTTGGATTTGTGTTAAGTTGTTATCTTGTAAGAATTGCAGGAATTTTTGGTGTCGTTAACTTTTATCCATTAGAACAATTACTTTGATTTTATCGGCTTTCATTACAGTTATGTTTTCATTGTACATTTTTTATTTGTTTTCCTTATTGAATTTTATTGCATTTTTAAAATGGGTTTTGCTTTGTTTTCTTTAAATTGTCTTATACTTTTGGCTGCTAGGTAAATTTTGTCCATTAGTGTTCCATTTGTCTGATATCATTTTATGTTCTTATGATAAATTAATTTATGTGGATGTTGGGGTTACTGCTATAGCGTATGGGGGGGGGGGGGGGCAAAACTTAAGATTTTGTTTTTTTTTTGCATTTTTTGGTGGGGGGTTTTATTTTTTTTTTTTTTTTTTGGTTGGTTTTTTATTTTTTTTTTTTGTTTTTG
>Ga0131853_10006684_pt1 | contig 20829 bp, 18 predicted proteins | sample TergutLab28metaG_FD_92764 | JGI IMG/M metagenome (GOLD analysis project Ga0131853, IMG submission 92764) | Labiotermes labralis P1 segment gut microbial communities from Petit-Saut dam, French Guiana - Lab288 P1 (version 2) (version 2) | ecosystem: Host-associated > Arthropoda: Insects >...
CTGGGGTCGACTCAGCCTCTAACAGAAATGAGTACCAGGAGTATTTCCTGGGGGGTAAAGGCGGCCGGTGCGTAAGGCTGACAACCTTACCACCATCCTGTGCCGTTGTCACGAAATCTGGGAACCTTAACTTCCTGGAACCCTCAGGGACTGTCCAGGCCTGTAATGGGACTGATTTACCTTTACCTTATTTAATTATAGACTAGATAATATGTATGTTCCTTCTAATGAAACATGCTTATTAAATACGAGCGTTTCACTTTTTGCTGGCTACTTTTTCCCCTCATATATTCTTACGGACTCCAAACTGCAAGATATTTTGGTAATTTAAGGCATAATCTGAGATGATTTCTGTTCGTTCTTGTTTTGCTTAGCCGTGCTTCAACTACGTGATAATGAGTACTGATTAAAGTCAGCAATTACAACGGTTCGGCTAATTTTGTGGAGGAGTTTGTTTCTGGAGCAGTCAGCTCTTCAGTAATTAGATAAATTTTCCACGCCTTACAGATCCCGAAATTTTGTTACCGTATTCACACGAGATCTTCACTACTCTCCATCCTCAGCCAGTTAAATCCAGTCCACGTCTTCCCATCCTACTTATTTTACCTCCCCAGCTGTCTTCTAAGTGATATCTTTAATTCAATCTTTCCGACCCACACACTGTACGCATTCCACTTTCCCACACACTTGCCCGTCTGATCTTTTAATCTCCAATCGTGGAGTTCCTCATTGTGCCATTTTATCGATCCCCCAATTATTTCCTTCCTATTAAGTCCAAATTACAATATTCTTCTTAAATTATCATTTTATATCACCCCCCACCCCCTACAATTTTGATACAGAAAGAAAATATTTACTTTTGCCTTGAAGAACGTGTTCTGTACGAGTAAAGCAGATCTCTCTCAATGAATTATTTTTACTGATTACTTACACTAGATCAAGATCGGCTGTCACGTTCAAATACTGAGGCACCTGTACGACATCGTCTGAACCTCTGGCTAAGTTTGGATGGGACTGTAGACGAACTTCGCCACCAGACTTCACGAGTGTTGGTAAATGCAGTGTGTAGAGGGAAGGAAGTCCCAGAGCGTTGGGGAAGGCAATAGTCATGCCGATTGGATTGTACATCTTCGTGTAGTTGAAGGTGCGTGGCTGACTGTATAGATAAGCCAGTGCTTTTACGACTGTAAATAGAAATGATAAAGATGTTTTTAGTTGCAAGACATTCTATTAGTTATAATCTTTACATTCCTTAATGAGTAATAGCAGCTGTCAGGCGTAACGTCGAATTCCAATGGAGGAACATTGCTTCCTACTAAACCTTTAAACTTGTGACAACAATTTTTTAAAATTCCGTTTATCTCACAATCTTTCTGAATCACTTCTTGTAATTTTTTGAAAGGAATTAATGCTACATACTCTGAGGAATTTTATCCAAGGTGTGGTTGTCGATAGCCAACAACTTCTCCATTCCCAACAAAGAAAACTTCATGTGCCCTTCTACTTGCTGGGCCTGGTCACGCACGATGTGCAGTAGGGTTTCCAGATCTTCAGCGTTCCAGTTCTGTTGACTTTTACCGGAATGACTCCTCTTTTGGCGTCTGCTGGGTTGTTCATCTTTATTCAATTCAAATTTCTCCTTCAAGTAGTTCAATGTTTCTTTTGCACTGGACACCATTGCTGAAATCTGTACGCAGAGCATTAAAACGAATATCTTATTTTAAAGTATAAATAGCTAGAGTGTCCTCCGTTCACAATTTATTCCCTGATCTACATATTTTGTCACATACATTTCAAAAAGTGGTTCTCCTTTTTTAGAATATTACTTTTTTCACTGAATCATGCATCAGAAGGTTTTACTTCGGATATGACATGACTGTACCTAATGTGAAGTCTCATTCTAGTAGAAAGTGAAAACTGTATATTTAATTTTGTAGTGTGTCCACTTCGAAACTGCTAACTATAAAGTACATTTCTAGCTTTGCATCCACCAAGATTACTTACACTGTAATGTTCGTTTCTACGGCCACCAATATTACGAATAAAACTTTCAAAGACAGAACTGGGGGCAAAGCTGTCCTTACTGCCAATGAAGCTCAAGGAATTTTCGTAACCAAGTTCCATGTCATCTATCACCAAACTGTTCAGGAGGCTCTTGGACAATGATAAATCTTGCGTCATCGGGTTCAAGAGGTTCACTACGGCTTTGGCGTTTTCCGCCCTGTAAGAGTGAAAATATTAATTTATAAACAGGGAAACCCTAGGATCACTTCACCTAATAAATGATATATTCGACAATATTGTCACATATAAGTCCAAACAGAAAATGTTTGCTTACAACTCGATGTTGTACGGATCCTCAAGAGCGGCGGCAGACTTGATGGCAGACTGAACAGCCGAAATGACCTGTTGATGTGGGTCATTGTTGGTGAACTCAGCCATTCTCTGGAGCATAACCAGCGGAGGGTTTGTCTTCATCAGCAGAGCTACTGCGGCACATCTAACTTTGTGGGATTCTGCGGTGTTCTGATACAGGTTGTACAAAACTGGCCTGGCTATTTGCGGTTGTATATACACCAGTTTATCCAAAGCTAATACCATGAGAATTCTTTGGAATTCTGATACGTTCTTTTGTCCTTCCAGGTAAGGTTCTAAGATTTGAAGAATGCTAGGATGACCGATGTTACCAAGTGCACGGATGTAGACCTGAATCTTTTCGCTCTCGCCTTCGCGGATAGCTTTCTTGAGTGACTCGTTGAAATATGGAATATATTGTTTGGTCATAGGTGGGAAGCGTTTAGGCACCATGCGACGCCCGATATGAACTGGATAATTGTTGTGAGCCGATTCAGTGTCCACAGCTACTTTCCGGAGCAGAGTTGCAAAGGACAGTATTGTAGTACTGTTAAGACTACTCTGTTTCTTTATCTTTGGATCATCAGACAATTCCTAGAAGCAAATAAACAAATTTTAGAAAGCGTATCGTAAGGAAGAACACAATATCTAACGTCACTCATCAGAGTCCTTCTTGAGAAAATAGGAATTGCTTGCTAGGTAGGAAATTTTCCTCCATTTATGAAAACTGAAATTTTATTGCTGGTGAACAAGCAGAGTGTATTAAATCTATATTGAATACTTACAAAGAAACTCTTGATGTATTCAGGCGTAGGTGTTACTACTGAACGAGGCAAAGCAGCAACAATTTCGGCAGCTTCCGCTTCCGCTAACTTGTTGCTTCGAATCCAGCGAATAATAGCGGAGAGGGCAGGCAGAGTTCCGGCTTCAGCAACAGCATCGCGGTAGACTCTCCTGTTTAAAATAAATAAAAACACATTTAACACTCTGAGGGTAGGATAGTCGTAATTAATGCTACGCATGAATGGATAAGACCACCATATTTCAGGTATCACTTAGGTTACAATAAATGCAGTTGTGCTAAAATAATGTTGCTAAAGTCATGATTGTTTCTGGCAAAACTGAACTAACAAATTAACAATTTAGCAGCCTAAATATGTCTTACCATGTTGCCAAACGAATGTTAGTGCTGGTACTTTGCATATTCTTCAATGGCTGCTGTGGAACGTATAATTGATCTGTCACCTCATCAAGCTCTTTGTCGTTCATTATGCGAATAAGACGTGTCATGATGATGAATCTTGACAAAGTATTCTGTTCCGGAATAGAACTGGCGTTTTGCAAGTCCGTGGCAATTCTGTTTGCAAGCTTCATTGTTATGTCGACGTTCTGTATGCGACTTGAGAAATTTACAGCATTTCCTTCGTGACCTATGAAGAAAGGCAGGAGAGGTATTTTCGGTGCATAATCTTTTTGAAATATTTCAAGGTCGTCTTCTTCACTACTGCTACTACTACTGCTGCTGCTGCTGCTGCTGCTGCTACTGCTACTGCTACTGCTGCTGCTGCTGCTACTACTACTGCTGCTGCTGCTGCTGCTATCGATATGGGCAGTATTTTTTTTGTTCTGTGTGTGCTGGTTAGTGGAACCGAATGCCGTGCTTTTCAGTGATCTTCTGAGTCTTAAATTCTGAGGTCTGCTGTCATCTGAAGAACTGCTGGAGTCATCTTCAATTTTTTTGGGGATTCGTGACTTTCTTCGGTTGGGTTCTGCACCTTCTTCACTACTGCTGCTGCTACTGCTACTTGTGCTGTTGGAATTCTCTTCACTGCTGCTACTGCTACTGCTGCTGCTGCTGCTGCTGCTGCTGCTACTACTACTACTGCTGCTGCTGCTGTCGCTCTGGCTCTTATTTTTGTTTTGTTGCAGAGGTTCGTCGCCAAATGCGTTGTTGTAACGATACACAAGATCTCCGGCTTCCTCTGGATCCTCAGGGGCCGAGATGTGTTTTGGTCGCTCGATCGAGTCAATCGTGATGTTCACCATACTGACGATCATGCCTTGCTGGTTGTTGTAGAACTCAGGACTAAGGAGCACCTTGTTTGTGGTGACTGACGACTGAATGGTGAAGTTCTTCAAGCTGCCATTGATAATAGCTCTATTCAGAGAGGAGCGCTATAAAAACACATGAATAATAAAACCAATTAAACCCATATTTATTATTTAAAAAAAAAGGCAATTTCTGATTGGTATTATTTTCCATTATTTGTCTCACGCACTTATATTACACACGCCTCCTAAGTCCTTGTTAAGGCAAAATGAAAGACTCCTTTGAAAGATAATTGCATCATTACAAGGAATTCTGCCATCTCATAAGAACAAGTAATGAGACTGGGATTAACGTATGAGTCATTAATTTTTATTAAATCTCATGTCTTAAGTTTCGATTTTGGGAATTAGTCCGTAAGCTTGAAAGTTGCCAGGTAATAAGTACATTTCACTTACAGACATAAAGTTGCCCATCTTGTTGTCGCCTGGTTCAAAATGCTCTAAGCCACTGACTCCAAAATGTACGCCACGTCTTTTGTCGCAGTTAGAAAAGTTCTGCATTTTGACAACCTCGAAGATGGTGCTTTTTGAAACATTAAACAAAGGAGCCAGTTCCGGTTGTTGTTGGAGCACGATGACAGGGAGTGGAGAAATATCATAAAGAACTTCACATTCACCAGTAATTGTGCTCTGTAAATAAAATTCATTATATTAGTTAGTAAAACAGTAACGGTTAGTTTGTTTTTGTGCTTGATTCAGCACCAAAACATGAAGGCATATTGGGAAATGGAGTTATAGTTTTATGAATTTTGACCTCAACACTGGACGGAAATAAGTTTTCAGCTTTAAGGTCCATCCATCAAAGAGTCCCCTCTACCCGTTGGAATGAGACTGGGTGGAAATCCAGAGCAAGTCCGGAAGCTTTGGCCAGGAGAAATATCTTTTGCTTGTGGGGGGGGGGAACGAATCCCGCTTTTGGTCGTCCAACCCACAGCCTAGTATTTGTAGGTACTGAGCTAACTCGGGTTTATGCATTACGGTAGTTAGTAAATGTGTGCTTATGCCTGAACTTAACGCAAGTGTGTTAAAAAAAGACTTTACGCATACTCACTTCCATTGCTCTGAACACGGCGTTGGTAGAGTTGGCTTCAGGCAGATTGTTCTGTCGGTCTTTGATGACGTTAACGCCTTGCGCGTTCACCTGCAGTGGACTAAGGAAGGCCTTCAGCATGTTCCTTTGCCATTCGAGGGTAGAGCGAGGAACAATCACATTTTTGACCTACCAAACGTGAAGCAGTATTAATTATATATTGCATAAAACTTATTAACGATCAGGTGTGAAGTTGCTGAAGAGCTTTTAAAAAGGTTGACTGTGTAATTAATTTTTGAAAAAAGCAATTTACAAAAATCCTTAGACACAGCATTTGCCTGTCAGCTGTCCTTCACAAAAGGCTTCATACATTCGAAGTAGCTGCATTAGGTCAATGCCAGAGTTCTTCTTGAAGATCTCATAGTCGACAGGTGTTATGGAACTGTTTTCACAAAGAAACCCCGTTTCTAGATCCTATCACCTACTTGATTTAGAGATACGCCATCTTAAATTGCTATTTTATATGGAGTTTACTGATATATTTGTATTTTGTAACACCCTATTTATGTAAATTATGAATTGACCTAAGAAGTGCAAATTTAGTTATCGAAATGTCCATTGAATTCTTCGTCTTACATTTTAATTTCGGTGGATCCTGGATTTAGTAACATTTAAAATTTATGGTCTATTATTTCTCTGGTGCTTATTGCTACTTACCAAACCATTCTTCAGTTTCACTTCAAACGGTATGTTCATTTGGAGGCGCTGCCATTTGAGCTGTTTGTCAGGTAAGTTTTCATCCCAACCTGACGGCAGATCCGTGTTTACTTGAGCATACTGGGCATCGGAGAGCTGGAACACGAGAGTAATGCATGTAAAATACTCAAATATTTTAACGGTATTTGTAACGTAATCATTTGTAACCTGCACGGTGTAATGAAACGTGTTTCTCTTCATATTCATGCAATAAATTTAATGTCTTCACTATCAGAGGAAGTTGCTAAAAAAAGTATTTCGTATTAGGTACTGAGCGTCGTTAAAAACAAATTCAGTGTAACTGAATCTAGATTTCCTCTAAAGTACGTTGTATTGTAATTAGTTCCAAATTCTAATAATTGAATGCATTTCTTTAGTTTGGCTATAATTAGGTATTGGATACATTCAGCTACCTTCATGTTGTTTTGGTATTGATTTGTATCCTGTTTATCCTGTTTTATTCAAAGTTCTGTCAATACTGCAGGTAAAATTTCAATTTCCATACCTTGCCTCTCAGTTCTTGGCGGGTCAGCGGTTCGATGGCCAGGTCTGCCTTGATCAGGATTCCGGTAAACTGGTTAGAAAGCTGGTGAAGTGCCGTAAGTGCACGACCTTGCACTTTGTATACATAGCGGTTGCTGGGTTCCCAGGCTAAACACAAAAACGCGACGTTGCAGCCACATGTATAATATATGTGGATTATTTACATAAGTCATTTTCATATTTATAACGAAAATCAGTGCGAGTCACACCAACTGCCAAGTACAATTTACACCTGACAAAATAAGTATTAGTAGCCGGGCAAATCCTGAACTGAAAATCAGGTCTAGCAGCAGGGTAATGGAAGGCACTGTGTATCCTCCCCTTAGGTCTGACCAGCTCTGGATCAGGATTCATCGCTGTAGTAGGTCTCATTACATTGACAGTGTGAGCAACAGCCCTTCTTCAGATTCATAGTTGTGTAACCTGATACTACGGTCCTTCTACTTGTGACTTGATTGCAGCTGCTACATATAGAAAAGTGACATCCTATACCAGCTCTTCCTTCTCTCTGTTAGCAGAAGGAAATTGACGAGCAAATAATTTGTAGCTAGCTGGTGACTCTCATTAAGCCAGCCTGGCCTCACTGAACAAACGCCGGGGACGTTACGAAAATAATCCTATATGCGACTTAAGTCTATTTATTTGGACTTCGCCCAGGGCTCTAAATTTGTTATACGAAAAATAAATATTTCGGAAATTGGTTCTATTTCTTTTCTTCGTTGGAGGAAATAATAAAATATTCCTCCTGTGTTGGGTTCGCATAGGTGCAGCTAGTCTTGACCTCTGTACTCAGTAGGTCAGTAGAGTAGGGGCATCCAAATATCCTCTGCGCCTTGCGACCAAAATAGGACATATTTCCGAAACGTGATTTTTATGTGAAAACTATTACGAAAGAATAAGTCCCTGCAGTAAATGCCAATACAGTTTGCGCAACATTATAGGCAAGTAATTTTAAACCGTCAGACTAGTCTGCATAAACACTTTGGTACACAGTTACGGTAATGGGAATAATTCTTTACGGAAAACTACGTGGTTTTAATCATCATAGGTATAGATGGTTACGTTCCATCCTTGGCTAAATATGCCGAATACTCTGTAGTTTTTTGTTTTAGTACATGCACCGTGCATGTTTTATTATTATTTAATATAACCAACTTTTTTTAGACAATTGTGCTTTTTTTACGTTTTGCTGACCGTACATCTCAGTAATTAACCAACTTGATGCACAAAATTTTTGTTTTACAATGAGTTTATTTCATGCCTCTACATGTTTCGAGCACATGTGCTCGAAACATGTAGAGGCATGAAATAAACTTATTGTAATACAAAAATTTTGTGCATCAAGTTGGTTAATTATTGAGATAAATTGTGCATTAGTTGGTTATAATAAAAATACAAAAATTTAAAAAGCCCTGTAATTTGTTACCTACACCCCTTAATTCCAATGTATAAGACTTCCAGTGTGGTGGATATTTAAACAAGATATTTTAAAAACCGCTGTAAGATATAAATTGAGGTATCGCCTTTAATGCTTCTTACAATGTCTTACAAAAATTGATTCTAATTCGGAAAATAGGTTAATTTTTTTTTGTAGAACAACAAAGAAAACAACGTGTGCACTTATATGTCTCTTTTTTACTGGAAAAGTTGGCTAATGATCTCATATTTTTGCACAATTGGCTGCTGTATTTCTGGTGTGTGATTAGTAATTAAATGCAAGAACTTCAAAAAACTCAGGTGTAAGAAAGTGAGATTTCAGGTTCTGACGGAGGTTAGTGGTAGGCTAGTATGTGACGTTGTGTTATTGTATAGATGTTTACCAACATTTCGGGAAAAAAAATATGTCTTCATTTTGGATATATCGTACAGATAAATGCAGAATGTTCCTCCAAATCTTCGGTACCTATCTTCAAAATTACATGGTACCGCATCTCAGAATTGCGTAATGTGGAATTTTTAGGTAAATTATTGCGTGGAATTACATATGAGAGACAGGGAGGAGACTGTGCCTGCACTGATGACGCCTGATGGCAAGGAAATGTAAATTCACAACAACACTACGAAGTTATCTTCGATATTTAACGTAGGAGCGAGATAGTATATGTCTTACCTGGTAAGGCAGACGCCGCCACCACTGCAAATAAACAGACACAGATATTATTAAAGTTGACAATTTTAATAGTGTTATTTTAATAAGAGTATGAAATAAATCGCTTAGTTTTTTAAAATCATCCTTATGTGAATAAGTCTTCTGTACAATTTTAAAATGTGATCAAAACTACTACTAAAGTGAATGAAAAATAATTTTGTCGGTTTATGATAGTAGCTTCAAAGCACAACACAGAGCTAATCAGTTAAATTAACATTCTAATTCCTGCGCATGATGACCAATAGACTGCGAGTAATTAATTTTTAGACGAAGATTATGCACGAGGTCCATTTAATAGACTATGACTTCCGGTAAAAAAAAATCAATTCAATTCGCTTCACATAAACTAAAATAATGTCAAGAGTCTCTATAGTGATTTCCGTTACATAGCTGTGGGCCGGGTAGCTCAGTCGGTATAGCGACTGACTACGAGCTGAACGATCCGGAATCGAATCCCGGTGGGGACGAGATTTTCCATCCGTTTAGACCGACCCTGGGGCCCACCCAACCTCCTCTACAATTGGTACCGGGTCTTTCCCGGGGGTAAAGTGCGGCCGGGGCGTGCTGCTGACCACTCGCCACCTTCTAGTGCCGCGGTCATGGAAGAGTAGAGCTATATCTCTACCCACCCCCTGGGCCACACCGGCCTGTAACGGGATCACTTTACCTTTACTTTTTTATTATACATAGCTAAACCATCGCTTTAAAAAAGAATAAATAAGTGAGATTTTAGATTCCTTCTGCAGTGGCTATAAACAGAAATATGTTCTAGTGTTTGACTCTGCCTCTTTAAATTTACAGACTTTATTTACTTTCCATAATGCAAATTCTTGTTGAAACTTACAAATAACCAAACGGAATAATGAATCATTTAACGAACTAACTCAACAGAACATGTACATCTGGATAAACTGATAGTTGCCCTGTTTTCCAAAGAAGCCCTGCATTTTATGGAAACCAAATTTTCTGTGATAACTAGATTACACATTATTCATTGGCACTACAAACGCTGTTACATAATATGAAAATATTTGTTAGCGTATCCCAGTAATGTTTTAATCTGAATTCCGATATTATAATACAATTCAAATTTCCTTTAATCGATTTAGGATCGAAAACTTGAAGCGTGGCAGCCTTCTTCACCAAACGGTACTTCAATATGTGTATACTGTCATTATGGACCATGAGAAGTTGAATTAAGTTGACGTACACTTTTGGTAGAGACTTTCAGCATTTTGGAATTCAAACCCCTTCTCGTGTTCTTGCTTATTATCAACTTTCATGGAGAGAATACGTAACTAATAAACTTGTATTGTGTAAATGTTTTGTAAAAGAAACGTATGACATGGAGAATTTTAATTTTAAGTTCGATGTGTAATATTTCAGACTAAAATGTGTCAAATTCGTAGCTAAAATTGTCACTTTAGAATAAGTACATATTCTATTACTATATGTGTAAAAAGTATAAGAATTTTAAAACAAGTTCCGAAATAGTAATTTTTTTTTCATCTGCGATTAAGTCGGTTATGCCTTCGTAATTTAAAAACTTATTTTACAGAATAATGTAGTCTAATGCTGGACCTTCCAAATTCTTGTTTGATAGCATGTTTCAAATACACTGAAAAGTATGTAGAAAAATGTTCGTTCAGTTTTATTAAGTAGACCAAAAGTAATGTCTGTTTACTAGCATAAAATGTTGTTCATTAACTATTGTACCAATTGAATGTAATTAGAGAAAATTCTTGTTAAAAGAATTTGCTGAGTGATGTATTTTAAAAATGGATCCTTTATATCTGAACCGCTTTGTAGGTGGCCACACAGTTATGAAAATGATAATATTTCTTGCAGGCCGGAAGTTTATTGTAAATGAAAAAGTTCTGAAAAAAAATTATTTTTTCCCACAATTTTTTTCCTCTCTTCATATTAAATTTCTGAATCTTTGAAAAAATCTATAACTTAACCCGTGTTTTGGGTATTCTACATCCTCATGGATTGTTTTATGTTACAGCATTTGGAAAACTGGGTCTGTTTTCTTTTGGTGGCATGGAAGAGGTATGTCTTGATATGTTATGCCGTTTGAAAGAACTAATCTCTATCATCAGATCGAGAGTGACATACGGCCAGCTCTTTTCAACGAGCCTAACATAGTAAAAGTTTCAAATTTCAACTTAAAAGTTTCAAGAGACCCAGTTTTAAGAACTATGTGTTACAGAACATCCCAAGACAGGGAACAGTGTTCGCATCACAAGACAAGCTTATTGCAGTGTGGCTCGCCTTCGTCAGAATCTTTAGAAACTGACTGAGATATATTTATTAGATAATTCCATGAAATATTTTGTACTGAATTTTAGGTAGAATGCAGATGGATAATCTTACCGAGCAGGCAGCAGACAAGAGCCTTCCACATGTTGTCGGCGATGTGGTGACCACTGCTGTGACTGACCGCAGGGCAGGGATGTGTTTTATAAGGAACCAACCTCTGTTGAGCTCCACAGAAAACATACAAACCCCTGACGATGCTGGGTCAGAGGGTCAATTTGTCCTCAGCACAATCCCTGGACTCGAAGGTTTGATATAATGAGGGTCGCACGCGGTTACGTTATCGCGACAAGATGCTGTGTTCTGCAGTTATATATGCGCACGGCTTGCTTTAATGCCACTAAATTATCACGTTTATTAGTAACAGCGCACGCGAATTATTTAATTATTTAATTATGACACTTCATATCTATTTACAAGAAACAGTCACCTTTACAATTTAAGAAACCTGGCATAATAGTTGCTCTGGAAAAACCTGACGTGCCTTAATTAACAAAACAATTGTCAAGGTCATAACACATTTTGAGCATTAATAAAAATATCTTCTCAATGGTATCTAATAATATATTTCGTCAATAGATGATAATAATAGACGTCGTGGTAATGATGATGATGATGACGATGATAATGATTATGGCTGTGATGATTAGGCTTAGGATATATGGATTTTGGATTTTTCAAGTGTAAAATATGACTGAAACTGTATTTAAACTTAAACTTAGGACCAATTCCATAAATAATGAAATACGCACACCATTATCTATAGGATTGGTCTTAAGCAAAAGTTTAAATGCACTGTTATGTTACATATGCAGTGTGTAAAATGCTTACAATCCTAAGCCTAATGATGATTACAAAATTGAGCTGGACGACAGGGCTATCGTGCTTCGATTGCCATCAAGGTCAGTTTTTTCTTTTCTACAAAGTATTCACACCTGATGTCGGTCCCACCTAGCCTTCCGTTGTTGCGTACTTGGGACTTGTACCTCGGGCTAAAGCGGCCGGAGTTTGAAACTGACTCCTCACCACCATCTAATGCCGCGATTAAGAATACATGTAGCTAAACTGCCACTTCCCATATGCCTTCATATCCTCTACGTTACTTCTAATATTAATATTAATACTGCAGGCCGTCTTGTGCACTGGAATAATACGGGGAGGGGGTTGACCGATAATGCCGAATGTCCGACACTTCCGAATTATGCACATGTATAGCCTAAAAAGTCGCCAGAACAGCAATTCAGTGCAGTATAAATGACACTAATGCCTACACATAATACAAAAAAGTAATTAACCTTGTAGTGCATGTAAATAAATGATAATTCAGGAGAAGAACCTGTGTCGGCACTCGCACATATTTCACATACTTCCATTGCGGACCAAATTACGGAACTAACACAAATGTCTGCTATTTCTAAAATTCGTACGTAAGAGGGTGTACAGTAATCATATTATGGAAAGCACCCGGATGTATTTTCAAATCCTTTACAAACTATCTCTCAGATATCACCATCGACGCTGCAGACAGTATTCTGAAGTACAGAGAGCGTAGAAATTTGTTGTCTGAAATATGGGAAGGTGAAATCATTTAACAGTCACAATACATCTACACACACAAAAGGTCTGTGCATTTATTTCTGCGACTTGTCGCGACTGTAAAGTAGGCCATCTTCGTGTAATTTAAAAACATAGTTAGGAAGAAAGTATAAAATTTTCGACCAAATACTGATGTTTCAGATTTTAAAATAATGAATTATAGGAGTGTCAGTAGAAGAGCACGACAGCATAAAATACAGTAAAGCATGTGACCACATATACTACATTAATTGCATCAAGCTGAACGATATAATGTACTGTAGTTAGCTAAAAACTTTCGACAGAATTTGGCACTTTAATTTTGCATAATTACGTCCCATTTCATGTACAGTCCAAGTCCAAGGTTAATTTTCAGTGAAGACGGACAGGCATTGGCCCACACAAAGGGCGGAGTGGGGCTGATGATGATGAGATGCAACCCCCCTCCCCCCTTCCCAAAAAAAGCAAAATCCAAAGAACACACATTTTGTAGACACGGTAATATAAAGGTTTTACATGATGTATGCGTCATCCTAAATCAGCCACTGAAATCGGCCAATGACTAGTACATTGGAATATTGGTACACACAGTAGAACTTGCAAACTTACAAGTATGTACAATTTTCCTTCTTATATTTAACTTTCCTTGCATCCTGACTAGATGTCAGCTCTGAAATCTTGACGTGATTTTCATAACATAGTTTTTAAAGTCAAATATAAATTATATAAAGCCTCAGGTCCCCCCCCCCTCCGAAGAGTACCAGTACGGGTATGCGGCAGAAGTTACACATACGGGGGAATGTTATAAATCATCCGAGCTGAATGCTACTTAAAGGGAATGTAATCTGCGCACCAGATATAGTGTTTCTAGCTTCGTAATTTCGTAATTACACTAAGTTACGGGCCTTGGAGAACCCTTCGACTGGTAGTGGTGTCTGCCAACCTTGGGATGTATACAAAGTGGAATTCAATTATGTAAAATTAATATAGAAACCTTAGCCGAAAGTTTTACCTTACTATATTCCACTATATCTTTCTATTTGACATAATTAAATTTTTGGCGCCGGAATTATTTTCTTAGTTTTAGCACACCCTGTGTATTCAATGTAAATAATACAGAAACCAAATACTTTAGAATTATAAAACAAATTGCATTTTGAAGGAAAAAACGGAGCGTATATACCATGTTCAAAATATTCAGTACCTATTTTTGTTGAATAAATATATAAACTGCAACTTTAGAAGTTAGCGGTGCGTTACGACCACTATAGTTGACGTTAGGCGTCTAAAGGTTAATGTAGAACCTCTGGTCACATATTTCACTCTATTTTATTCTACCCTACCTTTCTATCGACACTCTCATAATTCATTCTTGTAAAATGCGAGAAAAAAATATTCATCCTTGTATTTTATGCTGTCTTTCTTAACAAATTTTTAATTTATATGAGCCTGAGGATGGCCTACTTGTAGGTCGAAACATGTCGCAGAACTAAACACACAGCACTTTTGTCTATGTTGATGTTGTGTTCTGACTGTTACCGATTTTACCTACCCATGGCCTCGAAAATTGAAACAAGACATGGATGACCATACCAACGGTTTCCTGGGGTGACGCGTACTTGGCTAAATCCTAGTTTCACGCCATAAATCATCGCCAGAATTAAATTATTTTTCACTATGCCATTTGGTAAAAATTAGTAATTAATTCCACGTATAGAAAAGTCATGCTTGAGAAAGTGATAAAACGACCCTACAGCTCGGCAAATCGGTAAGTTTATTACCTTGTGCGAAAGAAGAGTATTATTTCCCGTGTGGTTCAAAAGAATCCAGGCTCAAACGTCCAGCATTATTTCCTTAAAATGCATTGTATTGTCGTTAATGGGTTATTGAATTTTTCCTTCTTTGGGTATATATCTGCTGTGACCTATGTTCTTAACCTTTCATTGCTGTATTTTCTTTTAAGCAATAAATTATAAGTGCAAAGTGGTGTTTTCTTACTCAGTGCTTTTTTAAGTTGTCATTATCGCACTGAAGTTTGAGTTGCAATATTAAGCGATAAGTGTTAATGGGCTGTGAATACCAACAACATTCAGATTACAGATAATTATAGCATGTAGCATTCTACCACGCGTGTCACTGAATGTGTCAAATTACGTATTTCAAATCCAAGTCGCAATTAAACCTAAGCCTGAAATGTTAGTTCAGGAGAGATACACCAGCCCCTAAACAAATGTTTACCCTTTTTTTATGTATCATATTCCGTGTTCCGGTCACTACGATGTGTTAATGTTGGTGAGATCACAGGGGTCCCACGCGTGGCAGAAGGAGATGCAGACAATCCCATTCCGACCGAAGATGATCCTTTTGTACGAAATATTAGTGTGACTGACCTCAGATATTCCTGACACGAACTGCTGTCTCATGGCGCAGATTTCCGATACCCTACTCTTTTGGTTTCTAGTGACACATTTATGTACAAAAATGTAACAGTAAAATTCAGTTTTTGCGTGGGTCGTCACTTTGGGCTAGTGGGTGGATGTTCAGCGCCGAATCTTACGCACGTATTTTAAAATTAGATATTTGGTTCGCTCTTTGTAGTAGTAGTGGTAGTAGTAGTAATAGTAGGAGTAGTAGTAGTGGTGGTGGTGGTAGTAGTAATAGTAGTAGTAGTAGTGGTAGTAGTAGTAGTAGTATTAATAGTAGTAGTGGTGGTAGTAGTAGTAGTAGTGGTGGTAGTAGTAGTAGTAGTGGTGGTAGTAGTAGTGGTAGTAGTAGTAGTATGTCTTGTGAAATATTTCGTAATATGACAATTTTTACGATGGGGAATTGTCAGCAGTTCGCCAAACCCCCAAACTGAAGGACCACCCCTTGTTGGCTGTACACTAGCCGCAGTAGACTAGTAGTAGCAGCAGTAGTAGTTGTAATAATGATTGGGTAGTAATGGAGATGTTGATGGCAGTAGTGTTGGCTTTGATAATAATGGTGGTAATATTAAAAGGAAATGACAGTAGTGGTTTTAGGGATGTTGGTAGTTGAAGTAACAGCGCTAATAACAGCACTTTCTTTGACAAAAAAAATCCTTAAAAAATTCCTTCTACATTAGATGTTTTGAACTAAACATTAGATTTACGCGTAGTTGCCATGTTTGCAATTTCTAGCTTCTGAAGAGTATTATGCAAATTAATTGTAGCGATGTTTATATTTTATGCAATGTAAACCAACAAAACGCACACTTTTTGAAAATTAATGTTTTAATTCAATTCTTTGTGTCTTCTATATGTTTAGAACTTCTTATGTTCAACATCTGGAAGACCATTTGTGCGTGCAGTTTTTATGGTATGTTTTTCGTGCTGAAATTACCATAAAAGGCTATATAAGATATCTAAGTATAAAAACATAAAATTCTTAAAATAACGTTGGAAACATAAAATATGGTAGGTTTTGATCTGTGATAAAAAGATTTAAAACATGAAAATATAGAATTCTAAAATGTTACATTAAAATTTGTTTCACAAAATGCAATATCGTATCTCATAAAACTGTTCAGAATACTGTACGTGCCGTTTATGTAAACAGTCTAGCACTTGGAAGGATGTGCTCGATACTAAGTCTAGGAAACTGTAGTGTCACATTATTGATCGGTGTGTATTGTAGATTGTGACGTAATATGGGGGTATATAATTTACGTTTTTACAAAATGTTATTTTTCTTGCTTCGATTATCCAAGAGTTATCATTGTCAAATAGAGGACATAACGAAAATGTTTGCATTTTATTCTACAGCAAGAAAGGCAATGTACGTATAACGTAGTCTTGTGTCACGTTCGCATAATGTTTGTACCTCCTCAACTATCCCAACAGCCTGATAACATTTCGATCGAAGAAAGCGCTTTTATGGTGATTTAATGTCACCGGCTACAATAAAACCACACATACATACATGCATACATACAATCATACATACATGCATACAAGCATACATACATACATACATATTCGTGTAAGTTGTCCGATATTTTTACCCGATTTGAAACAAATTTGGTATTACTCGCCAGTTTTTCACAGAAGTTTCCAGTATCATATTTCCTGTGCATCCGTCCAGTGGGAGACGCGCTGTACATGAGGGCAGACGGACAGACAGAAGTACAGAAGGGCATGGCCAAGGCAATAGGCACTTTTCGCAGTAATGCGAAGAGCGCCTAAAAGTTTACTCCAGAAAGGTTTTGTACTCGATACAAGCTTTAAGGCTTTAATGGCGAGTGTTCTTCAAATAAACCTGAACAACGCAGTAATCACGAAGACGTCCGGTTGAAGTTTTATGCTTTTCGAAGCGTAAGTGGTGTTAGTGCCTTTCCCACATCGCACTTTCTTGCACCTAATATGGTATTATTACCATCCGTATCGAATTAGTAATTACGAGAATGAACTCTCACCCAGTGGAATAATACTAAAACCAAATTTTGTGAAGATCGTCCAACTTAATACCAAACTTTGTGAAAATCTATTGCACGACTTTGAAGGCGGAATAAACATATACAAAATGGTGATATCATAATCTCGTTATGTCGTGAGTAAGAAAAGTAGCTTAAATAAATTGGAAACTTATAGCACTTCGGTCATTTATGACTGGTTTACCTGGAGACAGAGAAATAGTTTTGCCTGAAGCTTCTCTATAACTGTCGTTATTTGCAAGATAATAGGTACTCCGCCAGCCAATAAATTCCCAGCGATTTATGGCAACCAAAAGCTCGTTACCCTACACAGAACAGCTGCCATTTTTTCCTAATCTGAGCCAGCTGATTCCAGTCCATACCCTCCTGTTTTATTTCGTTAAGTTCCTATCTACGCACAAGTCTTCCACGTCGTCTCTTTCCTCCAGATTTCCTGAGGTATTCTGTATTCCCCACTCATCACCACATTCTTTATTTGATCATTCTAAATTCGACACAGGCAGCTGATTTATCGCGTTGTAATACGTGGGCTAAGGCCAAGAGTGTGTCTTCCTGTGAGTTTAAAATAATTTTTCGTATAAAAGAGAAATTGAATCATTTGTATATCCCTTGTTCTACAGTGGGGGTTGTTTAATGAATAGAGTCTGTGTATTTGTTAGACTTTAATTAAAAATTACAGTGAATGGTAGGTTGCTTGCAACAGTAATCAGCAACAAGCAGTTTTTAATTCCAGCATGAACTCGCTACAAGTTAACCCACTGTGCAAAAAAAGAGACTCATTAGCCTCTTTTGTAATAACTGAAACAAAAACACTTGGGGTTAGTTGTAAGTACTGTGGGAATACAAGCACACAGAACATTCTGTTCTCAGATATATAACCACCACTAAGACCGTAATTGCATAGAATTTTGAGCCAGTTTAAACCAATTTACTTATCCATAACCAAATTTAGTAATTTAAATTTTACTATTGGGCACTTCTCCCTTCTTGGACAACCAAGTAACGGCTTCCGAAAGAATCTCTTCTTCCAAATTCTGTACGTATTTATTACCCCGCAACCCACGTCTCCAGCACAAAGCAATAATTATTTAAGAAATTCTTCATAATCAGAGAGAAAACTTGGAGGAGGAATTTGCAGTCGTGATCTTCTCTCGCTCCAATAATCTGGTACTGGATTGGAATCACAATTGTGACAAATAACTCACGTTTATACTTTGTGTTTTCTTCTGCAGGCAGGGGCATTGCGATGGGTCAACATTCTCCGCCCCACGTTCCAAGGATTCCTACAAATTGCAAGATTTTAAGTCTCAAAACGTTGGATAAGACGCCATATCGACTGGCAAATAGTTACAGAATTGCTGCTGTCTACAGCTTAAGGCTAGTAGTTGTCTACGTCTTGACGTCACAGTCTTCAGGCTAATAGGTACCGACGTCTTGCTGCCTCCAGCTTCAGTTTAATCGTTACCGATGTCTTGCTGCCTCCACCTTCAATTTAATAGTTACAGATGCTTTGCTGCCTCCACCTTCAGTTAAATAGTTACCGATGCTTTGCTGCCTCCACCTTCAGTTTATTAGTTACCGACGTCTTGCTGCCTCCACCTTCAGTTTAATAGTTACCGATGTCTTGCTGCCTCCAGCTTCAGTTTAATAGTTACCGATGTCTTGCTGCCTCCACCTTCAGTTTAATAGTTACTGACGTCTTGCTGCCTCCAGCTTCAGTTTAATAGTTATCGATGTCTTGCTGCCTCCAGCTTCAGTTTAGTAGTTACCGATGTCTTGCTGCCTCCACCTTCAGTTTAATAGCTACCGACGTCTTGCTGCCTCCATCTTCAGTTTAATAGTTACCGATGCTTTGCTGCCTCCAGTTTCAGGTTAATAATTACCGATGTCTTGCTGTCTCAATCTTCAGCCTAAAAGTTACTTAATTATTGTTGTCTCCATCTTTACGTTAATACTTACCAAGCCTTGCTGTCTACTATTTCAGGCTAGAAGTTGCCGATGTCTTGCTACCTCCATCTTCAGGCTAGAATTTACCAAAATCTTCCCATCTCCCACTACAGGTTACTATGTACCGAAGCCTTGCTGTCGCCGTCTGCAGGCTAATCCATCAATAAGAGTGTTGTCACTTCTGCTATTTACAAATTCACACAGCGCCGTATCCCAGAAGACTGGAATCTCAATTGTAATGTGGGAAATAAATTTGAGCAGACCAGAGGACCTAATATAGGATGCAGTCGCCTCCATTCCACCTTTAATTACTGTCTGGTTCACACACTCTTCTTGACTTCTTGCTGTTCGTATGTATATCGGAACCGACTTATGAAGTATGACACCGACTTCATCGTCCGAATATCCTGATAATAAAGGGCGTCAGGTGCGAATGAAATATAGGTATGTAACCACCAGAATATACGGCGTCTCATCCTAAAAAAAATTCGTAGTAACCACCTTAAAATCCCAAATCTGGCCGTTCTGAAATATTCACTACACACTCATTCATAAGATATTTTTATAATACACTCAGACCGGGAGAAGAAAAGGGGATCGACCAACGAGAAGATGGAAAGGCTAGCATGCATGAAGAAGGAATAAGTTTGGATGGATGACTTATATGCTGTTACTGATCATGAGCTTTCCTTGCCCTAGGCTGGCGGAGGGGGGGGTTATCCTTTACGTTTTATGAACACCGAGTTGGTTTGTGAATTTATTTACGAAGACTAAATGAGAAGGAAAAACTTACAAGGAAAGGAAAAACCAGGATTCTGCAAATGGGTAAACTGCTGAAGAAAGTTGTCACCGTGTAGGCCACTATGGAATATGGGCGAGTGACACTATAGCCCCAGTCATTCTCAACCTTGGCGTCAATAGTAGGTGAGTGACAGATTCACGCCTTGCGTGTTTTTACCCAAGGAACGAGCATCTGGTACTCAATGAAGAGGAAGCTGTTGGGCTTCAGTTCTTGTATGGATATTTTGAAGAAGAAGAAGAAGAAGAAGAAGAAGAAGAAGAAGAAGAAGAAGAAGAAAAGTATTGTGATGGCTGAGAATTGAACCAAAATTCCTCCGCCTTCGGCCCATAGCCTAGCCCCTACTCCAAGTGAGCTTTCTCGTATGTCCAGAGTATTTTAATTAGTTCCACTGTCACTGAGACTGTTATTACTGATACTGCCAACCTCTTGTTTAGGTTTATTATTCAGACCGACAAATGCACAAAATTCATATATATATCAACAATATTTTTTACATCGTACTACGTACGTTCATATTTCAGTGGATCGCATCATCTTCAGGAAATCTTATCTTTCAACTCTTATAAAGTTATAAAAATCATTACTTACTTACTTACTTACTTACTCCATTGTGCAGAGTCCTTCTTGAGAATCTAACTGGTTTGCAGCTAGTCAAGAAATTCCCCGCATTTCGGAACCCGAAGGTTCATTACCGCACTCACAAGCGTCCGCCACCTGTCCCTATCCTGGGCCAGCCCAATCCAGTCCATATACCCACATCCCACCTCCTGGAGATCCATCTTAATATTATCCAC
>Ga0131853_10006685_pt1 | contig 20828 bp, 13 predicted proteins | sample TergutLab28metaG_FD_92764 | JGI IMG/M metagenome (GOLD analysis project Ga0131853, IMG submission 92764) | Labiotermes labralis P1 segment gut microbial communities from Petit-Saut dam, French Guiana - Lab288 P1 (version 2) (version 2) | ecosystem: Host-associated > Arthropoda: Insects >...
AAAGCAGGGCTGGCCAACTTCAACGCATAGGAGGGCCACATAATTCGTTAAGGACTCGCCTGAAAGGCCGCACTGTATATATATATATATATATATATATATATCTATATATATATATATATATATATATATATATCGAACGTGGATTGGGGAGTTGAATTCCCTGCACAGCTATTACGTATAAAAATAAAAAATAAATTTTCCTAAAAGTGCAGTTGAATGACAAAGGCAATGACAAGGTCTTACTAACTCGATAGAACACAAAAAAATATTGGTTTGCTGCATGATGTCATAAAAGTGGTTAGTTAATAGTTTGTAAACATTTTATCTGTTAATAAAGTTGTAATATTACGTTCTGTAGACCAGTTACACTATATTTGTTAAACTAAATTACTAAAAATATTCAGGTGACCTAGGGCCGCAAATAATTTTCTCAAGGGCTGCCTGTTGGTCAGCCCTGTTTTAAAATGACGCGTCTTGACTTCTAATTTGCATAAAGACGCAAATGTAATTTTTTATATTATTATTATTACGTTTTTATAAAAATATATTGCTTTGATAAGGTGTTTATACATTTTATTTCTCTGTTAGCGGTCGGTATCTGGAAAAACCCGTTTTAAAACAGTAAGTCAGTAAATTTTAAAATATCAGTTATTCTTCTTTTACATAGAGCATGCCCTTCAGCTTTCCATTTCGCAGTTTTCTTCAGCACTTCTCACGCATATAGGGAGAGATTCTCGTAGTATCCCACCATGCCTCGTGCATTCCGTATCGTCTCCTTCAATTCTAAGGAGCGCGTGAGACACTTTACCAAACAAAAGAAAAAGAAATTTGTCTCTAAACATATTTGTTGGACTGAATAAATCATGTCCGTGGGAATGCTGTGCATTCTGTTCTTCCACGTATTCAATTATTTATTTTATCTTCTAATACCGGGCACATGTTATATCTTCAGAGGTTCCTTTCTCAAGAAAGTATAAGCAATTAAATAAAATATTTTTTTACGAACTCCGTAAACTCGCTCATGTACATCGTGCCTTTGCTTAAATAACTTTCATTCTTACACGCTGGAAGAAATAATTTTTTTTACGGCCGGTTGATTTTCTCGTTAGTGAGGCTACAGTAGCAAAAACACAACAAATCTGGAAGGAGAGGCAAGCAAAGAACAAGGTTGCTCGAGCGAATGTGTTATAAACAACTGGTGAACAAGGTCAAGAGATAAGATTTAAACCAGCAACATCAAGAGTAGTCTGATTTAATGAGGTGTCTAATATTGTAATTAACGTCCATAAACTTGGATACTGAAGATTGTTTCTTTTATATTGCCGATATAACATTTTAGTCTATATTTAGTGAATGGGACCAGGCAACCGTTTTAGTAAATGTGTAGAATTTCTGTGGCATAAATGATGGCAAGAATAATACAAAATTATGATTTTAATTAGACGAAGTAGCAGGATAGTTGAAGAATAAAAGACCAACTACATGTCACTGATTATTTTATTTCGCTTCTTATGTATTCAACACGTTTGGGACATTAATATATCCATCATCAGGAGCTTGCGACTTTTCTGTTGAATTACCACATTGGTCGTATTGTTCTTGGTCCGATGTGTGTTGGAAATTCGGTGTGGTTGGGTTGGAGTCCACTCCGAACCAAACATGTTGAAAACATAAGAAGTGAAATAAAATAGTCAGTGGCATCAATTTGGTCTTTTATTCTTCAACTATGACAATGATGCACGTTACAATAAGCATAAGAAGTAGCAGGAGTTTGTTAATCCGTGGAAATTAAGAGAAATGTATGAAGTGCCGAAAATACGAAAAATTATTTTCCTTAAATTTGTTTTGAATGATTTCGAGGCAGCAGAAGGCATTTATTTTATGAAGATATATTTGACTGTTGTGCCATTTATTTATGTGCGGTTGGGTGTTATTACAGATTCTTCAAATTTTGAAAAGATTTATTTCGCTTAGATTATGGAGCAGTACCAGATTCTTGTAAACACGCGATTAGTCTTCGATTTCAATAAAGGGAGGGTTCATTCTTGACACGTGGAGCTAGCTGCGTCTATTGGAACGTTCTGAGATCAAGTTTGTCAGAATTATTCGGCACCCAAACCACTAGTTTTAATTAACACTTTAATTTGGGGCATTATTTCATCCAATCTTAATGATTGCCTTCAATTCAGACTGTGCTAGCATTGTCTTTAGGTTACTGCACTTGTATTTTGACTTAAAATTGAAGTAGATTATTCTGGACACCTAAGCTAACGCAAACAACTTATTCCATATACAAAACTGAGTCATTTTTTTTCGATATTGAGGGTTCTAGCAGAGATGTTCCTGACAATTTGAGTTTCGAACGAATGTCCCTCATTTTTTACCAGTAGGTATGGCTTAATATGCCAGAAGAGTTAAATTGAACGTTTTTCCGAATGAAGACTGGCTTTCATGTCAGATATTCCTGGTTTGTCCTCAAAGCAATTTGCGACGAGAGAGGCCAATAACCCTATTTTCCACCTTCCTTCTGCCCACAATTTTTATCTTAGTGTCCTTTCCTTCTGATGCTAAATGCACTATGAACTCCACTTATTTGGATTATATGGGACGGCGAGCCATCCAGATATGTAGGAAATCCGGATAAGTGGATTTTTCTTTGAAAATAGGCTGCATTGGCAATTGGAAGTTCGGCTGTTACTGTTTACTGCACGTACCTGCGTCTAAATCCTTGATTACGCCTGATTTTAAGTTCTATAAATCTTAACACTGTACCGTACTTTACCGGTCCCGGTAATTTTAAGGCAAGTTAGTTTCGTAGATTTATCGAAAAATTTACTAGAAAGGCCAAGCCGATCCGGATAACCAGCGACCGGGTAAGTGGAATTCTGCTGTAGAGTCTGCTTTCCGATAAGGGCCGTAAACTTCTGAACAACCAGTACACGTGTTTAGATAATAGTAAATTATTATCACTCTTTCATATTTACCAAACATTACGAATTGTCGTATGAAAGTTGTAATCAGAACAAATATTTATTCCATTCTTGACGCGTCTCCTATTTTTTTTTTTTCCTAAAATATTTGCCAAATAGGCCCGATCGCAGATTTAAAAAAGGAAGGTTTTGAAACGGCGGATATTGACGTCGGCCTACAGGCAGTCGCCAATGCGAGGTCCGCGCACTGCAGCATTTTTGTTAACGTTCTCAAGAAAAAAAGAAAAAAAAAAGAAAAGAAAAAATTTGTGTACAAAGATTTAGGATATTGACACTTGGTAGCAATGCACACAGTGGGAAACATTAAGGGCTTTCTGGACATAAAATTGCCTCATCATGCTGATTCTATTGTTTTAGCTGAAAACAGAATAACTTACTGAACACTGTCCAAATTCAAGCTACGTCTTGTACAGTCTGGCACACGCAACGGGCAGCTCGTAGCCTGGATGTAACCGTTAGTCTACACACTATACACTACAAAGCTTGAGGTACTTAGTCGTGGAATTCGGCCTAGAAAAATTTGTTTATAACTGCGTGAAGTACCATTCCGCTGAATACTGCAGTGCACAGTTCCGAATTACTGGTAATTCACTGCCTTCTTTGTATTAGATATTATTCTGTTTTAGCACATATGAAATTTTAGGTTCTGTTTTATGTAAAACGTGTTGACCATTATTTTCAATATTATTTGCGACTATATAAGTGATAGCAGACAAAAAGAAAAGATTTTCTTTTTTTACTTTCGTGTACCAGGTGTGACTGTACAACATATCATTAAAATCTTCATGAACTGACGTATATGAAAATAATCATTTTGTACATTTTATATGAACACATTTTGCAGTATAACAGCCCGTAGGCCGTCGTTACAGGTTCCAGCTCTGCTGACTGACAAACTTTTTTACTTGTTTAATGTGGAACTTCAGGTTTCATGACGTAATGATGGTGTTATCGACAATAATGTTGGCAGAAACAATTTTGAGAATTAGTTTTCTTTTTTCTGATGTGTCTGTTTTCTAATATGAACTGTAAGACCCCCCCCATTCAAAGTTAGATTTCCTAGCCTTTCCCAGTCCATTAACGAAAATGTTCCGGTAGAATTTTCAAGTAATCCTTGAACACATTCTCAAACACCCCATTAAAATTACAACAAATCCATCATTACATTTTACAAACCAGTTGATAAAGCATTATTAAATAAAGTAAGCAACGAGATGTTCTCGGTGACGTTGGTGTTTATCCGATAAAGACAACTGTGGACGTCATAAGAGCAAAAGTTAAACGCTAAGTTCCTATACCTCTGCCCATTGAATCTACTGTCGTAGTTCATTGAAACTGCTGTGGTGATGCGCTCCATGATAGGACCCACTAAATACATTCCTTTAATTATAGAACCGTAGCACCTTGCCACTTCCGAGTGACAGCGAGGATCGTCTACCAAACTGGTCAGCGAGTTCTACCCTGAGAGACACACCATGGGAAGTAAGACTGGGGGTCATGCCGATAGCGTACAGGAAGGGGGCACTTCGAAGGTGCAAGGTGAGGTGGCTATTGTAGGCTGTTGGGCAAAGGTAGGGGGAGGGGACAAGTACGGTAAGAGGGGGACCTTAACACATAGTGGAATCTTGAGGGGTTCACGGGAGGGGAAGTGTGTATAAGGGAAATGGTGAAAAAGACGCAGAGGGGGAGGAGAAGGAAGCAAATATTATAAGTGTAGGTTGTATGGTAAAAGGTGAGAGAGGGGAATGAAACGGAGAGGGGGATTCAGTTACGTCTAGTATCCAGTAGATGGTGGTAGTGGACAAGGCGATTGTATTGCCCGGTGTAGGTAGGCCATCCAGTTACTGTGGGCAGCAGCCTTCTGCCTGTGGGGGTTTCAGGCAGTAAGTAGTCTTCAGCTTACAGTACACACACATGCACACATAGGACAGGTGTGTGTGTGTATGTATGTGTGCGTGGTTCCGAAATATTCAACTTGTCTGCTAGTCTTATCAGCTAGTACTTGTTACACCCTGCCGGTGAAGCAATCGTGACCGGTGACCATCATTACCATCTTCAGACCGCTGGACGGACAGGGAACCCGGCGAACTGGTTGCAGCCAGACTAGTTATGCTTGTCAACCTGAAGTGCAACAGAACTGCACCGGGTGTTGATGACACCGCCATCCGACGTAGATAACTTCTCGTCATCACGTGTTACCGAACTTTATTTATTTCGCGACGAATTGTACAGCAAATTCCTAACCCAGTTAATTTATTTTGAAAGTGACCCTTCTGGTTCATGCAATACCGCATCGAGGGTTTGTTAAACAACGAGGAAATGCGGTAACACTGTGTTTGTGTTGTAAGTGAATATGTGTTTGTGTGTGTTCTACAGTATAATAACCGTCTTGTAAGATAAAGAAGGATAGTTCAGTTAAACAGATATTTGTGTTTGAGTGCCAGTGTGTTTCCCGTTAATGAAATTACCGCTAAGAAAACACATCGAGTGGTGCCATGAAAAATATTAGAATGATATAATTCATTTAAATTTATCTTTGTGACAAGCACTTTGGAGTGAATTTTCTGCTTTGAAAGGTGTTTTAGAACGGCTTCAAAGTGTTTACCAATTTCGGAGTTTTGTTTCAAGCCGGCAACACGGAACCAAGGTAAGCCAGTAACGATAGATGTTGTATCGAGCGATGGATTTTAGCTACGTAGAAAAATTTGATGTAGGTTATAAAGAAAGGCGAAAGACTGAAGACCAGTTACTTTAGTGTTGTGTATAGCCGGTTAGGTTGTGTGTCTTATTGGATTCTAATTTCTCGCCCAAAGAATCCGTTTAATGCCGGTATTCGAGAAAGGTGCTGTGAGAATGTGCCGTGCTGCGTGATATTTCTGGATCACACGACCGTGACTACTAAGTTGCCTCAACAAATCTTTTCGAGAATAGGTTTAAATTTCTCCGAGAAATTTAAATACATCGGAATTAGAATTATTCTTAGTGCTTTTTTACTTTTCTCCTGTTTTTGATCACGAAGTTTTTAAAACTAACGACGGGATTTACTATGTAATTGATTTTTTTTTATTAATTGTTTTCAGACAACAAAATTAAGAACTCTGACGTGTCACCACGCTCACAAGTTTTGTGGTCATCACTATTATTAAAACGGTTACAGATAAGAAGAAGATTACGTGCACTCAAAGTGCAGCATGACGTATTTCCGTACGACTCAGTAACGTTTTAGGCAAAAAAAATTATAAGTATTTCTTGAAATTTCAAGTGATGTACGAAACAGTCGCATAACGTACGCGTACGCTGAAGTCACGAGGCTCTCATAAAACGTCCAGTAGCGATATTACTGTTCAGTAACAAAAAATAATAATCTAAAATGACTTTATATCGGTTTCGGAATTGTATGCAAAAATAAGAGAATTTGTACCTAAAATTAACGGGTTCAAAGGAGAAGGAGAGGTGTAAAGAAACGATAAACATATTGAGACTGTTATTTTTATGTACGTACCGGACATCTTGTATGTAGTTTTTATTTCAACCAACCATGTACATTATGTATTTTATTTTAACAATACTTATATTATATTCACTCCTGAGGATGTTACAAATGTATCGAAACACGTAGAAATGATTAAGATAGAAATATTGTTAAAATAAAGGATATAAATATATTGAGAACTGTTGGTTGAAATACAAAATAAATGGAAGACTTCTTTGAAAGGTCTATAAATGGTGATTGTTACAGTGAAATACTGAAACAGAATTGCGCTTTAGTTTGAACGTATGCTTAATTTATCAGGAATATTAGTTACCTTCTTCAATTTGAGAATCTTTACTACCAGTTGTGTCTGTAAAGGACGGGTACACTTCAAAAAGTAATATTTATAGAGAGAGAGAGACTGGTCGCACAGATTAGTGAACTAAAATGCTGGTTCTGGTAAATTTTAAATATATAAAATAGATGTTGTTAAGTTTTGTCTGTTGGGCACAGACTATTCTCATTGTTGCACCGTGCATTTCGTAGAATTATTTTAATTAACAGCCAACAATGCACTTACATAAAATAACATATTAAAACACTTAAAATCGCTCCGACATGCTGCCACAACACCCTGTTAATATAAACAAATATTGTGAATGTTTTTAAAATGACTTCAGCAAGGAACAACGTAGCTCCCTGAGGATGATCAAAGGATCGAAACATGTCGGAGCGATTTTAAGTGTTTTAATGTGTTATTTTATGTAAGTGCATTGTTGGCTGATAATTAAAATAAAACATAAAATATAATTAGATAAATGAATAAATAAACAAAAGCAAACAGTTTTTGTTATTAGACCGCTATTTTTTTCATTATGCAGTATTCGTAACTGTGTTGTAATATATTCCTGTGCTCAGAAATGCGTCGATATAAAGAGGTGTTATGATATCACTGTGCATTCAGATTATCTTCTTCTGGGTTATGACACCGTGTAAGACCTTTGGTGTCTTGTAGCCTTAGGATGGTGACGGCAGTTTCCTCCGAAAAGCTTAACCACGTGTATCATTACTTGTTATGCTACAGAAGATCACACTCAAAATTTCCACTATATTTGAAAATCCTAAATCGTCTGCGAATGTACAAAATCGAATAAAACACACAACTGCAATTAAACCGAAAACAAAGCGACATGGTACCCAAATTCTGTTTCATACACGTTCAAGACTTATCACCATTCCTAAAATAACCCATTATACAAATACAACATGCCAGTGTAGAACAATTCTATATTTACATTGCGCAAGGAAAAAATTGGCAACCCAACTTTTTTTTTTCTCCAAGACTGTTTTACGTTGGAAAATGTGTCTGTCATTTTTATGGATTTTATGGGAAGAAGTCTCAATCGACTTGTTTTGCCCTGAAGAGATAGGCAGCAGGGACTTTGTGCAGAAAATTTAAGTATTTATCGTCATAAACAGACGTAAATATTGTGAGTTTAATTCTAGGAATGCCTGCAAAATGAATATCATTGGCACGTCTTTAGAACATTTCAAAGCATTAAACCCCCCAATCCCTTCAGACAGCGGAATTAGCTGTCCATACCGTGAAACTGGCTTGTGCTTACCTCCAGCCTTTCAAACTCCACCCCCTATCGCACAGGTTACTTTACTCTATTTGCTGCTTGCTGATGTGGAAAAATTCTTTTGTTCAGTACTTCCCTTTTTGATTATCACCCTTCTAATCGTTCCGGTAGCAGATACTGATATACTGTTGAAACCCTGCGTACTTCGGCGCAGCGTACCTCGCAGACTTTCTTACTACCTATATACCACGCCGTCTTGTGGTACTGTTAGGTTAGCTAGAAGAGGAATTCTGCGATTGGAACTGAATCATCTAGAGACCATTTTATGTAATTAAAATTTAAGTATAATTAATTTATCTATTCAAAATTCTTTCCCTCGCCGACAACAAAGTCTGCATACACAGAGACGTCTCACGCAATCTGTACAGTCCGCTTTAGTGTTTCATTAATTTTTCCAAAACTGTACGCCATATAAAGAAAGTCAACCGAAGGAATATATTACCCTGAATATCAGGTAGCGATAACCTACATATACAAAATTTATATTAGGTTTTATGTATTATTGAAATTGATTTAGATATATAACCTATTTACATTTCCACTTGCAGTAATGATCCATTTTCCAATCCAAATCGAAAGAAGTTATGATCAATAAAATCGGTGATGATTGTGCTTATACGGTTTTAGCAAAATCCTTTAATTCGGAACGGACTACTGTAACACGGTCAGATTTACACTGTTGTTTATGTATAATGCTTATATTTTCGTCTTTCCTCTTCTTCTTATTCTGGCATTACAGCCCATGATGGAGCTCACCCTCCTCCAGCCGAGTCCTCCACTGCTCTCTCTCTCTCTCTCTCTCTCACGCTAATTACGTCTCCGGTTCCTCACGCACTTTTTCTTTATATCTCCCTCAGCCAACTCAAGCCACCTCAATTCAAGTTTTCCTGTACGTCCAGTGCCTACTGATTTAAGAAAACTGAGCTTTCTACAAGGATCTAGCGTCTGTCCTCTAAACAGTACTCGCAACCAAATAATCATATTTGCAACACTCTAAAGATTCCTAGTTTAACGTAGAACGTATAAATATCATTAATGTTATCTTGTGATTCTTTTATTATTTAAGAAAAATTCAACAATTTTTGAGAAATTAAGCAAAAATCTAACAATTGTTTATTGGACTAATACAAGTTTCCTCAATGTATAATTCATACTTACTTTGCTGCAAAACAAAATGTGGTCTGTACCTTATATTGATACTGTGCATGTTTCATACGAACAAGTAGCGTAACGGGCGGAGTGAAATACAAGAATTTTGTGTACGTGTTTAGATTACCCTCCCCCTTTGCCGTCGGTGTGCACCATAACATCCAGCAGCATTGCCTTTGTTCAAGAATACTTCGTTCGTTCGCGGCATTTAACTGTGGGCCGGAGCTGACCGGGCGCCATCTAACTGGGACTGAAACTGTCGTTGTGTGCTGCTTGTGCCCGTTCGCTTTTACACAGTGGCTGTTAATTTGTGGAAAAGAGGTGGTCAGTCTGTAACCAATACAAATACACTACATATGCAAGAATGAATAACTGGGACAAGAAACAGTGTTTTCTGATAGCAATTTACTGTCATTTCGGTGGAATCCGCTGGCTCTGTTTTCAAGGTAGAACAGTTAATTTTGTCAGACCTCACAAGGTTACACCCTGGAAAACTGTAAGTATGTATACGGTCTGCCATTTGAAAAGAAAATTTCGATAATTTACGAATCCGACTAGTTTGAGTGTCATGTATTTCGCAGCGTTGAGTTGCTAACTTCAGAAGCGCTGTTTCACTTGTTTTAAGTTATTACTGAATTGACATATACATCGGCGAGATACGCAAAAACTGAGGAATTTTAGATCCATCACTCCTCGAGTGATAGCGGTAGTCTTGTGGGGCTAATGACTCAAAACGAAACACAAACTGACATTTGAGGCTCTTGTTTGTGCTTAATTTTTGGCCATTTAACGATGACAGCTTTCTCTACACCAGCTGACCATAACCTCGGACTTGAAACCTAAAGTCAGTCGCAAAAACGTTTTTAGAAGTTTTGTCTTCCTAAAATAATTAAATGAAAGTTGGGCCACTTTTGACTCTAAAATCTCTACATTTTCTACACATTTATTGACACGTTTCGAAAGATACTTCCAGTGAACAGCCGCTATTTTCCTATACCGCGTGAAGCGATTTTTCTTTGTAACCTAAGATCACTGTATTCTCTCTGTGGTACGAAATTAATATTTTTACAAAATACAGACTAATATTCTTCCCTGGACGGTTACAACATCGTAAGTTTGCATGTGGGAAGTATTATTTGAAAAGCACTGTTTGCAAAGCCAGTGTCTTTTATTGAAAGTGTTGCGGACAACATAAATCACGAACTACTGTGCTAAACTAGTTAAGATTGATAATTCAAGGTTTCAATTTTAAAACTCTGAGTGGACCTGGCGTAAGCGCTAAACTAGTGTAGTCCGGCCTGTTCCCACAAGTTTGTTCGCAGCGCCTTAAATTGAAAACCTTACAAACAGATGAACATAAGTATAGCGGGGAGAGACGATAGCCCCATGGTAGTATGGGTAGATTGAGATTCAAATTAAAGTTAAGGGATAGAAATAATTTTGAATCCAAAACAAATGATCAAGAATTGCCAGGAATTCTAATTACGCTGATATGTTGATTGCCAATCACATGCTCTCAACCAGTTTAAATTTGTTCCTGTTTATTTAAACATAGAAAGGAACTGGGATGGTGAACGGTGTTAAATTATTCCTGAATTTGGAATTTTCTTGAAAAGTAACTAGAAAATTTTTTTTGTTATTTTTGAAATTATGTAGCTAAAGTAAGTGCTTCAGTAACTTGGTAAATTTTACTGTATATTTCACCATTAATATCAACAAATGTGATATGTTGTACAGTTTAACTGCACCTGGTACTGAAGTAAACAAATTGGCTTTCTCCGAGGAAGAGCGTGATAGTGTAAGTTTATTATGTAACAAAAGCCAGCGCAGCAAGAGTACATGCAAGGAATTCAGGTACGGGCTACAGACGAGGGTCACTGGGGTTAGGTAGGGGTATTTGAACGACTTACCCCACCTGTGTATATATTGTAGGGTGAGTGAGGAGGTTATTGGGGTGGCTCCTAGCCTCAGGGGAGTGAAGGTCCGGCCAGACCAGGGGTCATTGAAACCAGTTATACGGACCAGACGTTTTGCTATGGAAACTTTGAAGTCATGAGGACTGATGGGTCAGTTCTGTTGAAGTTGTTGTGCGTGTAACCAACAGTGGCTGGTTGTGGCTTTTTGTAATGTATGATCCCGGAATTTTCCTGGAAGTACTAAGGAAATATAGAAGATTTCCGGGTGACGGCACTACTTCTAAAAAGGTCAAGTGAAATGTCTGATGGGACATTTATAACAAAGGAATTTTATGAACGAAGCAACTGTTTGCGTCATTCTCTTAACAATACTTAGGTTGCGTTTACAAGAACATTTTCCTACTAGATGAATACGATCATTTGTATAGCAAAAAAAAAAAACAAGCGATAATTATCGTGTGACAAAATTAGATTTTGCAGTATTCCTTAAATATGAACACGCGCTTCAGAGAATCGGTTGGAAGCTAAGTGATCGTTTTCCTGCCAAATTCTTAATAATGTGATGTTCTTATATTAATATTTACTCAGAAATACTTAAGTGTTATTCCAGCCCATTAGTGAGTCAGTAACTTCTAACTTTCCTGTTTGCTTTCAAAGTACGAAACTCGGTCTCTCTTTTCTTATTTCTTTTTAAAGGTCCTATCATATCCTTAAGCAATATTCTTTCCTCTTTCGTTCTGTGTAGCTTTTTTATACATTTATTTACTGATTCTTATTCGGGTACTTGGGATAGATGTAATTAGAAGGAAAAGTCAGTGGTGAAACTGAAAGAACGAAGAAAGCGGTGTTCAAGATTTCACTTAGACTACGATCCAGGGATTTTTCTGAAACATATAAAGAAAATTCAATGACCCCGATCCGTGATAGCTGACCTTAGGACCGAGAACTGAGTCTTCAAATTCCCAATTAAGTTCCTGTGGCTATTTAAGGCACTTTGCCTGAGAGACTTCTAAAAAAAATTCATTGGTTTACGTGGAGATTAGGGCCAGAAAATGATTAATTCGTGTTATCATTTTCCTAATTTCGGGCCCCGAAGTTTTTGTGGTAGGACTGTTATTAGTTTTGTTCGTCGTTGCTTGTAGTGTTGGTACATCATTTTAGAAACAATGGATTATTAATGCTGTGACTCTTTTTAGTGATATGATGCAGCAGAGAGCTGCAAACTAACAAGAGGGAAGCAAACAATCTGTATTGGGATATTCCACACAAACATTACCACTTACAATGTATTTCGTAGACATATATAGTGAATGCATAACGGCACATTCTCTGTCTAACTGCCAGTTAAATCAGCTTGACTAACTTCCTTGCAATTTAGAAGCAAAATATCTTATATTCAATTTGACATAATATTTTTTTCGTAAAAAATATAAAATTCATCATCATAAACATCAAGGATTGGACCCTTTGGTCCGTTCCATCTCCAAAGTTACAACTTCTCTTTCCAACGTTTCTTCGGTCTTCCAATTATTCTTTTACCTTGTGGTCTGTAGTAGTATGATTTCAAAGGGATTCGGTTTTGTGGCACATACTTTGCAAGTGTTCCGTCTCTATTCAGAAATGAAGTTAACTGAGACCTCTGGCAGGCTACACCCTTTATGACCACAAGACAAACGACTACACAAGCCGCGAACTGGAGATTACAGGCATGCTAGACAAGATAGATGAAAAATATAAAATTTTGTGTTAAAAACAAAACTAAATTATTTATAAACATTTAACTACCGTGAGACATTCCCTAAAACTAATATACATACATTAGTAAATAAACACATAATTTCATTAACAATTCTCTTCCAAAGAAATAAACTCTTTTTATACACTTTATTGAAATATGCTCATTAACAAAGTCGTCAATTGCAAAGACTATGTAGCGCCTGTGACAGATGAATTAATTGTAAGTATGGAGTATCACTTGTACAGTAGTGAAAATTACCAAAGTTTTCTGTTGATACTCCGTCAAATTGCCGCTTTGCATAAAAATCGCACAAAGCCCGGCCCAGCGTCGAACCTTGATCTCTAGGTGAAAGGTCGGCAACTAAACACCTCTAACCATGACACTGCCCCCCTACCCCTCTCCTTTATCTTTATGTTTTCGTGGAAGAGATGTTGAAATGAATTTATGTAGGCTCATTAAGGTAACATAAAATGAATCTCGTTCTGCAAATTCGGCATTTTGTCGATGTAACCATAAAAATAAATTATTCAGATTGAAAGGACTTTTGTTATATTACATTGATTCAAGGATCACTACATTACGAGACTCATAAAGTTATTAAATATTTTTTGAATGATTAATATTATTCTCAGAAGCAGAAAAAGTTAATTATTTGTGCATTTTTAAATATGACAAATGTATCTTAGTATTTATCGATAAGTATCATTATAAACAAGTAGAAACAAAATTTTACCGAACATTTTTCGTCGAGGTTCACTCCGCATTTAGATAAAATTACTGTCAATCACGATAAACACTTCGAAGAAAAAGATTACTGCTGGTCAGATGTTATAAATCCGTCCAATAAATCAGCAATTTTTATTACCTGTTGGTCAGATATTCTGCGTTAGTTCAATAAATCACCAATTATATTACCTGATGGTCAGACATTCTGTGTTAGTCAAATACATTAATTATTTATAAACTTCAAGGAAATTGAAGAATCTGTTAGGTGTGAGGTTTTTTGGATAACCTCACTGAGGGTGGTAGAGCCAAAATTCTAGGTACGTTAATAAAATGTGTTTAAATTAATCCATCATAAATTACGTATAGGCAATTATGTACCGATACGTGTTGTATTATACATGATCTTTGTATTAAGTCTGCCATTGGGGAGGTCCCACAAAACCAGAACGTTTTGGAATTGAAGTGAGTTCGTCAGTTTTTGGTTTACGCAAATGTTAATTTACTGGACAAATCAAACGTACTCTTAGGAAACCACAAATGTTTTACTAGTCGCCAGTGATGGTGTTGGTATAGCAGTAAATACTGTGCAAACTTTGTACATATTCCTGTCTGGTGACCAGAATGCTAGGCAAGTGACAATATTTAGACAGCTAGTAAACAGACACAAATTATTCTGTCAGTCTATATAGAGAAGTAGTATATATTTAAAAAATGTGGCAAACATCAAACACTGGAAAGGCCACTAACGAATCAAAATTGAAAATTAGACTATAATTTATTACCAGCTGATTGCACTAGTTAACTTATATCAAATTATTACTCCAAAATATTTCCGGTACTGGTTATCTACAGGCAGTACAATTACACAAAGTAAATACATGGTATTTAAATTTACCGCCATAAATATGTAATAAAGGGCACGTGGTGAACTACCACTTGCCTTTTCAAATCGACGAGTGAACTTAAGGTCAAGTTAGAGTATTTTGCTCTCTCTTCAACAGTGTCAGTCTACCTCTCAATAAATAAACCAGCAGTCATCTATTGTTACAACCAGCTAAACAAGATTAATTTTTCATTAAGTCCACCGTCTTTACACGAAATATATTTTTGTGTAAAGACGGTGGACTTAGTGAAAAACTTGGTATATATACACAACGGAATGGAAACAATTCAATTCAACAAGCTTATGTTTATTGGACCGTGCATCATCTTGATAGTTGAATAAAGAGAGACCAACTTGAAATCATTTGCTTTTTTATTTCATTATTTAATGCTCAACATGTTTCGGATGTTAATACATCCATCCTCAGGACCTTGCGACTTATTTGTTTAGTTATTTCATGGGTTGTATTGCTCTGGTTCGATGCGTGTTGGTGTTACGTTGTGGTTTGGCTGGGGTGGTGTGGTATCCGGATGCAGGCTGAAGCACTAGTGCTGCATCCGGATACCACACCACCCCAGCCAAACCACAACGTAACACCAACACGCATCGTACCAGAGCAATACAACCCATGAAATAACTCAACAAATAAGTCGCAGGCTCCTGAGGATGGATGTATTAACATCCGAAACATGTTGAACATTAAGTAATGAAATAAAAAAGCAATTGACATCAAGTTGGTCTCTCTTTATTCAATCATCAACAAGTTTAGTTCTCTTAGAGTGTCTTTATGTCCTTCACCCTTACTACGCGAGACACTGAGGCCTTTATATTAAATTTTCACCATTTTTTAAAATTATAACGGCAAAAAACTTTAAAACTATTTAATATTCTGTTAACAAGTCTTTATTTTAAATATATTTTTCTAGTCAGCGGGGTCATTCTTTATGCATTGGAATTAAAAACTTCATTCTTTTAGCTGTTTGCAATATAACATCTACTCGTTATGGAAGTCTGGTGCCAGACTGAGACTACAGTGAGTAAACTGGTTGGGATTTTCCCAAGTTTTTCTCGCTTCTTTGGAACAAGTATTAGCGGGACGACTGCTAACAGGCCAGGAATGCACTTCACAAGTTCAATGTCAATATTTCGCTTGCCATTCGCTCGTTAACAGTAGACGCATCGATCTTAAAAAGAGAATAATATTGGTTTGTTGTAGATTCCGTTCTGTCAAAATTCCTGAAATTATTGTGAGAAAGGTACAGGGGATTTTAAGAATATTTTGAGAGGACAATCAAAAATATAAACAATGTTTAAACGCAACTTTTTTTCCTGCAAGGTGAAAGACTGATGTTCATTATGAACTTTTTATTTTAACATTGTTCTGATTTAAACATTTGTCTTGTTCAAGTAACATTTTGTCATAAGTTGGTGGAGTTTATCCGACAAAAATAGTATTCGACTTTCGTAACTTCGTGCAGAACACGTGGATATAATTACTTTTAGTTACAGACATCACTTTAGCCCTAAGTGTGACGAAAATTGGCATTTATGACCTCTGTTTGGCCATTTGAAGTAACTTGAACGTTAATTCATTGAGCAAAACTCTTATAGTTTGGTCGTATGGAGACAGTCGTGGTGTTACTGAACATGACTTCATCACGTGTAGCGTTAATAAGGAGTTCCATGAATTAAGTTCGATGGATACGTGTGACCAGAGCGGACGGTCTCATGCAGAGAGGGCCGGTAGCCGGGGCATTCACATTCTGTGGCAGCCAGGCCTGGATCGCCGATGAAAGGAAGTCTACGCTGTCCCTGGGCCGTCTGAATAAAGCGTTTGTTTTTTAGCTCCCCTTCCTTGTACCTCGAGGTAATGTTCAACTCTCTTCATGCGTTATGGACATGGGTTAAACAAACTAAATGCTGTAAATTTGAAAGTGTGAATGTTTATAATGCCTGTTGGTTTTTTTTTGTAACATATGTGTTAGAAAAATGGTAATGGATACTCGGAGATTTTTGACGGTACGAATTCGCAGATCGTGTTGTAAAAATTTTCACAAAACACAGAAATGAATGTGGGTTATTCTTCAGTTGCAAAATGCACACATTTACACACTTCAGTGGCGTTGTTGAATTGTTACGGAATTGTCGAAGAACTGTTTATCGAAGATTCAAGTGTTCTCGGATATAGCACCGTAACATCAGTATAAATAATTGCCGAAGTTCCGAAGAAGCTTGCCAAGTTAGTGTTTAAGGTAGTCACAGTTAAAAAACGTTTTGGAATATCCTGGACGTTTCTTAGCACTCTTATCTGTTTGTTGTCCCTCTGTACTTGTGCTTCTAATTGCTGTTGAGTCACCACATAAGCAAATAAGTTCTGAAGTAAATTTTGTTTTAAATATTCTCGTAATGGCAGGGACAAATGAAGTGAATTTTTCATTCCAAGTAGAAATTGTAAATTTATGTTATGAAAATATCTGAACTGGCAGGTGTAATAGTGCTAAATATTCTTTTTCTCGTGTAAGTGGAGAGATATTGTTCTTGAAGTCAGACATGTCATTGTTATATTTGAATTAATTTGAACTGGCAGACCTAAGAGGGCTGAAATGGCTTTCTGTTGTTTATGAAGCGCGGCATTAGTGTAGAAAGGATATTTAGGCCAAGACTTCATATGAAACGTAGAGAACTCTCCTTATGATGTAATGTGTTAAAGCTGCAAAGTTATTCTGAACGGAATACTTTTGTGTATTTTGTTATATTAATATGTGTGAAGTGATGAAAGAGAATATGATCACTGATTTTTGTTAAAAAAGCGACAAATTACAGACATATGTTTATGTTTTTTTGGGAGGGGGGGTAGAGGGAGGGAAATTGAATTCTCTGAAGTATTCTTAAAATAAAACCAACTAGATGCACTAATTTATCAAATTTATTCCGAAATTAATTTGAGAAATTAGTGCGTATAGTCGGTTTTTATTATAAGAATTTATTACGATGCACGGTGACCTGAAAGTCATATTCCTCTGAAGTAGGATCTTAAAAGAGCCGATGGCATTTTATAGGGCAGTTCTGTGTGAACATTTCCGTACCGTAGTGCAAAGCTCAAGTCGTCGTCCAACTGTACTGACTACCGCTCGGCTGTGCCTTTCGGTTTCTTCGTTCACAATCCTGTTTTCATTTTTCACACTGGACAAATTTTGATTCAGGTAAAGACAAAACAGTGATATCATACAAAGGAGTAACAAGTTAAAAATATTCACATTTCCTTCAGAATTCAACTTGGAATTTGTAGGAATTGTCATTGTGATCAAGCAATTTTGCAGCGGAAATGTTTACCAACTTATGAGATGAAAATTGCTGAATATATTAACCCAAGAAAAAAATAACCCTATGACGTATGTTCAATATTTTAGGCAGTTAGTGGCTATTTCTACTTGAATGTCTTCTCTACAGATTAGTTTGCTTTATTTACACAACGCTAAATGTTTGTACTCTCTCTTTCGCCTTCAGATAAACGAAGGCCCACTTGCCATTTGTCCTGTGGACAGAAAAAAAATGCGCACATGATACAGCGCCGTAGAACACCTAATAAGAAGCATTGTGCCCCACGTGCGCACAGCACGAGTAGCTATTGATGAGTTGGCAAATAAGCAATTTTGCTGCGGTTTAGCCGGGAGGAACGCGAGATGACAACCAGGTTCTTCTCAGCACTCACACGTTTGTGAGCGCCAGTGTAATGGTTCATTGATCAGGCATCCGAGAACCCCGTCCTCCCAAACGAAAGCACTGTGTCACAAGGCCAGAACCTCTCTCTCTCTTAAGGATTTCCGGCGACTTGCAACGTAATAATACACAGGGTTCTACTGCCAGAGACGCGGGGATCATTTCCTTCAGGGTCAAGTGACTATGCTTTCAGACTGTGACGTTTATTTTGGGTTTATTTGTAGAATTTAAACGATTAAATTAAAACTTAAGAATGATGAAGAAACTGTTAAGAATTGCAAGTTATCGAGAGGGAGGGGGGGGGGGACGAAACTGCTCTAACGTCTTGTAACTTCTTGAAAACGACTCTTTCTTTCTTAGACTCATTATTAAGAAAAATTCATTGGTCTGTCCGTCCCGTGATTCATTTACTTTACTACTGTAGACTCAACATGACTGACAATGACCTATAACTCTGATTGTAGTTATTCGCTGGGGAAACCAGAGGGAAGGAAACCACTGGGGAGACCTAGGCGTAGAAGGGTGGATAATATTAGGATGGATCTACAGGAGGTGGGATGTGGGTATATGGACTGGATTCGGCTGGCCCAGAATAGGGACAGGTGGCGGACGCTTGTGAGTGCGGTAGTGAACCTTCGGGTTCCGTGAAATGCGGGGAATTTCTTGACTAGCTGCAAACCAGTTAGCTTCTCAAGAAGGACTCTGCACCGTGGAGCAAGTAAGTAAGTATTCGTATTTGTCAATTGTAAGCAGTGAACATTGCCGATATATTTTTCCGAATTCCTGAGGGTCAGAAGACATTATCGCCATTTTACTCTCTCTCTCTCTCTCTCTCTCTCTCTCTCTCTATATATATATATATATATATATATATAGTGCCGTATGAATAAATAAGCTCGCTCGTTTTTCTGTGCTGTCCAAGGCGTGAGTCTGAGGCCGCTCGCTTGCTAGGATATGGGTTCGAGTCCGCCGGAGGCATGGATGTCTGCCTCTTGTGGTTGTTGTGTTTCGTCAGGTAGGACTGTCTGCTACGGGCCGGTCACTGGTCCAGAGGGGTCCTACCAGCTGTGGTGTGTCTGAGTACGATAGTGAAGCCTCGACAAAGATGATGTCTTGGCTGTCTAGCCACGAAAAAAAGAGAAAATAAATGCTCGAATGGTATTTTTCATTAAGGGGATTTCTTATAAATTTCAAAATAATAACACTGCAATTGTGTGGATTTCCTGGGGCAGATAACCGAAGCATGAACACTGTAAGTTGAAAATGCTGTATCCGTGTGTTGGCACGCTAATGGCTGAATGCCTGTCAGTGCTTTAAAAGAAATTCTACGAAAAATGCACGAATAATTATCTTCGGGTTCCTTAAAATACAATGCATCAGTTCCGAATAATTTGAATATTTTTGTGGAATAAAATTTTATTCCTTGGCTAGAGTTATTGGCAGTAATTGCGGTTCTTAGTACCCCCGTTCGTCAAACTAAGTACTCAAAATTGAAATACGAGAGGTGGTTACAGCACGTTCAATTCTGTGATTTAAAGCTCTCTCGTATTGTATTGATATGCTTTCTAGCTCCTCGGGCCGGGATAACTCAGTCGGTATAATGACTCGCTACGGGTTGAATCGTCCAGGGATCGAATCTCGATGGGGGCGAGTTTTTCTGCAACGGTCCAGACCGGCCCTATTTCCCGCCCAACCTCCTACACATTGAGTACCGGGTCTTTCCCGGGGGTAAAGCGGCCGGGACGTGGCTTTTACCACCAGCCTCCATCAAGCGTAGATGTACAAAAGAGAGTAGAACTATACCTCTATTCCCCAATTGGGCCTTCGTGGTATGTTCTATTTTGCGAGCCCCAAATGCATAAGCCCTTTCATCTAAACTTCAGTATCTTCGGGTGTAAGATTTATTTTTTCAAATCAAGAAACCTTCAGTGGAAAGGCGAAGATTTAAAACGTAAAACTGCTTATATGTTACTGTGACAACACAATACCAGTTACGAGTCCTGCGACCACAGCAAACGGTTTTCTTTAACTTGACTCCTCGTAATAAGGATATTTGCATATTGCGCAATTTTTTACTGACAAGTTATATCTTGGCCTTTCTTTTATCGTAAAGAAATATTCACTACATTAAATTTCTTAAACTGAACCCTGCTTAGGCCGTTGAATATTTCGAAATCATTCACTGCTTACTGCATGACGTGATCTATTTTCAGGACATGTAGTGTATTATCGGCGAAGTGCAGAACGTCCTTACTGCTGTCAGCACAGAATAACATAACTCATATTTTGAAAGGCCACATTGACAGGGACTCAAATTTCCTGGTAAAGCGGACATTACTGTTAACCTTTTGACGCCGGAATTATTTTTTTAATTTTAGCACACCCTGTATATAAAATGTGAATAATACAGGAACCAAATAAATTAAAATTATGAAACAAACTGCATTTTGAAGAGAAAAAAACGAAGAGTATACACCATGTTTAAAATATTTAGTACCTATATTTGTTGAATAAATATATAAAATGCAACTTTAGAGGTTAGCGGTGCGGTACGACCACTATAGTTGACATTAGGCGTCAAAAGGTTA
>Ga0131853_10006686_pt1 | contig 20828 bp, 30 predicted proteins | sample TergutLab28metaG_FD_92764 | JGI IMG/M metagenome (GOLD analysis project Ga0131853, IMG submission 92764) | Labiotermes labralis P1 segment gut microbial communities from Petit-Saut dam, French Guiana - Lab288 P1 (version 2) (version 2) | ecosystem: Host-associated > Arthropoda: Insects >...
AAATCTATCAATCAATCCTACCAACATAAGGATTCAGGGGCTACGAGGAGTAAGGCGGCGTAATTTTGTGGTTTACTGTCGTTTTGGGTGGATTTATTGTTTATTGAAGCGGGTATGGCACAAGTTAATTTCAATGCTTTGGGCTTTCAAATACTCAGCATCTTGTGATTTCATATTAGTAGGCACTGCAAATGTATAAGTTGGTGTTTTTGCATCATATCTCCCACTTTCATTTTTATAGACATTTTTCAGAATTTTGTATGTTGCGCTATCCATAATGTCATACCCCCCAAATATAAATTTCACTTACTATTGATTGTGAAACCGCCTACACAATCTAATATTTGCACTGCACCGAATATCAATAAAACTGTTTTATAGTTTCAATTTCTCCTGTACCGGTGTTGAGAAAAACATAAACTGCACCTTTATCATAGAAAGCTTCAATATCCAATTCTAATTGCCCCACAAATACAAGGGGTTTGCCATTTGATATAGGCCAGCTATAATCCTGTAGCCATTTAGGAGGTTTTTTAAGGTGTCGGAAATCTTTTTTCGCTTGTGCTTTTATCTGCTCTTTCTTTTCTGCCTTGCTTAATGTGTCATTATTCAAAATCGAAGCAAAATACTCTGCCTCTACGTTAAGCCATTTTGGTAAAGCAGACAAAAAAACATCATAAGTCACTTCTGTCTTATCTGAATACGAATAAGCTATCTCTTTTTTGTCTAAAAATAGCCCTATCTTTTCTTTTGCATTTAATACAGACTCCACTTCCGAAGCATTAACCTCGAATATATAATGACACAAACTTGACGTTTGTGTGTGTTTTACAATTTCTGTTTCTTCTTCAAGGATAATTTGCAAATCCGTATCTTGGTAAAACGCATCCGTAAAATCCTTTGGCGATATTTTATCTTCCATAAAGTCTACTAACAATTTCAAATCAATCACCTCAATTGCTCAAATTCATTTGCTTAAAACAACAATCAAACTTTCAACGGCAAGCTTTTCTTCGGCTTGTTAAAAATGATGTTAATTAAGAGATAGACGTGAGTTAGCTGCTACAGGAGCTATTACCCCTTGCAATTGTTTTGTTTCTCTATCCCTGCATATTTTTTGAGTTCCGTTTCTTTTGGGTTATTTTCTATCAACAGTTTTGCTTCCCTTGAAAGTCCTTGTATTTTTCTTAGGAATAAAGAATACACAAGCTGAAAATCTATCCGTGCAATTTCCCAAAAGTCTTTCCGCTCTGTGTTAATAACATCAACTCATTGCACCAATCAGCAAATCTCTGTTGATTTTCAGATAATTTTCTCATATGTAATCACCCCAAAAACTCAACTGTCAAGCGGTTGTTTTTATATTTTTTCTCAATAACAAATACGCAAAAATTAACGCAATGCGATAATTATAAACGAAATCATAACCATAACCCCGTCAAGTAGAAATTTAAGAATACGAAGTTGGTCGGGCTGCCTTGTATCTCCTAACTTTGCTCGTTCGTCCATTTTCCAATGCTTTCTTAATCGTGTACCCAAAATAAAACCCAGTATTAGGACTGTTAAAGCAGTTATCACAATTGGAACAATTACTATAAGTATGCCCATAGCTCGTTCGCTCCCTATTGCTTGTTATAATTCGGGCGGTATTATTTTCTGCATCTAAATTCCACTGTGCCCATAAAAAGCCATAAGTTCTTTCGCCATAATGATAAACTCTGACGCTTCCCCTTACAGAATACCAAGCTTCAGGAAAAGGTTCTGGCGGAACTGCGTAAGCATCTAATGCAAAATTCAAAGACAAAAATATAATGCACATAAAGCGGAATAGTTGTTTTTTATGTTTTCAATTTCACTCCAAACTTATCTTTTTCGTTGAATTGTCTAATTCTCTATACTCCTTGCTCACATCATTCCAAAATTCATTGCTCAAATCTAATTCCAAGGGTGGCGCACTTGACTCCAACAGGGCATCGTAACTATAGTTTTTGAGCATTTTCAAAATACGTTCAAAGCATTTCAAGGTATCTGCAATCTTAATTGGTTTCCATATGACTGCTCCGTGTTGAGAATAGTAAACTGGAAATCCAAGAGCTTCTTCAGCAAAGTCTATATGAAAAGGGTTGTCAAAGTAGTTTGTAGCAAAAACATACCAGCCATCTTGCCACTCACCTTTTTTGTCAGAAACTAAACTTTCACCAGTAACAGCATTATAACGATAGCCAGCTTGTTTTGCGTGGAAATCATTTGCACAAACATAGTCCTGCGGCAACGTGAGTATTCCATCAAAGCAGATACCGAGGTTTACCAAATCAACGATTTGTATCGGCAAATTGAGAGGCTGCTTGGCTTCATTAGGAATGATATATTCAATGGTCATTACCTTATTGCAATCATCACTTGCAATAACTTGGACAATTTCGGGATTGTTCAGCCGATTAATAAAATTATCTGCCATACCAAAATAAACCTTTTCCAAAATGGTATACGGCATAATTTTAGCTTGCTTGTATAGCTGCGTTGCGTTTATAGGAAGTTGCAAACTTTGCAAAGATGAGCAAAACCTTTCAATCCATCAGGCGGCGGCTTAATAAGCACAATACCAACATATGTTGTGTTTGAGCTATATCTCATAGTTCTGCCCCTCTTCAAAATCAAAGAAACAATCATACTTGTCATAATAATTAAAATTCTTAATATAATCGTCAATGCTTGGTGTCTTGGATCCTAATTGATGCTTTGTGTTCCAAATTATATCAGACGCTATGTCCCCATTGAAATAGTATGACAACCCATTTTTCTTTGCAAAAGTCGGATATAGCTCATTGCCACCATAGTCTATTTCAATCGGGTCATCTATATAAAGTTCAGTGTCCCTATCAATTGATTTAACATCCGCATCCGTATACAAAGTGAACATATCCAATTCACTCGGTGTAATTTGAATTAACTGTTCCATTTTTATAGGTGTTCTCAAATATTTATCTATGCTTATGCCCATTTCTTTTTTATCCGAATAAGCGAACGCAATTTCTTTTTTATTTAAATATTGCTTTATGACATTTTTAAGGTCATAGACAGAGCCGATTTTAGAAGCATTGGCTTCAAAAATAAACAGGCACAGATTTCCGCAATTAGGGTAAGAGTCAATATCTGTTTCTTCTTCAAGAGTGGCTTGCATTTCCTTATCTTCATAAAACACATCAAGAAAATCACTAGGGGTTACATTGTCCTCAATAAAATCAACCAACAGCTTCATTGTAAGTCCTCCATAAATTGTCTAATCTATAAAAAGCAATTCTCAATAGTGAGCGGTTGTTTTCATGCCCCTAAATTTAAAACCCGATGGAGAGTGATGCATACAAACACAATGAGTTTGATTTTAGGAGATGTTCGTTTTTCCATCTTGTTGTTATTTCATCTGTTTTTTCACATAATCGAATAGCGTCTACTCCCTCTGCCATAAGGATTACTTCATACCATATTCCCATTATTTTTTCTTCCAGACCATTTACTTCGGATTCTATTAAGTCGAAAAAATTAGCCATTTTTTAATATTTACACCTCAGTGTTCAGTACATAATTTTCTCGCATTATTCTTTTTGCACCAAATCATCAGACCTATTTTGTGTTTCTGAGTTTTCCCAAAAATACAAAGGCTCTCTTGTTGCAGTTATAAAATACCTCGTCAAAATATCTTTGTCTATATCATCGGAAATTTTCAAGTTCAGAGTTCTTGCTAAATCTTTTCTAAGTTCATCAACATCTCCAATTTCATCACCATATGCATCAATAAACTGTTGCTTGCCTATAGGCTCATACTTCATAACTTCTTTATGTAGCAAATCTAAATTATTCATCAATCTTGTTTTAGAATAATTGTACCAGTTGTATGCACAATTTAAGCCTAATTCAAGCAACTCAACAAAATTTTCAGCTATCCGTCCGCACTCGGTTTCTTGACCACTGTATCCGATAGTACCATCAGACAACAAAACATATTCTCCGCCACCGCCATCTTTTGCAAACGCCACTCCCTTGATGCTGTATCCTTCAAGTGTTGGTCTGTCGTATGTAAGAAAAAGCGGTTGTGGTTTTGGGTAAAAGTCAATACCACAAATCATTCCTATCTTCTTTACAAGCGTATCGTCACCCATAATGACAGAAAGCATTGCGTTCTCTCTTTCACTTGAAAATAATTTCATAGTAGCACACTCCTTAATTGGTTTAATTTTAGTTTGTTGGGCTTTAGCAAGTTAATTGACCATTAATAAAACTATCTTAAATCAGCAGACATTATCCACTGGGTGTTTCCTGCGCCAGAATTTGCATCATTGTTATGGAAGGAACGAACCTGAACAACAAGCAATTGAACACCAGTTACATCCACATTAAGATTTACGGGCATTTGACCAGTCAGCAAATCGAAAGTGTGGATTGGCACACCGTCACCAAGGATTGTAACGGTTGCGCTTCTTGTGCCGTTAGAACCGTCCATACGACCGAAAAGTCCTGTAAGATTGGTGTATGCACCACCCAAATTGTGATGGGTTTCTGCAGCAGTGTTACCGTTAACGACGCGGTAATTGGTGACGTTAGTGTGGGTCGCCCCAACTATGTTTGCAGAAGCCAAAACATTGGTACTGAGGCCGCTGTTGCTAGAATTGAAGTTAGTGCCATGGAAAGCTGTTTCTGCAAGGCGGTTTCCTTGCGCTGTTGGTATGTCGGGAGTTGCTCCTTGTCCATAAGATGTTGTAAGCAAAACAGTGTTGGTTGCCTCATTAAAGTCCACTTCCAAGCCGACCATATCAGCAATGGCACGTACAGGCAGAAATGTTGTGCCGTCAATCACAAAGGGGCGTGAAGCATAATTAAATTCCTGCATTTGACCGTTAAAGCTAACCCCAACGCCAAAAACCAACTCACGCATAACAGGGTTTGCCGCAACAACGGTGGCAGAAAGAGTTAGTATGACAACGATGCCCAAAACAAAGCCCTTCACACCACTAATTCTCTTGATTTTCTTTTCATTCATATTTAATTTCCTCCTAATATTTTTTGCATTTACTTCTTGTTAAAGCCCAACAAGCGATATAATTATATCTAAAAATGTTCTTTTATGCGGCAAGTCTGTAAAACTGGTCAGTTCATTGCAGTAACTGGCGCATCGGCATTAACAAGCTACAATTGCATAGTTTTTTTGCATCAAAAGCAGTTTATATAAAAAAACGTCAAGCTACTTTTGCTTGCCGTTTCGTGCAGTGCAGAAAATACACATTAAAACGGTACATCATTAACGGCAGTTTACCCTGCTTTATACAGCATCAACATACAAAAGCACCCCCACCGAAAAAATATTATCATTATGGGTAATGTTAATGTGTCCGTTGTACTTCTCCACTGATTTACGGATATTGTTTAGACCGTGACCGTGTTCCTCGCTAGATTTTAAAGTGACTATATGTTTTTCTTCTCCTTCTGCATATTTTACATTGCCGCCAAAAGTATTATCTATTTTTATGAAGAGGTTGCTTTTGTTAAATTCAATATCCAACTTAATTATTTTCTCATCAACCTTTGCCACAGCAGTAAGAGCATTGTCTAACAGATTGCCAAGTATGATTACAATATCGGCAATTTCTATGTTGACAACCGGTGGGATGAACAAAGATAAATCCAGCTTGATATTATCCTCTGAGGCATTTTTGAGTTTAAAGTTTATTATGCTGTCAAAGGCTACGTTTCCTGTACTGCTATAAACTTCACTCTCGTCTATATTCCCAATCAAGCCGTCAATATAATCTGCAATAACTTTGTTGTCTACAGCAAATTCTCTTATGGTAGCTAAATGAAAATTCATATCATGCCGTATGGAGCGTACCTTTTTTACCGATTCTTGCATTAGCCTACTTTGAGTAAAGTAATACTCTCTCTCCTGTATGTGTAAGGCTGTTTTCAATTTTTCTGCATGTGCTTTTGAAAGGGCATTGTAAAGATAAAATACCAAAAATGTGCTTACTGCCAGTAATGCAGTAACCAAGTAAAGATACATAATATGAGGTATAGCATCCGAATTATGAAGCGCAAGTGCAAATGTTGAAACCGCCATTACTAGCGTTAATCCTAAAAATGCCGTAAAATCATAATCAGCTTTTCTTACATGCTTGAAATACTTAAATAGCATAACCGATACGAAATATAATAAAATAGCAGACGTAATACGGATAACAGCAAATGTCAAATCATTACCAAGCCTAAAAGTATGAACAATCTGACTGTTAGCCAGTACAGCAAAAATAGCTTCGTAAGTAATATAAACATATACTGAAGCCACAATCCTTTTTAGCATAGATGCCTCATAATTTAAGGCTACAATAAATAAACCAATCAATATGATAATCAGCGATAAAACTAAATTGCTAAATGGAAACATCGTACTTCCAAAATACGCACCAATCAGAATAATAAAATAAAGAGCGTAAGATAAAATAAAAACTACCGATGATGTTCTTCTCCTCTCAAAGAACACCCTCATAAATCTTTCTACTGCAAATATGCCAATAAAGATATAAATAATCGTGCTGATTATGATTAAGCCCATTAAATCACACCCTCCGTCTTATCATAATTTCATAATACCGTTTTTTTATTTCATCTCGCCTATGCTTGCTGATGGGTAAAGGTGTTTGACTGTCTGATAAAAATACTTGGTTAAACTTTAAGATGGTTACATAATCATAGTTGACTATGTAGGAAGTATGGATAAAAAGAAAATCAAACCTTTTTAACTGTTCTTGGTATACTTCCTTCATCGAACCATAAAATTCTTCTTTTCTGCCGTCAGAAAGATGAAGCCGTAACTTTCTATCATAGCTTTCAATATATATTATATTTTTTATCTGTGTTTTGAAAGTGTCACGCCCTATGTTATAGGTAAAATCTTCCGACCATAGACCCGAAACTTTCATATATTTTCTTATGACCTCATCTATCTTTTCATATTTCAAAGGCTTTATAAGAAAGTTAAATGGCTGTATGTCAAATAAATCTAAGGCGTAACTTTTTATCCGCGACATATAAACAATGGAAACCGTATGGTTGTTTTGTACATCACGAATAAGCCGACCAGTTTCAACACCATTTATGCTATTTTTTGCAAATTCAATATCAAGGAAAATTAAATCATAATGTGACCCCGATTCTATTGCCTTGCAAAGTTCTTCCCCTGAAAAGAAAACTTCAATTTCACATTTAACCGACAACTTGTCAAATATATCAAATAAGGTGCGTTCTAAATCCGCACCTATTTTTGTTTCATCATCACAAATAGCCACCATTATCATATGCCCACTTCACACCTCCTTATTTGCGTTATTTTTTAACTTTATTTCTAAAATAATTCTACGACCTATATACTCATATACGCTTTTTCCGTTAAATATCCTTTCATTGTAGCATTTTTAACACCTAATAACAACTATGAAATTATGTCTTGTTAGGGCTAACGTGCCAGTTACTGCAATCAATTGACCAGTTTTACAGACTTAACGCACGGAAGGGTGTTTTTAGATATACTCACATCGCTTACAAACGGCACACAGCTAAGGTAGTCTTAGCTGTGTGCTATGCCTATGCTATAAACTAGCAAAACTACAATAACGAGGGAGATTTTTATGAGGTCAGCACCTAAACAGGAAGATAAAAAGCAAAGAAAAGCATTGAAGCGAATTATTATTATAATTTCAACTTTAATTATTCTCACGGTAGCGGCATTAGCCTTATTACTGTGGTTAAGTCGTGATTATTTAGTGTGGAATAACAGCCCCAGACCTGAGATTGCGCCAATAATAGTATCAGATATGACCGGATATGGCGCAGACGCATTGTACTTGGTTCAGATGGCAGAACAAGTACACCCCATTTTTATAATGGATGGGCATTTGCCATATGACTACATCATTGTACGTGATGAATTTCTTAATACGGCACAAAGCACAACTTCCAGACAAGAATTTGTTTTGGCTGCTTACAGATACATAATGACTTTGCAAGACGGTCATATATCTGGTTTTAATCTGTTTGGCGGTCTTGGTAGCAGTGGTATGACGAACGGTCTTATAGACGTGGTTTGGGAAGTGCGTGACGAACGCTTATGGATAGTTGGTGATAGTACAGATATTGAAGTTATAGAGATTGGTGGAATCTCTACGACACAAATTTTTGATGTAATTAATGCACATATCTTTGCAGAAAATGAGATATATCGTCTGTGGAATTATGCTTTATATGCACGCTATGGCACAATAATAGAAGCGGCTGGGGGTGAGGTTTTAGGCGACCGAGTAGTATTGACCGTAATAGAAAACGGAGAAATCGCTACAATTGAAACAATACTAGAAATGCCGGAAACAAGAGATGAGCCTTTCTCAGTATCAGCTATCGCTGCGACATATGATTTTATTGTTCGTCACGAAATGCTAGATGATGATATATTTTTCATAGACTTACAAATATTTTATTTGGATGACAGCATAGAGGAAACAGCCCGACATATAGAACAAGCCATAGAAAGCGGAATACGCAAATTTATAATAGACTTGCGGGGTAATATTGGCGGAGATTCAAGGGCAGGCTCAATATTGCTTGAAGCTATGGGCATTAGTGTGCCTACCTCTGGTGTGTTAAGGAGATTTAGTCCACTGATGATGGATGTTGCGAGGGAACATGACATCCTATCTCCTTTTGAATCAGTAATGCTCTCAATATTTTCTGTGTTTGCTGATGGGATGATTGCTTCAAGACCTGATACTGGTACAGCATCAAATCCCAATAATGTTTTCGTGACTGTGCTTACAGATAACAACACATACAGCTCCGCCATGATGATGGCTTATTGGATACAGGATGGCAGCCTTGGCAATGTCATAGGTGAGCCTAGCCGCAATGCACCTAGCTCATTCGGGGAAATGTTGCCGTTCACATTGCCCTATTCTGGGCTGGAAGCCTTGATATCTGCAACACATTTTTCACGCCCTGATACTAACGCCAATCAATCAATCGTATATCCAGACATTATGGCAAGTGCTGACGATGCATTGGGGGTTGCTTTAGCATATTTGCGGAATCATATGAACTAGCGAAATTCAGCAATAAAGCAACGTTTTTACAATTGTATGTTAATACAATGTGGAAACTTCGGGACAATTTGTCCCGAAGTGGGATATAGATAAAAACTAAACATAATTGGAGAAATGATTTATGAAAAGGATTTTTGTTGACTTAATGCTTATTACTTTTGCACTTACTTTTACATCTTGCGGCGATTACGATGCAAGCACCACCACTACTACGCAGCAATCACAGGTGACTGCGGCACAAACTGCACTTGTGCAATTGCCATTGCAACCTAAAAGCGAAAGTTCTGATTTTTTTAGTACAATAGCAGAATGGCATAGTGACATAATGAATGGTGTTGCCGTAACTCACGAAATGGCTAGGCAAATCGCTATAGACTATGCTGGTATTGCAAAACCAGATGTTGCTCACCTTAGAAACATTATTAATCGTAATTCAGATAACCCAATCTGGAACTTCACAGTAGCAGGTACTGGATTAATGGCTAGTATTCAAATTGATTCTACCACAGGTGAAATTGTACGTTCACAGCGTTTTGACGGAGTATGGTCTGCTGAAAATTTTCCTATTTCTTTTGACGAAGCTGTCCAAATTGCAATAAACTATGCGAATATATCACCGCCATTCATTGCCTATTTTCATGGGCATACTACTTTACCAAACGGAAACCAGTTTTGGAGAGTGAATATTGTCTTAGATTCAGGTCTGATAGTCAATATTAGGGTAGATTCTACAACAGGTGAGATTGCAACAGGTCATACGATTTAGAAATTAGACCAATATGGGCTAATGAAAACTTCGGGACAACTTGTCTCGAAGTTGGATAGCTGAAAACATCAGAATATGAGGAGTTTAACATAAATAAGTAAACAAAAACGTAAAATCTTATTCGGTATGGGCATTTCAATAATGATAATAGTTTTGGTTGGTTCGCTGTTATGTCAATTCCATTTCTCACCTTTGCTTATTTGGCATTCAATTGCCAATCCGAATTTTTATCTGGTTTGGGATGAAGACCATTCGACTGCGACTATTGATTTTAGAGACTTGTATGATTTTGTTGTGTCCAGCACACAAGAGCCTATGGTCTATGTAGGTAATGAGCGTATCCATTTACGTGATGGTGCAAGAGTGATAGATGGCTTCCCGTATGCAAGAAGGAGAGATTTTAATATTTTTAACATATGGTTATCAGAATCAATGTCAGATGATTCATCGGAGTTAGTGCTTGTTATTATAAATGAGCTATACGGACAAGGCTTGATTGAGCAAAACGAAATGAGTCATTCACTTCTAGGCAACGCAGATGTAAGAGAACGATTTGAATTGTGCTTTCAATGGTACAATACAATCTATGGATTAGGATATTTAATTACTTTTAGCTATGGCACATATGACCCAAGCGACTTGGAAAATACAAGTCATATAGTAGACGAGGAAGTTTTAGTAAATTCCTTTGCCGTTGCTTTTTGGATGAATTTTGGCGAAAAAGAAAAGTTCTATGCATTTAGAAAGAAGCGTTTAGCTACATTTTAGGCAACACCCCCCACCTGTGGAGAATATGACACATTATCATCTTGGCGTTGACAATGCTCACAAAAATGCCTGCTTCACAAAGTTTTTTGACCACAGGGTCAGAATACTTACCTATAGCTTTAAGCACTAATCTGGCTTCGTCCTCAAAGGATGTAATAAGTTTTACCTACTCGCCCAAATCCTGAGAGGTATGCATAATATTAAAGGGTTTTGCTCCACTTCACCAAAAGGTCTAATGCACCGCAACGATGCTTTTGCCCTTTGACACATCAATATCGATAGCGTTGATATAATCACCTGTAAAATAGATTTGCAAGTAGACCCACTAAATAAAAAAGAGATGATACAGGGACTTTCTGATGCATTGTTGGCAAATTGATGACGACATCATAAACGTCATAATGAATGTTACAATTTTGTTACAACATCATTACAAACATATTTCAGAAAAGTGTTAGAACTCGTGTTAGAACTCGTGTTAGAACTGGGGAAATTTAAGGACAAAATCCAAAAATAAAGAACCCCTCAAGCCGGCTAGATTCAAGGGATTCTGAGTATTGCGGAGGTAGGATTTGAACCTACGACCTTCGGGTTATGAGTGTTACCCTTTGCTTTTCGGCGTGTTCAATAAGCTCCCACAAGTATTGATATTATGCGGTTTTATTCTTTCTGTTTTTGATAATCGTTAATCATTTTCGGGCGTTTCTAATAAAATTCTTGAACATTTCTTGAACAAATTATCGTGCGAGCTTGTAGAGGCAATATTGGTTAAGGCTAACGCCCTGCTCTTTTGCAGAGTCAACTAGCTCCCGGTGCAAGTCCTTGGGGATGCGCAGGGATATGTTGCCGTTAAAGGTGCGCTCGGCACGATTGGTTTTATATTCGTCCCAGCTTGTGCCTCGCTCATCGGCCTCGCTGCCAAGTTCTTCTATCATCTGCAAATCAACCTCATCGGGTGCGGCCGCCTTAATGTTCGCTATTCTTGCCTGCAAATCCTTTGTCATCTCATCACCCTTTCTTATAAGCATCCCCTCTTGGATGGATGCCTTTGACTAAAATCTCTGTGCTACCTGTCTTGTATGTGAAAAGTATTCTGTAGGGCGGCTTTTTGAGGCGGTATTCGTCTTCTCTGCCTTGGAGCTTAACAATATCACCCTCGAAGCTCGCAAGCCCATCAATGGCTTTTCTGAGCCTGTTATATGTCTTGTTGTCGAGCTTATCAAGATACTTTTCGGCTTGCTTGCTTAAAATTATGTTCATAAGCTCCACCTCTTATTTATATGATAGCATATTATGATAGCATTTTACAACAGTTATTTTTTGGTTTTTGGTGTCAGAATATCGTCCAGCACCTCTGTGGCCGCCTCGTCAGCCGTCTTTATTGCGTGGGCATAGATATTCGTCAGCGTTGAGGCTTGTGCGTGTCCCGTGCGAGCTTGCAAAGTGCGAATGTTCACACCCGCCATAATTTGTAATGTCGAAAATGTGTGTCGTAGCGAATGGGGCGTAAAGCGTTCCAGCTCGTGCTTTTCAATGAACTTGTCTAGCCAAAAGTTTATGGTATCGGGGTTGATGGGCTTGCCGTCTGATTGAATAAATAGCCGCTCTTGATGCCCTTGCCAGCGGTCTCCGTTAATCTCCCGTTGCTCATCCCACCATCCTCGATACTCCCGCAACACTTCAAAAATAAATGGCGGGAGCTTAATGGGTCGCTTACTTGACTCATTTTTTGTCGGCACTTCCACTATGCCAATGCGTGGCAGATATTGCGAAGCCCTCATTATATGAATGACCCCATGTGCCTCATCAATGTCCCCAAATGACAAGCCACAAAGCTCACCACGGCGTACACCGCTGTATAAGGACAACAAAATAGAGGTCTTGACACGAATATCATCCTCTTGCATAAGGAGACCAACAAGCTCCCGGGCTTTTACGTCATCAAGATATTTCGCCTCTTTCTTTGCCACTTTTGGGGCTGTGGCGTGTTCGAGGGCAACATTAAAGGGTACAATCCTTTCCTTCTTTGCCTTGCCTAGAATTGCCGATATAAGCCTGTGGTGATGAAGTATACTTTTGTCCGATAGGCCGCTTGTTGTATTTTGCACATCAAAAACTTGGCCGACAGGCACACCCAGCGCAACTGCTATCTTGTTGGCGGTTTCAATGCTCACACGATTGCCGCGCCGGGAAAGCCCGACCGCTGCCGTTGACACACCAGCTGCAATGGCGAGCTTATTGCCGGACAGTTTTCTCTCTTTCATAAGCTCACTAAGCCCTTTCGCTACAGCATATCTCCCTCTTGTGCTAATACCGTCCTCGGCCAAGTTTTTATAAAAGGCTTCAAGGTGATGTGCTTGCAAGCTCTCAAGTCTAATGTGCCCAATCGCTTCATTTATCCGCCGCAAATATAGCTCGTAACCCTCACGGGTCTTGGGAGCAATTTGGGCGGCTTCCAGCCATCGTGCGGCATAGTCTGCAAACTTCGTTCGCCCATCATAAGCCACAACCCCGCTCTTGACGTTCTGCTCGAACAGCACAGCGGTTTCATTGAGCTTTTTCTCGACCTGCCGTGCAGTCATTCCCTGTTCGGGCTTATATGTCATAGATTTGACGGTCTGCTTGCCCCCTGCCTTTTCGTCCACAAAAACACGGATGAGATAGGAGGTGCTGCCGTCTTTATTTTTGCGTGGGGTTATGTTGGGCATTTGTGTCCTCCTTACGACTTGCATTGCAAATAGGCTGCCTGTGTAAAACCATTTTCTCAACCCACTCGAATTTGCCAGCCTTATCACTCTTTTTTGCCTCATCAACCAAAGTTTTAAGAAATCCAGTAAAGTCCTTTTGGATTTTGAAATATAGACCGGGTACAACATACATCATATCGCTATGCTTATAAATATGACCTCCGGGAGGCTCATATCCCGCAATATAGTCAATCCCCGTGTTAATGTTCATCCAAATCTCAGTTGTCTCTATAAGACGATTTACGACATCTACAGGACAACCAGCCCTTACAGCTTTGAAGTCTTCGAGTATTTTTATGGATTTTGACGACAACCCCAGTCTTTCGCACATTGCCTTAATTTCTGTATCGCTTACCGGGTCATCTACTATTCCTAACAGCCAGTCGGCGCTAACATTGAAATATCTCGCTATTGCCGACAGCTTGTCGATTTCGGGGCGTGCATAGCCAGTATACCAAGTCCGAATTGCACTCGAGCTTACACGCATTGCTCTTGCAAAGTCTTCTGTCAATGACCCGCCTTTATTTTTAGCCTCATCCATCAGCTCCCTAATGCGGGTATTTACTATGTCGTCATAGAATTTTGCCGTGCGAGTTTGTGATGATTGTTTGTCTGTCATAAAATAAGCCTCCTATAAAGCAATGCTAATATTTTTGAAAATATAAAAACAATGCTTGACATCAAACAAAATAAATGATAGTATAACATTGCTAGTATTTGCACCATTATATCAAACATAGCTCACAAACGCAAGAGCTAATTCAAATTTTTCAAGGAGGGTCTTTATGGTTATACCAAGAATGTTGACAATATCAGAAACAGCAAAAGAATTTAATCTGCCGCTCAATTTCGTTCGCAGGGCTGTTTTGGATGGCAAGGTTGCCCATGTTAAGGCAGGAAAGAAATACCTGCTAAATGCTGAAGTATTCACGCAGTATCTCACTGTGGGCGACATACAATCCACACCACAAACCGCAGGGCAAATTCGGCGTGTGGCACAATAAAAAACGCCCCAAAGGGCGCAAGGAGGTATTTTAATGTGCATTTTAGATGTTCTTCCGCACGGCGAGAGCAATGCAATAAGCTCCCAAGAGCTTATGAATATTTGCGGTTACAGCAACACCCGAGCCCTGCAACAGGGCATTGAAACACTACGCCGAGCAGGTCATGTTATAGCGAGTTCGTCCAAACCTCCCGGCGGGTATTTCTATCCCGTAAACGAACTGGAGTTAAGGGTATTTATCCGCACAATCGAAAGCAGGGCGAAAAGCAGTTTCCGCTCGCTTAAAAGTGCAAGACAGGCATTAAAAAAGCTGGAGACGGCAAACTCCGGCCAGCAAGTTCTTAATGAACAGGGCAATGCGTAGCACACTTTGGCGAGAGCTACGCAACACGACAAAAGCCGCCGCCCCGATACATACTGATTCTAACACATCGGCGGCTTGCTTGTCAATATATTCAGAAATTGGTAGGTGGTGATATGCCGCGAAAAAAGCCGTCAAAGGTAGATTTTCATAGTTACGAAAGCCCAAATAAAAATGAGAAGCCATACATTAGACTTCCGAAGTATATGGCGTTTCATCCAAATTTCTTAAATCTTTCCGACCGGGCAAAGATGCTGTACATCTATATGCGCCTTTGGTCAAATGGAAAGCCGACAATATTATTTGCCGCTGCTCTCGCTCGTAATTTCGGTATGGACAGCAAGACCTTCCGTAAGTCACGAGATGAACTCGTTGAGCATGGTTTTATTGAGTATCTTAACTCCCATTGTGCAGCAGATATGAGGCAGACTGGTCAATACCAGTTTAGTAGCCGATGGTGGAGTGGGGTCCAGCCGAAATTGTACGACATTGATTGACTGTTGACCGCATCCTAAATGCCGCCCCTGTATGGCATAATATAATATTGTGGGGCAATAGCCCCATGTAAACGGTAAAAACAATTTTGCCGAAAAGCCTTGATAAACCCCTTAAATTAAGCCTTTTGGGAAGATAAGAACATAGGGCTATTGCCCCAAGTGGCGGCACGAATTGAGGCAAAAAAGTGTATTACATAGGGCAATGACCCCAAGACATAGGGCAATAGCCCTAAGCAAATTAAGATGAGGTCAGCCGGCAGCACTTCACCGACCGCAAAAGATGAAAGCATAAATGCCGACAATAACTTCATTTTTGCCGTCATTAACCAGGTTTTTGACAACATTTATTGGGTTTCTGACCCCGGAAACTGGGTTTCTGCCGTCATTAACTTAGTTAATCGACCGAAAAACTTAGTTTCTACCCCTAGAAACTATGGTTTTTACTAATGGAACCATGGTTTTTCCGGAAGGAACGTCTGTTTTTTCTGGAAAAACTAAAAATCGGAGCGTCTACGCTTTTCTGCGTAGTGTATACCTCAAAACTCCGAGTTATGCCCTTGAAACTCTCCAAAATGTAGACGGAACAGCCGAAAATGTATGCGGTTTAGGCGGAAATGTTGACAGAATGAGCCAAAATGTTTACATCTTGCATTTTACCCCCAGCTGGTCTTATGACCTGCTTATGACCAAATTATGACCAAGCTCATGACCCCGGGGCTCGCTTGAAAATGAATTACACCCCCCTTAAAAACGACTTACCAGTCCTTGAAATTCAATTTCACACCCTCGAAAAGGAGATGCACATGACAAGAGAGCATTTGGAACAATTTAAGCCTTTACAGATTGAGGCAAAAGCACTTGGGGATGAAATAGCAAGACATGAGCAGCTGCTAATTAACTGTCGTCTTGCACAAAAGCGTATTAAAGAAATCGGGGTTGTACTCTCTGCGCCGGAGCATATACAAACTCTCGAAACAGCTGTCTCACTGGGTGAGAAATACGAACAAACAATAATTGATACCATTGGAGCGGTTAAATCAAGGCACAATAAGATATTGCGGCAGGTTGAAGAAATCGAGGACTTTGTTATGAGCTTGCCGCCCAAAGAGGGCCAAGTCATCTATCATCGCTATATACTTGGAATGACTTGGCATGAGGTGGCTCGCAAGTTAAATTTCAATGAGGCATATTTGCATCGGCTTTGTGCCAATTACATAACCAACTCCAAAAAAAGAGGGCGCAAAAAGAAAAACCCCACGGCACCCTGGCAGGTAGTGGGATAGAGTAACAGCAGGCAGTCACCCCTTTAGACTTAATTATAAGGGGTGAGCGAGCTTATGTCAATGGATTCTGCCAACAATGTGCAAAAACAAGCAGGCGAGGTGTATGAGCAGTATAGATGGTTTTTGCAAAAGATATGCAAGCGTTTTGTCGGACAAGCTGTAGAACTTGACGACCTTATGCAAATGGCCTATTTTGGCGTGGTGTCTGCGCTAAGCTCCTATGACGAAACAACAGGGGCGAAGTTCGCCACTCACCTTGCTAGTCATGTCCAATGGAAACTATGTAGGGAGCTTAGCCACAGCGGCTTTATGCTTCCGGCACACATAAAAAGCTCGCTCAAAAAGATTGATAAAGCACGCAACAGTCTTGCGGCCGAACTAGGTCGCAAGCCCACAACAGGGGAGCTGTCAAGCTATATCGGTATATCGCAAAACCGCATCATGCTCTATGACATTGACAAGACCCGCGCATCAATCGTTTCTCTTGATAAGCCCATCGGAGAGAATGACGAAACATCTATTGTTGACTTGCTCGAAGATGCTAATGCTCAAGATGATTTTGAGGGTGTGGAATATGCCGAGCTTGCCGCCTGCCTTTGGCAGCAGGTGGAGCATTGTGTGAGCGAGCGGGAATATTGCGTTATTAGAGAGCGTTATGCAAACAACAAAACGATTGATGAGGCGGCAGCTCTCTTGGATATGCCGCACAGCACAGTAAAATACGATGGCAAAAATGCAATCAATAAGCTCCGAAAAGACAGGAAAATAAGGCTACTCGCAGAGGATTTCGGGTATGTTTATAAGCTCCGCCATGTCACTTTGACTGAGTATAAATATACTCACACATCCGCTGTTGAGCAGGAGCTTATTGACAAAGAGGATTATGTCGAATACATCGCAGAGCTTAGACAAAGGAGGCTGGAGCAGCAGACAGCCGGCGTGTGAGATGGGCAGCATGGCAAGGCAAAAAATTAGGAGGCAAAGCGCAAGCATGGCGGCCAGCCCGGCAACAAAAATTGAAAATCAAAAACAAACTCGAAACAACTCAAAACAACACGCCACTCAAGCAAATGTAGCAATTAAGCCGTTTTGCAATGTTGTACAACAAACCTTGAATGTTGTACAACGAACGACTACAACATTTAGAGAGGATAGGTAAGCCTATGAAAGTGCATTATCAAAAAGATTTGGCTATCTTGTCGGAGATGGGGGAGCTTATCCCTGCCAAGGCTATAATCGAAACTAAGGCTATATACATCAACGACAGGCTATCCCAAAAGGCTAAGCTCGCCACATTACAAAAGGCGGCACGAAAGGCCGCCAAGCACCCGCCAAAGGCGGGGCAACTGCATTATATGCCATTGTAGGCAGGGGGTGTATTATGACATCAAAGGAGCTTGACAAATTGCAGTGGCTGCATCGTGAAATTAAACAGCTCAACGAGCTTTCGGAGCGTTTAGAGAGCCTGCAATGCATCGCCGAAAGTCCAGAGTTTGCCAGCGAGCAGATTAGCAAGTATCGGCAGTTACTCCAATCTCACAGCAAGCTCGAAAAAACCCTATCGAGCATTGAAAACCCTAAATTGCGGCTTATTATGAGATATAGGCAGTTTTATGGATTGGAATGGGATGAAATAGGGTGGCGGTTGGGGATGGATGGGAATGCTGTTCGTCAGTATTACCACCGCTACCAACGAGGCCGGGCTATTTCAAATTAACCCACAGGATATTTCTAGGTTTAGCAAATCCTAACCTAGAAATATCCTGTGGGTTTTTCTTGGGTTTCTTTGGCGTTAGATTTTCGAGAGCTTATCTCCATCAATTTGCCAAGATACCATCTGTCCAACTCGTTAAGCTCCGACTCAACATCAATGCTGTACTTGCTGTCTGCAAAGCGTTTGTAAATATCGCCACGCTTATTTCTGTACGCTTCCTTGCTCTCCTGCACGGCGGAACTTGTTGATTGGTCGCCCAACAAGGCATACTGCAAGCGATAAGCGTTTAAGCTAAGGGCATTTGCTCCACCAAAATAATCGGGGTCGTCCAGCTGCACACGGTCGTCTTGCCAGCGACACACAACGCAAAAACCAAAATCAGGGTGCTCCCATTCATTATCGGCATTGCATACAGGGCATATCCATTCAAACATTAGCATCACCTTTTTTCTGTCGAACTTGCCATTGCCGGCGATATTGGTTAAGGCTTAATGTGTTCACTCCCAAACCATCATCGGAATTTTCGTACTGGTCGGGGTCATCCTCCCATTGGCATACAGGACATATCTCGTAGTCGCCAGCTCGCTTGTGGTGATGTCATCTACAGCATGGGCAGGCGGTGTTGTCGGTCATTGGTTATTCACCTCTGCACTATCACGCTCTACAGCCTCATCTATGGCACGATTGACAAATCCATTGAGGGATTCGCCACGAGCGGATGCATGGGTTTGTAGGTCGGCTTTTTTGCCCTTGGGTACAACGAGCTGCAATCTATCATAAGCCTTTTCGTTGTAGCGGCGTTTCACTTCGTTACTTGTGTGTGTTTTTCTTTTAGCTTTTTCATCACTCATGGCTTCACCTCTTTTTGATTTTATTATACTATACAAGAGTGAGTATGTCAAGCAAAAAATATTTTCGATTTTTTGAAAAAAGATGTTGACATACAAGAGTAAGTATGTTATAATAAATTATGAGGTTGAAAAACCCCATAAAATCAAACAAAACTCAAAGGAGAGATTGTCATGACAAATCTAACAGCAAAAATCAGAGAGTTAAAAGACCTCAAACTTATGGCAGATGAGTTGGCAGCAGAAATCACGGCCATCGAGGATGTCATCAAAGCTGAGATGAGGGCGCAAGATGTAACGGAAATGGTGGTTGATGTGTTCAAGGTACGCTGGACACCAGTAACAAGCAACAGACTCGACACCACAGCCTTGAAGAAAGAGCTGCCCGACATAGCAGCACGCTTCACCAAGACCACCGAGAGCCGCAGGTTTTCCATTGCATAGCAAAAGCCCTTACATCTTAACCGACCAAAGCCAGATGTAAGAGCCCACGACCGCCGGAGCGGGTTTGTAAATTCATTATAACAAACCCGCTCCCCAAAGTCAATACAAAGCCGAAAGGGGATATTTATGAATTTGCAGGAGTTTAGCGGAGCAATAATAGAGAAAATGATTGAAATCGGTGTTTGGGAGAATGACAGCATCACCGACAACCAAATCCAAGGGCTTGTTGGGATATTTGAAGTTGCATTAAAACAGTCCGAAGAAAGCGGAATTGAACTATCAAGGCCGAATGAGATATTTGACATAAGCAATCTAAGCGAAGAAAACTTGAAACTGCTAAAAATCTATCTTGATATGCTGCACGGTAAAGACCCCAAGGATAAAGCACAAGTATTTATTTGCACAAGGTCATCTGGGGAGGAGGCCGCCAATGACTAAGCTATGCTTTATGATACATAAGCTCCAAAAGGAAATCCTGCTCGAGATACAGTCTATTTGTGCCGATACAAGCATCAGTGGGCAGACATTCGATTACGACGACTACACAGCAAGCATCACCAAGTTAATCACCATCGCAAAGGCTCTTGGCGTTGACACGCACGAAATTGAGGGAAATTTGAACGAATAGACTCTGCACCGATGTTTAATGCGATATGGCAAGGAACGCAAGGTGCAAGCACCTTACAACCCTTGTCGGGGACACCCCGAGCCCCGCTTTATGCCGGCACTCATTGGCACATTCTTGAACATTTCTTGAACAAATTACTCCCATGAGTTCAAATTCAGAATAAGTAAAAACCCGCAAACCTTGGTGGTTAGCGGGTTTTAAGACTTGCGGAGGTAGGATTTGAACCTACGACCTTCGGGTTATGAGCCCGACGAGCTTCCAGACTGCTCCACTCCGCGATATGGAATTAATGGGGGAAGGCGGATTCGAACCACCGAAGTCACCGACAACAGATTTACAGTCTGCCCCCTTTGGCCGCTTGGGTATTCCCCCAAAGTGCATAATTATGGTTACAGATGACCTCGCTTTTATCACGAATCACCTGTAAATAGCCAGTATTCGGACTCGAACCGAAAACCTGCTGATTACAAGTCAGCTGCTCTGCCAATTGAGCTATACTGGCACAAAATGAATAACTATATAATTATTATAACACCTCTCCACCCCAATCCCCTCAAAACCAAACACGAAACACCCACTATACATATCAATTGCAATGCTAACCATTTTGTTGGTCGCTTCGCTATCTTAAC
>Ga0131853_10006687_pt1 | contig 20828 bp, 16 predicted proteins | sample TergutLab28metaG_FD_92764 | JGI IMG/M metagenome (GOLD analysis project Ga0131853, IMG submission 92764) | Labiotermes labralis P1 segment gut microbial communities from Petit-Saut dam, French Guiana - Lab288 P1 (version 2) (version 2) | ecosystem: Host-associated > Arthropoda: Insects >...
CCTTGGTCCTTCCTCCATCCCCACTTGCAGTGGAATGGCTTTGCAATGCCTCAGTATGGAGTTGGTGCTTGACGTGTCACGACACGTCTGTGAACCTTGTTGTAGAAATGCAAGCACGGAACACTGCACAGCGGTATTCCAACTCTTTTGTGTTCAACTCGGTGACAGTGCCACCACAACACATGGAAAACTTCAGAAGGCAGAACCATTGTTGAAGATGAGCAGTGCAGCAGACGACCATCAATGACACAGACAGGTGACAACACAGCAGGGGTAAGAGAATTTGTTCGATCTGATCGAATATTAACAGTCAAAATGATAGCTGGTAAAGTGAACGTGAGCCGGGAAACCATTCGCTTAAGAAGCGGGGCTGAGATAAATTTGTGCCAAGATGGTGCCCAGCAATCTCACACGGCAACAGCAGAATGCACGGTTGAGCACTGTTTTTGACATCCAAATACATTATTGTGATGCTGCAGCCTCCTTACTCACCTTATTTCACACCTTGCAACTTCAAAAAGTAAAATCGGCAGTAAAAGGACACCATTTTGAGTCAACAGAAGACATCCAGAGGGCTATAACGCAGGCCTTAAATGACATCCCACAAGTTGCGTTCCAGGAATGCTACAAATAATGGCAGCAGCGCTGGAAAAGTTGTGTGCAGGCACAAGGGATGAACTCTGAAAGTGACTACAATGTAATTGATGAATAAATACAACAGTTTTTTTTTGGAACCAGTCTCATTACTTTACTGTCAGACCTCGTAGAAAGTAAGGGCTTTAATATTGGACTTTGAAGTACATAATGTTTTATTTATCCCCAGTCTGAGAAAGAAACTGATTAGCATCATTTGATTCTTTTATTCCATCTTTTGTTTCCTGTCTGTTACACAGGATTTGAACACATCTCCACATATTCCCTGAATTCCACAAAAATGTATCATAGCTAGTATGATTTTATGATTTGCAAAGTCATACACCTTGTCTAGATAGCAAAAAATTCCTCCAACATGCTTGTTTTCCTTATGAGATTTGAGTAAACTGTCAGGCACATATCATCCAAATCGAAATTTAAGAACAAGAACACAGATTACACACACAAACAGATATCATACATTTTATGTGGTTTACCCTTAATATAAAATCACCCACTGAAACTGGATGTCTAGTACTGGAACTATGAAATATCGAATAAAACAAGTGGAAAATATTCAATGAATATAAAAAACCAAGACAATTACTCTGCGCCTAAAATCAGGTGACAAAGTCATGAAACATTAAGTTATAAGTATGTGAATGCAGTTGCAAACAATGTTACATTACTTATTACACGGTTTTTGAAACATAGCCTCATGCACAGCTGCAGGGTGGACCCCTCCACCACAATAAAGAAGTCTTGGGTGTGGACCTTCGTTGGCAACAAACTCAACATGTAGGCCTATGCCATTACTGAAGCAGGATTGCTCGGATATACTTTAGATTCCTGGACCCAAGATGGCCGTCGTCACGGATATAATGGAGAGCGGAGCCCGCATTATATCCTTGACGCAGTGTGGTGGGGTTAGTGACGTCGTGGGTGTGACGTACTGTAGGAGTAGACTAACCTGCAGGAGATTCCAATTGGTGTGATCACGTGTCGCCGGCAGAAGTAGCTGGCACGGTGCACATGTTATGCCGGACTCTCGTTCTACATCACCAAACACCCACTGGCCCTTAAGAGGGTGTCCCCTATCGTACTTTCGCCGACGGAACTTGCTTTCGTCAACTTCGACGATCTTGTTAGGACCGCCGAGTTCTTCCGAGCAGTCCGCCATGAAAACCAGCATGGTTTCCCTGCAGAACATGCCCCAATCAGCGACGGTACTTAAACTGAGGCAATATTCTTCCATGATACGGTGGGCAGGTTCGCGACACACGATGCCGTAAGTGACAAGTAAAACTTCACGGAAGGTGAGCGTACTCTGCTGTAACCAGGAGCCGGTCCTAATGGACCTTGACGCCGAGCACTTGACTCCAGCAACCTTTCTCAGACATCGCCACCTAAAACCTTCTGGAATACTGGGTTCTGCGGACACGTCATATCTTGACCACAGGTGTTGCACTGCACCTTACTCCGAAGCAGGCCCACGTCCTTTAGGAACTGCATAGCAAGGCCACTATCGCAGAAAAGGTACGTGAGAAAATCCCTGTTTGGACCACCATTTTGACGTAGCATCCGACGTCTGAACGAACCCCGCGGAATGAATGGCATCTCCTGCAGGCTTTTCTAGTAATTATCGACGATTTCGTTAATTTTTCCCACCATTTTTGCACTTAGGACACAGCACTGAACTTCACCCAAGCGGAACTGCACTGGACAACGTTTTACGTGCGAATGAATTGTGTGCAGGAAGTGCTGTGTTTGTCGAGCGGGGGGGAAGAGCGGGGTAAAGGTAAACGGAATGCATGTATAAGACTGAAAACGTAAAGAACGGAAAGGAAGTAAAAGTATGTTAATAACGCATTTTAATTGCACACGTAGCCAAAAACCACACTTAATTTGTAGCGAAATTGTATTTATAGGAATAGCTTGAAACATAGTAGGGTATGTGACGTAACTGAAATGGCGCCAAAGCAGACGACACATACGTAGGACGGCTGTGGCCAAGAAATGCATTGTAATAACACACAGCCTAAGAAGTAACCCATCGCTTAATGAACGAGATAAGAAATGAATGTGAATTCTAGTAATAGCTTAAAATCCCACCTAACCTCACCTGAATTGGAGAAAATGAATCAGGGAATAAGAAGACGGTGTGCGAGGGATATGCGTTACAATTACACACATAGCGAAAGAAGTAACAGAACGTTTCATGAAGGAAATAAGAAATTGATTTGAGTTATAAGAATAACTTAAAACCAAGCCTAACCTCGGCTAAAGTGGAGTAAGTAAATCAGTAAACAAGAAAAGAGCGTGTGATGTAAATGATGACGCACAATTGGTGACGCAATAGCTGACGACACACATAGTGACGACAAGACACGCCTGTACGATCGCAGCGCCACACGTGTTGGGCAGCGGCTTTAGCCAGTGAACCAGTGTCCATTAGTCTAAAGGATAACACAATTCTATCGTTATAGCATCTTCATCCATTGGCAATTTATTATATTTACCGTGAAAGAACCGCAATGTATGACGCTAAAAACACTTACGCTGCCCACACGCAAACAGATGCACAAAACCAGCTGATAATGGTGGCGAAGGTCACATATGACGTTCTCTTTATTACGAAGTTATAAACTGGCATCAGCCTGACACCTTCATTTGCCTAAAAAAAGATTAACTCACCCTCCAAGGAGTTCATACATCACATAATAGATGGCATGAGCTTCTTGAAAACGACAGAAAGCATAGAACGTGTCGAGCCGAGCTCGACGTTGGACCTCCTGCACGGGAACGCACTGTCGAGCGTAACTCGACGTTGGACCCCCAAAGGGTTAAATATGCTTCAGCTCAGAGTAAGAAGAGAAATCAGTCCCATTACAGGCCCGAGGTGCCCAGAGGGTTCCAGGAAGTTAAGGTTCCTAGATTACATGACAATGGCCCAGGATGGTGGTAAGGTTGTCAGCCTTATGTACCGGCCTCTTCTACCCCCAGGAATACTCCTGGTACTCATTTCTGTTAGAGGCTGAGTCGAACCCAGGGCCATAGTGCGATTGGAAGGATTATGTCAATGAAAAATTCCAATGACACCACATAACAGTTCAGAGTACCTGTATATTTGACATCTGTGACCATACCCAGTCTTTCAGCTGGTATTACAGTCAGTGTCTGTGGAAAAGTCACAGTTTTATTTCTATTTTTGTAGTCTGAAAGTGATCACTAACAATATGCTTGCTGCCAGACATATTAGAAGTTTTTTTCACCCCTGATGCAATTGGAACGTAGGAAATAATCATGAGAACAATGCAGTGTAAGTGGTGGAAAATGAATATTATACTTTCCTTAGTGATTACTTTTGTGCATTGATCCATACATTCTGCATTGCAATAGCACAGATTATTTCCTTAATCCTTTATCCATTTTCCTATTCTGCTGTGATTCTCCAACACACTACATTTGTGGTTTATTGTTGTTGTTGTTATTGTTATTGTTGTTGTTATTATTATTATTATTATTATTATTATTATTATTATTATTATTATTATTATTATTATTATTATTATTATTATTATTTACAGATCTTGACTGTGAAGGAAGTGCTGGGAGTGTTTGTTGTGACTGCAGTTCCACATGTGCTGCATACCCACAAACCAGAAAATGGAGGTCATGTCACAGTTTCAAACACCCTCTTACATTTCCACCTCTCATATTTTCATTTCAAGGAATGTGACTGCTTCCTCCACATTCTCTCAGTTGGAGTTCATTATTATCTCATTTTATTGAATTCTGAAAACTTCCATGTCATTAACAACTGAGTCATTAATTAGGATATTTTGCTACAGCAAGTAGAACTGTGTAGTTCTTTAATTCTGCTTCAGATTTGGTTGAACAATAAATAGGAGACCAGGTTGCTGTATTTGGCTGACTTCAATTGAAAAAAGTATTGCTCACATTTACTTTGAAACTTATGTTGGAAAACACTATATCTGTGGTGACTTTTAAGATACTTTTGTATCAAGAAATGCACCTGCAGTTACAACATCCTTTTCAGAAGTCATCTCCAGTATCCCTTCATGGAAAGACAGTGTCAATATATGATGTGTAAGTAGTGCCACTGGGGTGTATTTCACGTTGTCTCATCCCAAAATATGAAGGTTGTTCAAATGAAACCTGTTCTGTAATTGTTCTGGGCAAGATGGTTTAAGCCACTAAAACAGTCCCACAGAAACTGAGGCAGGTAGGAAACTCCACTAATGTATCACAGGAACACCTCTCTCAGCCACCATCAGCACTGGTGCTAATGGCTCTTAAGCCTGTGCCCAGAATAGTTCTGAATGATTTTCACTTTAATTTCTGTTGCTGAAAGAAGAAGAGTTTGTGTGGGTTCTGTTCTGGATACAAATATAGAAGATTATTTATTTTAAACAGTTATGGAAAATATGCTTATTCATGGGTTTGAAGTAATAAGTGTTGATCATAATTATATTATGTAGGAAAGGTGATTTATAGAAATTGTTCTGAAATGAAAACTTCTCATGGCTGCATTGGTAGCTACGGACTCTCTACAACTGCAGAGATACATGTAATTCCTGTAGAATGTGTTGTTTTCAGTTCACAGTTTGAACCAAAATGTGATTAAGGAAATGTGAGTACTTTAACTTTCAAGTGAGTCATTCCTGTTGTGCTGTATACAATTATAAACATGAGCAGAGTATGGCTATCTTTGTTGTCAAAGGACTATGTTTTGACTTCTTATGGCATAGTTTCATTATTGAAGCCACATTTAATAATTACTTGAGGCCTGGCATAATATTCTGTGTTAAGCCTGAAGGCAATAGTGTATACACGTCAGAGCCCTGCAGAGGACTGAAGACATGTTGCGTGGTGAGGTGGGTGGTATTGATCAGTAGAGGGGGGGGGGGAGAAGATTTTCAACACGATCTAAAAGACCTACTTCCCATAATTCCTACCCCCTTCTCCATACCATCTCTTATGTAAGTACCAATTATCTACTTTCATAACATAGTACGACATCATCCATGTAATCATGACTTATAATACACTATTCTTCACAGAGGAACTACTATATATCAGCCGTCCCAGAGCCCTTTCACATCACTCCTGACATGGATATAGATACGCTACTGCACATAAACAACATTATCAGGCCTGGGCTCCCCCTGCCAGAACATCTACATAAATTTTTAAACCCAACTGCGGCTGGCAACTACCACTATACACGACGAGACACCAAGTCTACATAACTTATTCCAGGTTACAATTACTACAACACCACACATGATTCAATCACTTTGACCATGGTGAAATAACATAGTAAAACAACATATTTCCTAAGTGAAATACTCTCCCCAAAATTATACTGTCTAAGTTTTACAACTATACAGTTTTAAATTTTCACAATAATTTTGACTATTTATATCCAAATGAAAATGAAATTTTATTGATCCAAACGAGATCTCATTAGAGTCAAAAGTCTTGATAGTGCATATTGTATAGTAGCCTCATAAGGAATAGGTGATCAATCTGATGACGGCCTAATGAACGTATTCGGTTCCTAAGATACGCTATGTGAATAAAAACACCTTAGCAATAAAACATTCAAAGGTGTGTTTGACTTTACTCTGCTTGTATTTATAAGTGAATATTTTAATTTACAGCATCTTACTAAGTGGGACTGTGTTCACTGAATGTTCTTCCATAACTGATAAATACAGCATGAATTATTACACATGGGAAACCCACACACAGAGTGTGAGGTTGGAGCTTTGAAGCAGAGACTTGCAGCATCATCATAAAAGTAGTCACTGAGTTTAAAAAATATGAAGAAAATTTATCTTAACATGGGGAAAAAGGGGAAGAACAAGCAACTTCTCAGTCATGAAAGTGGTTGTGGCCACCCAAGTTATTGACAGCCACAGTGACTGGACTAAGAGAAGCAGAAATGAATGTTGCAAGAGTGAGGAAAATATAAGTTGGAACAATTTATTCTTGTTGCTCAATTATTACACCAACCACTGCACATATATAAAATTTATAAAATTTACACATTAAAACATTAAAAATGTTCCGACATGTTTTAATGTGTAAATTTTATATATGTGCAGTGGTTGTTGTAATAATTGAGTAACTTGACAACATGCACAGTGTAACAATGGAAATAAAAAATGTATTATTGATTTGTGTGTTCACGTTACGCGTAAGTTTTTATTAAAATCAACCCCTTCCATCTGACTGCACCAACGAAGTTCAGAGCTACGTGCAGATTGTTTTGAAACTGGGTAATGCAAAGTTTCATTAAAGTGTGTTGCTTGAAACAGTACAAAAATAGAGAACATCACATGAAGCAAGAAAAATGTCTGGAACAGAAGATGCAGAGAGAAACAAAGCACATACTTTATGCCCAATATATTTTTATTTAAGTCCTACTCTCTTTCAGATAATACAGCAAAAAGAAGTGATTGTGCACACATTCCTAAACTTGTATGCATTCATCAATCAGAAATGGTCTTCTGAATACTCATGATGCTTACTGAAGTGCCTCATTTTTGGTAGCAAATAAACACATCTGCCTCCCACCTGAACTCATATGCCTGTATATGTATCAGTGGTTTTTAATTAAAGTTTAATTACTTGTTCTGCTGTAATTCTTAATTTATTAAATTATGCTGAGAGATAATTCAACAAGAGCAAGCAAATGCACCACAACTGATGCATTATGCATACTTTTCATTATCTTGTTCACTTAAGAATAGCCAGTGTGACAAATTTTAGTGTTTGCAACTGGATGTTTAGTTGGCATTAAATTGTATTTCCTTTCTAATTAACTAATGAGATAGAATTCATCACCACACACGGACACTGTTATAATATTTTCGGTATTATTCTTGTTAAGTTGGTTTTAACCATTTGATGTGTTTTTATTCACTTTGATATCTACATGAAGGTGTAATTTCAGAATTTTTTCCAGAGATATAGATTATACTAACATGCAGATGCAATGAGGGTACACTGCCATGTGTCACAAATTACGGAGATTATCCACATGAAATAAAGCAAATAACATCTTCAAGGACCTTACTGTCATGTACAGTAATTACGGCTGGCTTCATTGTACAGGAGTTAAACTACCATTAAAGTGAAACAGAGCTAACTTTGTTTTTTGAAACTATTCATTTAACCACATCCTTCTGTGTAACAATACTGACCTGTAATATATCACTGTGGTGGTACAGAAGGTAAAGTTTATTACAAGGGCCACTAACATCCATGAAAGCAAATATTTTATGCATAAGCTTACTGTTTTATTAACTTTCTATATCTGACCTTAATAAGATGCACAATGTCTGTCTTGCTGATCTTGCTGATTTTGTTTGTGTGGTTGTTAGAGTTTGAAAATTTATGGAAATCTGTATTTTCCACAAAGAAAGAAGAACAGGTCATGAATTACAGGCAGATATTTACTTCTGCTGTTTGGCTGTTGGTAGTAATAGAATTTTGTTTTCAAATGAATTCTCTTGTCACAGTAATTACATACTGTAGTCATTTCTCTCCTACTGTCTGAAATTTAAGTTAATAATTCTGGGACTTTTACCAGAAGGAAGAATTTCCTCAACATGCAGTAGGATATATAGAAGTACCAATTTGTGTGCCAGACTGTAACCAGTATGAAGATGTATTTCTGGTTGTAGAAAGGGCAGCATTTTAAAGAAAATCACTTTGTTACAGATCTGGTAAAAGAAAAGGACAAAATATCTGTAAGAAAAAATATTCTGATACCAATTTTGTCGTTCATTTGTCTTACTTGATGTTAACTTTTTTCTAGTGTAGCTGTATTTTAAAAATACTGACTGCTTCTCCCTTTCTTTTTTTATTACTACCATTATTTAGCGTATTTAAAAATGGGTTTTTTTCAAGTTGGTCCACAAGTATGGTTAGGTATAACAGAGGAAGGGTTAGATATGTGTATGGCTGCAGGGTTGAAACATGCACATATCAGAGCTTCTCTAGTAAGGATGTGTTTTGAACTATAAACTGAATGTGACTGTACATACAAACATATCTGCTTTCAGAGTATATTACTATTGATTACTTTGGTACACTATAACAGCAAGTTTGTATATTTATACATTTTTTTTCCAAATGTCATAATTAAGTTGGCTTGGATGACTTTCCCATAGAGCTCTTGACTGTCTTAGTCATGTTCTCATTCTCCATTCCCTTAGCTACTGTTGACTGGTGACTCTGTGACCCCTGATGCTTGCTGGATGCAGATTTTTGCTGAGAGCCAGCTGAAACCTGGGCACAATAACACACAATTTTGTAATGTTGGAGACCTGGGTATGACAACACACATAATTCAGAAACCAAAGGAAAGAATACAATTATATAATGCTAAGACCTAGGGACAGAACTCAGCAGTATATTGTTAAGATGTAGCGATGACAACAGAGATATAATGCTCAGATGTGGAGAACAATACCAGTTGTATCCACAATGTTGAGACCTGGGGACAATAATACAGTTGCATAATGCTGAGACCTAAGGTCACAGTAAAGCAGGGCTTTTTTTATATCATGTTGTGTACACATGAAGAGGCTATGAACTACTCTTGGTTAGTTTGTTTTACAAAGCATGTTTGTAGCATCATAATGTGACATCCCTGTGTGCCGCTGAAAGTTAATTTTGTTCAAATGTCAAGAGAATATTTAAAGTGCAACAAACCTATTGGAATGTAACAGAGAGGGTGAGGGGAAATTTAATGTGTGTATTTCATTTAATGTTTCTTACTTTTAACTGAAGAACCATATACCATTAGGTCTGCACAAGAAGTGTCAGTTATATTTTTCTTCACTTATAAAATCTGGAAATGCCTGACAGATTCTAGTGTAAATATCCTCTATAGGATTCTAAAATAATGTTTTCAATTGTCTATGCATGGATGCAGAGTTTTTGATAGACTTGACATCTGTGCCTCCCCTTTTTTATGTAAATAACCCCTATGCAAGCCAGTGCATGACATTGTAAGACAAATGTCATTTACAAATTCAAGGTTATTTAGGCTCGAATAACTATACAGTGTTTGGTTTCACCATTACTTTATTGTTCCAGTAGTTACCTGAGGCTCTTTTCCCATAGTAAAGTGGCAGGGGGACACATATGAACACTCATCTCCAGCTGATACTGGGGCTGAGTCCTGGAGCTGTACCTCCACTCCTCTATACGCATACTTTGGCACAAGGAAGATTTACCTTTTCTGGCTTATTTGTTGTAATTAACAACCATTTAAGTGGAATTAAGTCACTTATTTTTCTTATTCGAATTGTAACATACCATTGCGCGCTCAGACAGTCACAGAAATGATGATGTCAGTAGACCCACCATTTGTTGTTTGGTGGAAGACATTGTCGTCATCCTCGTCATTGTGGTAATGACTGGTTGACTGACAGAACCAAAAGATTTATCTTCTTGTACACATCAGCCTGTCACTTATATATATCCTGGACTGTATTAATTCAGTTCAAATTCTCCAACCCTATTTCTTTAAGAGTGATTTAATATTATTCTCATTTTTGTTTCTAAGCCTTCGAAGTTGTCCCTTTTCTTCGGGTTCCCCATATCCCAGCATTCATTTCTGCTCATATCTATACATGCAGCATGTCCTGCCATTTGAAATGACCTGTTCAAGTTAACAGCCCTGTGTAACATTTCATAGTATGTTGATTTTTTACAGTGGCAAGTTTTAGCCTTGGAACTAACCCACAAGCTGAAGGAACACCCCTTTTCCTCTTGTCCACGTTTACCTATTCTACATATTTGCAGCAACCTGCTATATGTGTGGGCTGTCAATCTGTTACCTAGAATGTGCCTGGCTGTGGTTACAATGACCCACTTAACACGGACTGTTGAGGTAAGAACTGGATGGTTTATGTGTGACTGTGGGAGAATATGTCACAGTATGGCATATTATGGTCTGGAGACTTAACACGTCTGTGAATGAGATGTGACATTATCATTTGGAACTGAAATGTATTATCTATGTATTACGCACCAGGTCTCCACTTGAGATGGCTGGGTTCAGCATCAGCAGCTGGTGCAAGAGATGGGACCCAGAGGATCCGTCCAAAAGACCTTCTCTAGCGACACTCAGCAGGTGGGGTTGCTCTGTCAGTGTGTCAGTAAGCGCAGCAGTAAGCATATCTGTAAAGCCACAGAAACATGTCAATGTGACCAGTATTTTGTACATAGATTCTTCAATCTTGTGAGAAAGACAGCTATCCCATGAAGCAGATTTTACTTTTAAATATTTAATAACGTTGTCTTCAGTCCACTGATGTGCCTTAAACTGTGTAGTATCTGAAAGAGCGTTTCTTTGTCTTAATTTTGTGCAGTGCGTAACTTTAAAGTTGAACTTGAAGGTCCTGAGCAAAAGTATAAAGTTTGACAAATGTTGTACTATGGACAAGAAACAAAGGATATGTACTATCCTAGATAAAAACACATGTGATGAACATAATGAACACAAGTATGACATAGCCAGTGCCTTGGGGATGGCCCAAATCGGCAGTGCAAACAAAACAGGGAAAAGGCAGAGGAGCTGGTATAAATAACCGGAGCCCGGCGGTCCGGAAGGGGTCGCGTGACCCAACAATGTTGCATGTGTTTTTGTCTTCCTGGGTGGTATTATTATCTGTCGACTGTACAAATTAACCCTTTCAGACCAAGCTCAAGTCACTGCTACTGACTTTTCGAATTAGTGTAAAGGTCCGCCCTTGAGCCCAGAACAGTAATATGGGCTGGTAAGATGTGGCATGTCTCTTTGTTGGGTTTTAGCAAGCAGCTGAAGAAGTCTGATTTTGTATTTGCAGAGAGACAAAATTCTCCACAGATATAATGCAATGGAAAAGTTCACTGGCAGGGACTGGTTGTGTGGGTTTTGAACAGAATCGCTTTACTTTCCTATCAGGCGAGAAATGCAGTTGAAGAAGAAGCTGCAGGGTCTAATAAAATCAACTGCCAGGCAGTCTTGGAAGAACAAAAGTTTTCTGTGCCAGTGAGTTTATCAGTAGTAATATGAGCTGCATTTATACTGAACCTAGCCTCAATATGAAAGTTGTTTTACACAAAGGGCGCTGGCTTATTGCAAAAGGTTTGTCAGCTGCGAGGAAAGAAGCTGTAACAACTGGGTGCTACATATGTGCAACTAGCACTTTTGTTCCATCTGCCATCGAATTCCAGGGCAAGATTTTCAATACTGAACTGTAATGAGACGCCTCTGGAGGAACCCAGTGCTTGATTTCAGATACTGGTTCTACAAATACCGAACTCATTCTGCAGTGGTTAAAGCAATTTCCAAAGTTTGTGAAACCAAGCGAAGATATTCTTTTATTTTGGCTTTGGAGGGTTGTAATTTGTACTTTACCCACAGAAAATCACTGTGTCCAAACTGCAGTAATGTTGGGGGTGGGGAGAGATTTTTCTTTATCCACATATAAATTATATAATGCAACCTCTTGATGGAGGTTCTTGGTCCTTCAAACAAGCTTTCACAGAGCAGAAAGTGACTGTGGATGCATGACTAATCGCAGGGAATGTTTCTCGATCTTTCGCTCTTGTCGTGAAATGCTTAGAGGGACTGAAAAAAATGAAAAGCTTCCTCTGTACTACTGATATTTATCCTTTCAAATCAGACGTTTTCACAAGTAAAGAATTTGGATTTACTGCTATGGAAAACCGGCCAAACCCCGTCAAAGAAACCTGAAGAAAACTTGGTCTCAGACTATAAATGAAGACAGCCAGTTTCTCTTACTATCGACTGTGTTTGCTCTTCCAAGATTAACTCGTTAAATGAAGCCGAATATAGATGGGAAGATGTCAGAGGTTATGATATCCCAGTTCAAAAACTATTTCATGTTCTTGTCAATTATGGAAGAGAATGAAGAAGAAAAGAAAGGTATCTTGAACGGAAGAAGAAGAGTGTACATCTTGCACATCATCAAAGAGAGTTGAAGGAAATTTACTTCCCTGGTGATAACAAAAAAATTCACAGAGTCCATGACGGAGGACTTCTGTTCAATGGCCTTCAGCAGTGCTGACACTATGGGTTCTGTATGAGGAGATTGGAGACATGTGCTGTATTAGTGTAAATACCTCAGTCTCTTTATTATGGGAAACAATAACCATTAGCTAACCATGGAGTACTGAAAATTGAGTGGTAATTTGGGAAGCCGATAATTAAGGACATACTGTATAGTTAGCAGGCCTAAGTATTGAAACACAATCCGAGATGTACAGTATGAAGATGTATGACACAAAATATGTATTTGACAAATTGTTAAATTTATTTGAAATTCGATATCTTTATTATTTTTAAAAGCCACTGGTAAATTGGAAAGGAACGAGATTTTTAACGTACGAAACGGACGTTTAAGTGTGCATTTTTAAAACATTTGATACATGGAGAGGAACTGTGGTGTATATACTTGGGTTCTATACGAGTGACCGAATATCTGCAAAAATGGTTATAAGCAGAAAAAGTTTGACCGCAATGGTAAAATTTCAAGGAAAAATCTTGTGAAATGTGTGGAATTAGAAACTACTGGTTTCAAAATTTTGAGACTTCCAGAGACTGTAAGTGCTATAGAACTTAAAGAAATGGGAATTTAATTGACAGTTTATGTCATACATCTAAAGGATTTTGTCTTGCTCTCTGAAATTGGCTTTAAATAAAGCCTAGAAAGACACTGTGCATAACACTGCACCATAAGGGCGTGTAGGGGAAAAGGAGTGAAGTTTCACACTAGATGAATGTACTTTGTGCGGTTTGTCCTGAGGAGCATGTAGGAAGTCAATGGGCAATTGTGGATCTTCAGCATTGTAATTGGCCAATGTCATGCGGAGGCATTTGAAGTCGTAAGGTTCTTGGCAAATGTTATGCAGTTGGAAATTTTTCCACGCCAACACATGCGCAATCGAATTTCCTATGCTACACGTTTTGTCCTTAAATTCTCTTAACAATAATGTGAATGTAAAATAACAGTTAGGGCTATACAGATTGTTCCAGACAGGCTTTAGGGTTTCTGAGCCTCCTGTCGCATGCAAATCAGCCAAAGCGTTAAGCTGCCTGCTCGTGTCCATCTAGTGCAGGTGTGAGGTCAGGTTCTTGTCGGAGGCACGTACCAAGGACTTTCTTCTCAAGGTTGCGTGATATGTGACCTTGCTCCGCCTCGGCCTCCAGGAAACTAGTAAACTTCTGCAAGGCCTCCTGAGCCTCAGCGTTTCCTGCAAGATATAAGCATTGTCTTTAGGACAGAAGCAATGTGTGGTCACTGAATTTTTTTAATGTTTAGAAAAATTAAATAAGAGAAAATGTACATTGAGAGGGAAAAATGGAACGAGGACAAAAGGAGAGAAAGAAAAAGAAAGTGAGGATAAAAGCAGAGGGGAAGAAAGAAGGGTAAAGAGTGATTCTGTTATGTACAAAAGAGCACCAGTCCCATTTGACTCACAACACATTTTCAAATATCCCAATTCAGGACCCTACCCTGCAAAATAACCCAAGCCAAAACAAACTCCCTGCCTTCTAAAATACTGTTTGCACTACCCTTCTTTTGAAACATCGTTCGATACATACAGAAAAACAATCAGGGGAGACATCGGAAGCAGTCGGGGGCATCACGTAGGGACGCTGACATCGGCCAATCCATACACAAGAGTCCTTCGGAAATGAAGGGCCGAAAACGATGATGCATCAGCTCACAGACCCACCCAGATCAATGCCTCAGCTCACAGAACCACCCAGAGCAAGTTCGAAGGTGAACCGTGGGAAAGAAGAAGGCGAGAAGTTAAAGGTTGATTGGACGTTGGTGGCGTGGCATGGCGTATTGGTAAGAACCTGCAGACATGACGCAACAGGAAGTTGGCAGAAGACAGAAAAAGGAAGGGGGAACGGGCACAGAAAATGAAAACAAATAAAGTACAGGAAAGGATAGTCAGGAGGGTAAAGGGAAGAAAGTAGAAAAGAAAAAGAGAGGAAGAAATAAAAATGAGGGAACCGACATAAAATAAAATGATAGGAATGCCTTGAAAGACAAAACAAGGGACAGTAAGGAACGCATATGGAAGAAATAGGGTGGGAAAACAGGAACAATAGAAAGATAAGAGCAGAAAGAGAGTTTGAAATATTTTAAAGGTAAAAGAGAAGACACTGGAAGAACAAACCGGAGAGAAGGAAGGAATTTGGAAGATAGAGGAAAGAACAAGTAAAAGGAAGTTTTGGACGACCATTTTTGGGTCTTCTTTGTGACGACACACGCCATGAGCACCCGTCCCCACCGCAGTTTGGAAACTGTGTTTTGCGTTTTGTGCTCACCTCTCATCAGGGACTGAGAGAACATGACTTTGGCTAGCTGATAGATGACCTCCTCCATGGAATACTCCGTATACAAGAGGTCAGCCGCCCTCAGCCTCACCAGAAGCTCCTCGTAGTCTTCATCCAACAACTGCTGCGCCCTGTCGGCCACTGCAACAACACAGTTCTGACAGTGGACAGTGTGGGCTGAGGATATTCGGGAACAGGGTAAAAAGGTAAAGCAGTCCTGTTACAGGCCCGGAGTGGCCCAGAGGGTTCCAGGAAGTTAAGGTTCCCAGATTTCATGACAACGGCACAGGATGGTGGTAAGGTTGTCGGCCTTACGCACCGGCCGCCTTTACCCCCAGGAAATACTCCTTGTACTCATTTCTGTTAGAGGCTGAGTCGACCCCAGGGCCATAGTGCGATCGGAATGATTTTATTTCAATGAAACATTCCAATGACACCATCTGGGATCGAACCAGCTACCTTCCGATTTGTAGGGCAGCACCTTAACCACTGTGCTACCGCGGTCCCCATTCGGGAACAGGATGCTGAGGAAAATGTTCGGATATAAGAGGGAGAAAACGCGCGAGTTTGGAGAAAATTGTGTAATGACAGGTTTTATGATTCGTCAGATTTTATTGGAGGAAGACGAGATGGGTGGGGCAATGGCGCGTGGAGGCGAAGATAAATTTTTTATAGTGATTTCTTTGTAGTACCTGATGGAAGGAGACTCATTTAGAGGCCTACGCGCAGATGGGAGTATCATTTTCAAACTCCTCTTAAATATGAGAGAGCGTGAACTGGGTTCATGTAGCTCTAGGGTTCAGTGGCGGGCTGTTGTGGAATTGGTAATGAACACTCTAGTTCCAGCCGCACAGCGTCTAATATACAAGTGAGGAAACTAGGGATATGCTACTGAGCAACGTTAGTGATATACAGCCCAGCTGTATCAGTGATATGCAGCTGAGCAATGTCATTGATATGCAACTGAGAAATGTCAGTGATATAAAGCCGAGCAATGCAGTGATATGCAACTGAACAATGCCCGTGATATGCAGCCGAGCAATGTCTGTGATATGCAGGATGTCCGTGAAACCGTGGTGGTATTTAAGATTTGCATGTTGCACTCTCTGTAGTCATGTACCTCCTTGCGCCAAGGCCTTTCTTGAAAAGCTGATAGTTCATCACCTAGCCAAGAATTTCCTCGCATTTTATGGAATCCGAAGGTTTATTACCGCGTTTACAAGTGTCCGTCACTTGACCCTGTCCTGAACCATACGAATCCGCTCTTCATCCTTCCATCCTATTCCTTTAACATCCATTTTAGTGCTATCTCCCAACGTGCGCCTGTGTTTTCCAAGCGGTCTCTTTCCCTGGGGCTACCCCTCAAAACAGCGTGTTCATGTTCCTGCTCTCCAGGCTGTGCCACATGGCCGGCCCATCTCATCCTCCTTGATTTGGCCACCCGAATTGCATTTTTTGAAGATTTGAAATCACGCAGCTTCTCATTACATGAACTTTCGCGTCTCTTTTTTGCAATTAGGTTGCGGTTTCAGGCGCATTCGCGAAATTGCGAAGAGTGACTAGTAACTTTCTAATGTCTGTCCGTACGGAAGAACTCGACTTCCACTGGACGGATTCTCGCGAAATTAGATGTTTTAGAATTTTTTCGAAAGTCTATCGAGAAAATTCAAATCTCGTTAAACTCTCACAAGAATAACGGGTATTTACACGAAGACCTATGTACATTGAATTCTTCCTAGAATGACACCTCTTTTGAAGAAATGTTGTAGAATGAATCAAAATACACATTTTATTTTCAGTGCATTTTTTTGCCGAAAATCGTGCCGTAGATGGGATAATGTGGAAAATTGTGATACAGCCAGAGAAGGCCACAGCTGACAATACAATACGGCGCATGCGCATTGTATGTTGGATAAACAAGTTAAGAATATAGACACACACTCATAATATTTAATATTTATTGCTCCATAATTCATTAATTCCGTGAAACGTTCTAGACAAGACTTACAGAAACTAAGAAAATGCGCTACGAGATATCTGTCTTTACTATTTGTTGAGCCAAACTGTGCGTATAAAGAAGGCCATGAGCAAACAAACATTCTTCTGTTTCTGTACAGCATTTATATGTAGTGTGTAAAATTGTTAGTACAAAGCTATAAGTGGATTACTGCCATGAAGTGCCTTTCATTTTCCAAAAGACCTTCAACACGGTCCTCACCAACTGTTCAGACCAGTACAGATTGCACGTGACAAAATGAGCGATAATGTTTGTAGCGACAGTGCAGGCCGTCACAGCCCTTTAGATCCACATGAGCGTAACCTGATTAGATTTGCCACGTATAGAAAACAGCGTCTTACAAAGGATGTTCAGAAACTTCTCCGACTGGTTCAATTAAGGACAAAACCTACTACATTAATTTAATCGAACATATACGAATTGGCAGAACGTCGGCTGAGCTGCGCTACCGATTTGTCTTCCAGTTCGTCTACGAATTCAAATCGATGTCCTTCTAAACTGTCAGTTGGCGAAAATGAAAAATCTGCTGAATGTACAAGAGGGCTGTAGGGCAGGGGTTTCCAAACGTTCTTGCAAAGGGTCACGACCATTATTAATTACTATAATTACATAAAAATTAAAATAAATGTTATAGGTTACCTCTCACATCGTTGTGTAATTTTTAGTACAATATGCGTAGTATGGCAATGTGGCCACATGGAGTCTGCTGTAGGGTGTCTGTCGATACAGACTGCTGGAGCTACTATCAGAATGACAGTGCCGTTGTGCTGTTGTAGAAAGCAGCTGTACTACCGACAAATTCCCGTCGTTTCTTTCGCACTGCTCCTCGTAGAATCTGACACGCCCGCAGACGCAATTTCAGGTTCACTGTTTCAGCCCCAGGAAGATACCAGTGAGCACGGCGCCTGTATTTGAACGGCATTGTCAAGTCGTCTTCGGCCTTGTGAAAATTGCAGCTACTTTTGACGTAGCGCTCAGAGACTCACGTTTCATAGTAATTAATTTCAGGGAATTCTCGTCTGCAACAGCTTGTTGCAAAAGTGTGGACAAACGTTTAGTCGCTTATCTTTTGTTCAGGTGTGGTAAGTCTTTGGTGAATGGGCCAGATTCCCACATTTTCGGTAAGAACTGTGGATCACGGAGTTACGGACATGTCTTCGCCTACAGCCACATCCCTTTCCACTTTCACTCGTCAGTCTAAAGGTAAAAGGGCCTGGACGGAGTTGATTTGTATGTTAGCGACGTGAACGGGCGGCCGGAACGATGGTCACATCCCCGCGGTTCTCTGGCACTTTAAAAAATTTTGTTCCATTAAAGTGATGTCTACAAGGTGCTACCCAAAAGTCCTCGAAATTGGAATGCTGCGCGAAAACCGCTTGTAATATAGTTGTGCGCCGCTAGGTTTCGCAAGCTTTGCGCTTTTATGAACCACTCTGTCAAGCGGTGTTCTGCTGTGGGGAGGTATGTGTTTTTTCCGTGCTTGAAATTGAACCTCAAGGGCAATGTTTTGACAGCATTGAAAAGATCCAGACCGAATCGCAGGACGCGATGAAGACACTGAAGCAAAATGACTTCCAGCAGTACTTCCGAACATGGAAATCCCACTGGGATTCCTGTACCATTGCAGAAGGGGACTACTTCGAAGAGGATGGAGAAGAATAGAAATTTCGGTAAGTGGTTACGCTATGGCACAGGAATTTCGGGAACATTAGGTAGCACCTCGTATTTTCTTAATGTCTCATCGCCGAATATTAATCTAACAAATCGTAAATTACCTTAACAATTTTGTGAAAAAGTTCAGCTAAAGGCACACTTGTGTTGACATTTTAAAAATGCCGTTAGCCGCTTTCTTTTTAATACATTTTAATTGCCTTTAATCCACAACAAAACATGCTAGGATTGAATGTAAAACAGCAAGAGGATTCACGCTGGCTTATAAGCCAGGCCAATTACGTACCAGAGGTCACAAAGTTCAGTGCCACACATTTTAATATTCCGTCCAAAACAACGCATTTGTTGTGTTGGACGGAATATTAAAATATTTGTCACAGAACCTTATAGAAACACAACGGAATGACCTCGATGAAATTAATATTAGCCACTCAAGTTCCTACCATCAGTCAATACTAGAAGCTAAAGCGTAAGGTCTTAAGATGTAATGCAAATAGTCACTTTAGCCAGCAATATCTTAAAAAGAATTTTAACACCAAAGTACGCTGAAATAAAGCTACGAAAAGGTTTTGTCCAGCACGGTTTCCTGTAATCTTCTACAGCTTTCGCAAATTTAAAAAACGGAGCAGACGCGCCAGAAATATTACGTTGTGTGTAATATCCGACGTTATTCTCTGCGTTGTAGCCTGAAGACCACTTCTAACACCAAATATTGAAGCCGCACTCTCAACGCAGTGCTGCAAATCAAGGACACTAATTCTCAACACCACAGATATATGTTGCTTCTCACACAGTCTAGGCTGACAAAACACATGCTTGCTGAAATGCCCCCGCGGGCCGCACTAAGAGCGGCAATTCACGGCCCCAGAGAGAATACAGGCTGAGGATGCCCTGGCCACTTACTGTGGCTTTCTTTCGAACACGTCATTAGGCCTACCGTCGTTTATTCGCCGGCCTCTTGCTGAGGAGCCCCAGGTTTTACCTTGGAACATTCCACATGGCATTTGTGGTGGACAGAGGGCTTTGGGACAGTTTTGTCTTAGAGTGCTTCGGCTTTGTCCTTTCAGTATCATTCCACCATTCTCGACACCAACCTTACCAGGACAAGCAAGGAAACCCACGGAGTCTTTCAACAAACGAATTCAATTTTGGATATCGGTGAGCACGTGAAGTACTGCAGTCCACTGGTATGGTCCAGTCTCCTACCTTTGGCGTTGCTTTCCTCTGCAACTGCATTCTTCTTGACTAGCGCTAAGAAATCTCTAATGGAAGATGAATCGGCCACAGAATTCATTCTCGCTTCATTTGGCGTTACTTTGTCTAGACCCAAAGCCTTCTGGATTAAAGTTGTTCGTTCCTGGAAAGATAGAAAGATAAAGTCAAGAGAGACGAACAAAGCTACAGATCAAACGTATTCGATTTTCTGCATATTTCCCTCTGACATAATGTTTCGTTTGCACTGCTGGTCGTGGCTACTTTCCTAGACATTTATCATCCTGGGAGTGAAGTGGCAGCCTCCTAAGCGTGGCGGCATCACTCATTCAGTGACAAGAGTCGGTCCGTTTCAAAAAACATCTGTAGCCGAACATAAGTAGCCTGTTGGACGCCTTTCCCTATCCAATGACACCGCATTCTGGGAGCCCTGTCTGTCAGTTCTACGCAACACATCAAGTGTCTAGATGGAATTATTAGACGTCCGTTACAAGGTCGTAGTTTTTTAACCTTTATGCACCATGCATCCTATATATAGGACAGACGTACCGCTACTCCCCAGAGTACGCTTTTTGTATATTTAGTCAATAAATATATTAAATTTTTTTTAGACTTTCTCTCGCCATCTTCGTTTATTCCTCCACAAAATGTCGTGTATTTCCTAATGTTATTCTTCTTGGTTCATAAAATATTCACATTTTGCATAAATTGTGTGCTAAACTGTAAATGTCCAGCTCCAGTGCCAAAGGGTTAATCCAGATTTACAGTATTTTGATGTTTTCACCGTGCATTTTTGATTTCTAGTATTTTTATTATTCCAACTTAATGCACCAATATCAATTAATGTTAAAATCCAATAATTAAAACATTAAAATTGTTATTATCTTA
>Ga0131853_10006692_pt1 | contig 20819 bp, 8 predicted proteins | sample TergutLab28metaG_FD_92764 | JGI IMG/M metagenome (GOLD analysis project Ga0131853, IMG submission 92764) | Labiotermes labralis P1 segment gut microbial communities from Petit-Saut dam, French Guiana - Lab288 P1 (version 2) (version 2) | ecosystem: Host-associated > Arthropoda: Insects >...
ACCAGTCTGGACATGAATATAATGAAGCTGGGTTACCCTGACAGCCAGCAGACTCTCTGGTAGAGGGCATGTCTTTGCCATTTATTCAAGAAATTCCCTCTTATGGATCCAGACACTATACAATTCTACTCAGAACCAATTTGCACCTTCAAAACCTATTTCTTTAATGTCTGCTTGAATATTATCTGTGCCAGTCTTTGTAATGGCCTGCTTCCATTTGGGTGAATAGTTAATTATTAGCTTCTTTAGTTAAATACTATTATAGCAGGCAGTAGCAGCAAATGATATAAAATAAACATGACTTTCAAATGTAACAGTCATAAACGGAAGTCCCCAATTGTCTGGGGTGTGGTACTTGATATTTCAAGACTGTGTGGTGCTCTCATCTCCGAACATCAAAGCATCCAAAAAGTATGAAATTTCAGGCACGAATCACTGACTGATCTAGCACCACATTCCAGGAGAAAAAAAAAAAGACTTCAACTGCACTGATACAGAAGACCAAAAACTTGCACAGTAATAAAACCTTTCAAGGCACTATCCTGGCATTCACTCAAAGATTACCAAATGCATGCTCATAAGCACCTTGCTAGCTACAAAATTTTAAAATACTGACAATTTCTTAGATGTTTGCTGATGATCACAACATATACTCTATGATCCAAACTGTGTGTAGTGTTACAGAGTTCTATATGTTTAGACTGTGTTTATGTGCCACTAATTGCAGGATTTGAGTGCAGGCAACTCTGGCATTATCAAAGAAAAGTATTTATTATTTGTTTGGTATGTGTCGCAACAGGATAAGAGAACAGTGCCTTGAAATAATTCATGTTACAAGATACAAGGATGTATCTATAATTATTTCTATTCTTTTACTTTTATACATATGCTACCTACTACAAAATTAAGCTTCTTGACAGTTGTCTTTCACCACTAAAGTTTGAAACCTCACTTAAAGACATGAAAATCATGAAATAATGGGGTGGGAGCTTGCTGGAATAATGTCAATTTACTGTCAGCTGGTACCACTTTTAAGGAAGCTTACATTGATACTCCTGTGCCTCTAATTTATATTCAAACACTATAGCAGAGATATGTTTATTTCAGCTTCCTTTGCAGTCAAATTGGGAACTGATTATCTGCTTGGAAATAAGGTGGGGTACGAGGGTGTTGGGGATGAATGAGGGATTTGAAAAGGGGTTTTAAGATAACTATCTGAAATGCTTCAAGCAGGGGTGCAAAAATTTTCCAGTTATCTACAATCCACCTCAAAATTCTGGATGCCAGGAGGGTGAAAACATGAAGCAAGTTCTACCATATAAAGTTTAGTAGCCATTGCAATCTGGTGCTGGGAATTTGTGCACCCCTGGCTTCATGATCTTGTAAGGATCTTATTTTGTTGTTGCTGTTTGTGAACATGGACACTGAAGATCTGCTGCAGTCCCCATCTTTCATAGTTATGAAATATCATCAAAACTGGTAGTTTAACAGCACATTTATAGATGGTAAGGCTACCTTTAGACAATAAAGATAAGTGCCAATTTTAACTCACACCATTAATTCTGCACCGGAATTAATAATATTTTTAGTAAAATTAACTTGCATTATCTAGTTTGTTAGCAAACTACATATTCAACTGTGATGCCAAAGATGCAAATGTTATATTTCACACAACTTTTCTACCCATCTCAATTGAAACAATAAGAGAAATATGTTTTATATGAGATATGTTAAAAAATGAACTCATCCATCACATAGCAAAATGGGAGAAAAATAAACACTTCCATTATTTGTCAAGGGAAGACTCTCGGCCAAACCTTGTTCTGAGAAAGACAGCAATGATAATTCCATTTAATACTTAGGCTTTTTAAATTCTGATTCTGCTGGTGCTGGAATCTTGCGTTTCTGTATAATATTCTGAATCTTTTGCCACTCCCTATCAAGTTCTGCCTTCTCATTCTTCTCCTTGTGGTATTTCCTTGTACGTCGTCCATCAGCCATTTTGACTCCATACTGAAAGGCAGCTTTAGGTAGGGCCTCTTTGTTATTCATGTAATCACTGTATTCTTCCTGAGTGTCAAAGTCCCATCTTCCAATTGGTCCCTTCTTATTGCCAAGATCCATTTTTGTATAGTCTACTTCATCATCTGAATCATCAATAGCATCCTGCATTTCTTCCAGACCTGGGTAACATTCAGCATATCCCTCTGGTTCAGCTGCCAGCCTTGTCAGTAATTGCTGAGCCCGACTCTGGTTCTGTCCCATTTCTCTCTTTGGTACTGCAGGAATCTTGTCTGCTTGTTCTATCTTAGCAGTAGCACGTGGTTCTGGTTTAGGTTTTCCTTCAGCACCAGCCCAAGTAGCTGCCTCCTCTGATGGCTTCTCAAAATATGGAGCCCGCCGTTTATCCCGATCTTTGTCTCCACCATTAATACCATCCCGTCTGGATACTGATGGAACATAGTCTCCAATGTCACCATATATGCTTTCATCCACCATACCTCTACTCAAACCCCTAATATCACCACCCCCTCTGCCTTTATCCTTCTTCCTTGATTTTTTACTGTGTCGACCTCCCTGTCGTAGGTATGACAAAATTTGAGCCAATTTGTTGATGACTATATCATTTGTGGTGAGAGTAGCTGTAGCCTCAAGGCTTGGTACATCAGCACGACTCCTAATCAAAGTTGTTGGGATATCACTCTCAGCCAGTTCATCTTCAAGATCTATCACATAAGCCATTCTACCTGGTGCAAACAGCTCATTTTTCTCAGATGGCCTGGACTTGAAAAGTGCTCTGTAAACATTCCGCCCCATTTTAGTTTTGAATTGCATTTCTTCTTCGTCGTCTTTTTTCTCTTTTTTTGTTTTTACAAGCTTTTCCATTTCCTCTTCCTGTTCCTGTTCTTTTGCTTGGATTTCACTGCGAACCTTCTGCAGTAAAGCATAATCTAGGCCTTTCACTAAGTGAGTATGCTCCATGTCACCCCCCAAGAACTTTGATTCTTGAATCATCTGGCGACGTCTTTCTGCAGCATCCATACCAGATTTCAGATCTGGCGCCACAGCACGGTATCCACTTGCAGTAGAAAGAGGATCTTCTGCTTGATAGTCTGGGTTGGCCCCATCTCGCCTCTCACCTGCTCGGTCACGGTATTTCTTTGCAAGTTCTGCCATTTTATCATCTTCTTGCTTTTTTAGCTTTGCATAAAAGCTCTTCTTCTTACGTCGTCTTTCAGCTCTGTCTTCACCCTCTCCATCCACAACAGTAGTGCCGGCATCTCTAGCTGGAGCTAAGGACGAAGGAAGTGAAGATGGAACAGAAGATCTAGGTGTCATTAATAACCTCCTGAAATCGTCATTTGTAAGACGCTGCGATTTATCAGCAGGGTCTTCTCTGGTATCGCCGGTACTTCCACCTGCGCTATATTCGTTCTCAGGCATGATGATACTTCTGTTTACTTAACGTTAACGCAGTTAATAACGCCAAAATATTTACTAACACAATCACGTAAACACTCTTATCCTGACATCACTATACACGGATTACTAGATGATCTGTGACACGGATTGTGACTTCATCAGAGGTAGTTTGATAAGCCATATATTCCCTTATTCGTAGTGAAATTTCCCTACACACGGTTGGGCCCATTAAATGAGTATTCAATAAGTTTTTTGGAAATATACTTTACTCCAGCTACATTAATTTTGTTATATGAGCCTTTTACTTGCAGGCAATGTAGTATGTTGGCATTTATTACAAAAATGGGATCATATCCAATGATTTGAAATTTTCGAATATGCACAGTGTTCTGTTTCATCACTCATGCTTAAAATAAGATATTTTTCTTAACCACCTCGTCGTAATGTACAAACTACGTCTTTGGCGTGTAATTAATGCCGATGTATGACATATGTAAAGAGGATTGTTGCTGCATATTTTGGTAACAAAGGTAAACGTGCATTAAAAATTTGAGCGGGCATGGATGCTTTGATTTTAGTAATGCCATGTTTATATTGGTACCATGTACCAGATTACTAGTACTTTTCGACGAGGCCATTGGGTATCATGGTGGAAAGTTTAACGTTGGGACAGACTTTTCTCAAAGTACTTCGGTTTTCCATTTTTCATTATCATTTCACCAATGTCCTATCCTCGTCCACCATTGACTCCGTCTAGAACATAGATTTAGAACCAACTTAATATATACACTTCCGTGACAATGTAACAACTGATGGGAATTTTAGAACGGTGGCTTGCATCAAAGTGTAACCACATCATAGAATGAACGTTGCAGGGCGAAGAAGCATGCGTGCTGTAACTGGTAGGACGAATTAAAATGGCAGCTTGTCGGCAGGTTTGGCTGAATAACGATTCTGGAATACTTCGCAAAAGGGAAGATGATGATGAACTTCTGGTGTTCGGATATTCGTGCAAACTCTTCCGTGACGATGAAAAGGCACTTTTCATTGATCAGGGAAAACATTTGATTCCATGGATGGGTGATGATTCATTAAAAATTGACAGGTCTGTGCGATTCATTAAATCTAAATTTTAAGGATTAGTCGTTAATTCACGTATGGACGCTTTAAATTGTTATGATGTGTTAATTGGTGTGACAGTTTTTATGCTAATTGTTGACCACAACTTAAGGTTTTAAGGCTGTGGTTGTCCATTTTGGTCATATTCATGGTGCTCTGTTACATAAAATGGGGCAGTATATGCGTATATAGGATGACGTGTGTATGTAAGAATCATTAAGTTTCAAAACGACCTCTGAAGCCACATCTTAGCTGTGTGGGGCCATCGATGGAAGTTTTATGTTTGGATCCTGGTTATTGTCATGTGATTACAGAAATTTGGTTACATTAACCACAAAGTTACTTTGAGTTACCTGGTGTGGTTTGGTTTGGTTTGTAGGCAGATGGACTGACAGGGAGGGAAGTGAGCAGATTAACATTCGGTGAGGGCAAGAAAAATGCAGTAGCTTTTGGTGTAGTTAGTTGCTGTTTTCCCAGAAAATCTTAAAGTCTAGGAACAAAGGTTTGTTGTGTTGGGAAAGTGAAGTCATGGGTGTATTGCACATTTGCAGAAAGGGTCAGTGAATTAAATGACTGGAAGTCAGAAGGCAGAATTAGATAAAATGTTGTGACCTTGTCTTTTAACTTTTATGTATGTAAAACAATATAGTCAGCTTCAAATCATTTCTCCCCAAAATAGTTTTTTAATTTTTGATTACATTTTTTTGGAAGAAGTTCATTTTGGGACATGACTTTGGTGATTAGATGACATGTTATAACTACAGGTTACGTGCTTGTTGTATCGCACTGATTGAAGATTTATAGATTACAGTGTGCTGCAAAGTATTACAAATTTAATAAGTAAAGGACAAAAGACACCCAGCAGTTTTTTTTTACTGACATATTGAAATTACTTTTTCATGAATTATGAAATATGTGTGTGGGTTGCCATTTGCAATATTTGAAACCTGGTATTGAGTTTCGCCATGGGTCAACAGGGTTAATTTTTGCTGATGGTGTGCGTTCAACCATTGGTGTGCCTGTATCCACTTTTCCAAACACTCTTGAGGCTGATACTCAGAACATGTCTGACAGTGAAGTACATGTGAACAATTTTCTGGCCTGAGAAGGATGCAAAAATATTAGTCAAATTTTACTGTCATTTACTTCTACAACACATGAAAGCTATCACTTTTTGGCATATTCCTAACATAGAAATCCTCTCATATATTCCACTTAGTATGCAAGGTTGCAAGATGAAAGTCATCTTGCAACTGTACTGTGTGGTATTGAACTCATGTGCATCTGAAAACCCTTTTGCCTGAACATGGTCTTCTGAGGCAGTATTCAGGTATTTTTTAGCTCTCTTGAACCTCTCATCAGATGTCATTTCTTTGTCGTTGTCTTCAACAGTACAATACTGAAGGTTAATGGTGAGGGACTTTACTGTAGCCAGTGCATAAATTTGTTGTCAAGTCATATTCCTCATACAGTTTTTACAGACTTCCCATTCTTGGTAAAATTTTAAATATTCCTTCAACCCAGTGACATGACACCTTTTCAATGTGATGTTACTACAAATAAGTACAGTTTGACATTTGTGCCAGAATCACATTTAGGGTAGTGGTGGTTGGTGTTTTTTTCTTTATGTACTTTGAGGCTGCACTCATGAAAAAAAGTAACAAAACTTAGCCAGTTGTTAGTTAACTGGAAATAAAGCTAGATCTTTTGTTTTGAAATAAATGCATGTTTATAGTTTACCCTTTTAAGCAGTGTGATGTAACAAAGTATTTGATGTGTTGTATAAATTTTTGTTTCCTCCCCCCCCCCCAAATAAGAAGCCACAAGCTAATGAAGAGTTGCCTGAGCATTGTTTCAGTGAAAGTCTTGTACCTTATCCTGTGTGGTGGAACTGTATTTTTTTTTAGCACAACCACAAATAATGGTAGTTTTATCTAGTTTTGGGTTTCAACTTTAGTTTTAGAGAGGCTTGATTGCTATTGTTCTGTGAAAGGGTGGCAAAGTGGGGTGTTTAACCATTTGGCGAAGGACTTGAGACAGTATGTTTTGTAGTTCACGATGTCCTCGAGTCACTGTCCAGTGTTTTTGATTACATTCTTGGTCACTGGATACATTGTGCAGTATCCTTGGTAGCATTTTACACTTGAGATGTTATGAATTATTTTGGAAAGAGAGTTTGTAAGTTGTTAAATAATTTTCAGTCAGATCATGCAGTTTTTTTTAATACCAGAATCAGGGTTTCACATCTGATGGATTAGTGCACAGACTACATGCATACCACTTACTTAAGCCAACATACACTTTTTTGTCTGTAACTTGCAAACTTAAAACTTAAAACTTGAGAAGGTTTGCATGTTTTGCACTTTTCATGGCAGTGTCTCTGAGGATTCTCTTCTGAGATATGACACTATATCAGTGGGTAATCAGATTCTGATATTTCAAGGCACTTGTGTTGTCTTGGAATATCAGGATCTGATGACCCATGGATGTGGTGTCTTATCCTAGGAGAACAGATTCTGGAATAGGCTTTTTTTAGGTTACATAGTACAAGTTATTTATCAAGATGAAGCTTGTTGACCTCTTGAGTAAACAGAAGCATCATATGTTTCTGTTGTGATCCTGCTGAGATACAAATTCAACCATTTTAGCTTTTATAGGAGGTGACACTGTGCCAGGTTTTACGTTTTGATCTGACAGAATTCCATGCACAGCCACTGATTTCTTGGCAGCCAAAATCACATAATTTGAGACTTTGAAATGTTTTTTTATTTTCCCAATTGATGATCTATTTGGGAGAACCATCAAAATTTGAAACTCTTCATATTTTGAATTTGGCTGTCATTTATCTCCACCTGCACTGTTGCTGCCACTGGAATCCTTTGTTGTATACTGAAATCCCTGAATAAGTGGGAACCAGTTTTCTTCACTGACATAATTGACACAGACACATGAAAGGTCTTTTGTTTTGAAAAGAGAAATACTGTGCAAATATTCAAGTGTTTGTCATGGTGCGAGCCTTGTTCTTCATTCAGACTGATTTGTTTTAGATAGCAGGAATTTGCAACATGTATCATACTTCTGTCTCTGGTACATAAACATTATGCATGGTGGAGTTACACTCATGCATGTTTGCACATGTGTCAGTGTTTGTATTAAAACCCAATTAAATTGTAATCCTTTGCCTAAAATTCTGGTAAATCCTGATAGATCCTCGCCAAAAGATGTGATGTAAATATAATGTGTAAATTATGTCTTTGTGTCTTAGCTTGATTTTAAGTTGATTTAATTTCTTGAATTAACGTGTTTAAGATTTCCACAGGTGGACAGCTTTCGTGAGATTTTTGCTATAGCTTGTGTCCCCCTGGCCTCTGCCATGGGTATCACCGTGGTGGCTAAGATGTTGACCACCTTCGCAAGTTTGCCATGAAGGTGAGAATGGAAAGCCAGCTTGACACTAGGGCATTTCCCTTTTGTGGTAAGATTGAAGGAGTGTACAATCTTGCCTCACATGACTTTTCTGTGTCCTGTTGCCTGAAAACTTAATAGGAATAATGTGATGTTTAGAAACTGAACAGATATAATTTTATTTATAAGTGCAGTTTTATTGAGATGATGAATTAATAAGGGACATAATAATAAATAGGACTTGATGTTGCACATTATGAATGACTAATGAGTGATGTGTTACAGAATGCCTTTTGTGTGTAAGAAACAGTAACATGAGCAGAAATTTGGAGGTAGCGCTGAATATGAGATTAACCACTGCCTTCATCTTGTAAGAACATGAAGGTTTTGAAAGAAAATGTGATGCCTTTTTTTTTTTTAAATGCTTCCATCTTGCTTCATTTGTCAGTACAGTTTTAGCATTTGTGATGCACTTCATTTTGTGAGATTTGAGATTTTAGTGGTGGTGAAGGTGTAGATTATGGCTTTGGATTTTGACAGTGTAGTATTTTACCAGGTCACAGTCTAAATAATATGGTGCATAATTTCTCATAGTCCATGCCTGGATTCTGACCCCTTATCATCCAGCTATGGGTTGAATGATCCAGAGTTTTTACATGTGGATGGACAAATGTTTTTTATCTGCTGAAAAATGTCCAGACTGGGTCTTGGGCCTACCCAGACTCTTGTTTGGTGGGTACAGGGGTTCTTTTCTGTAGGTGAAGCAGCTGGGGCATGGAATTTACCACTCCTCTCCATCTAATCTGCAAATGAAGGAGAAATACAGGGGATTACCATCCTCTACGCATCTCCATGAGAGTGCTGAGGTTAAGAATGAGTGGAGCTCTACCTTTACTCCACCCATATGCCTTCGTGGCATGGAAAGGTACAACTTTATACAGTCCACTACCTGATCGTTATCAGGCATCATCATTTCCTTTTTTTTTTGGCATTGTCCCATGTTTGTAAATTTAATACAGACAGAATAAAAAATAAAGTAACTGTTTATGTTCGATCTTCATTCCGAACTTTAGGATGGTGTATCAGTCTTCATTACCAAAGAAGATGGTAAAGATATATAAATCTGTCTGCTGCATTATTTGCATTGAACAAAGAATTGATTCAGAAATTTAATAATTATTTTACTGTAAGGGCACTTCAGTAATATCACTCCCAGTGACTGCTGTAGTGATACCACATGTGAGCACACAGAAGTGCGTTGTCTTCAGTGGTATTACAATTATACCGCATGCCTTTAATATCCATTTTGTGGTTCAGAAATTGTCACTGGGACATACGTGTACACTTTTGAAGAATGCTTGTGATTTTTTCCATTATTTATGACAGCTGTATTCAGAATCACATTGTACATTAACTAGTGTAGCCACTGCATCTGCTGAGCTGATAGACAACTTACCATGTAGCAACGGAGATTTAGCTAAGATTTTCCATCCAGCCTTTGCTGTAGTTTGTTAACTTACCATATTTTTAAGAGGAGTCATGAAGCAGCCTTGGCATCATTAGAAGCTGTTTTCAACTACACAGTGAGCACTTGTTTTGAAATAGCAGAAATTTCTAATTTAATTTTTTTCTTCACTTCCTACAGTAACAGAAGGTATAGTGCAAGAAACCAATGACCAGTAATTTTTGTTTCATAGTCTTGGGTATGTATGGCTATAATTTGCAGGACCCCTATGTTAACAGTTCTTTTTCATTATACAGTGGGGCTTTTTACAGCCCTTTACTGAAGAGAAAACTGGTGAAACAATAATTTGGGATAAAGTTGTTGATCACCAGTATTTTTTACATGCTACTAACACTGTTTGTAGCTGCTTCTAGTTGGAAGTAGTGGCTAGTGATGGTTCTGAAATGGGTGCCAGAAAACCAGTAATCTATCTTTTCAATATCTGCATTTGCGTGTGTGTTGGAAACCCAGCACTACAAATTTATACTCCGCGTTTTTCAGGTTTGTTCGTTGTGCTTGAGGAATTATTGAAGATTTGATGTTTTCCTCTCTTTCAAGTGACTCTTTAGTCGCAGCAGAACGAATGTTGACAGTAGACTTCTCGATTCCTCACAGTGTTGTACATACATTTTGACTTGAGTAAAGTTCTTAATAGAAGATGTACTGGAGTGTCTAAACATGCATGATATAAAATGTCACATTTGGGCTTCAAGGAATATGTTGCATTGGTTGAACAAGGCCTGACTGTTCTCTGCTTATGATCAGTCACACACTTTAGCTGTTTTAAGAGTATGCCACATAATAACTTGGAATTTGGGTTTCAGGTGTGCCTGATAAAAACATTCTTACATTGCTATAGATTTTGTGATACATCATTAGCATTTTTCATGTAACTTTTTCTAGTTAACTTATATTTTGATGTGTTTAATATGTTTTGGCAGTTTATAATTAAAGTCTGTGAACTTCACAAAGGGTTTTTGGCATAAGTACAGTTGCTTTATGTGGAAGTACTGGTTTTATGTGCATATTTCACCAGTTCTAATTTTCAGGAAGCACTGCAACTGTATGCTTCACAATATGTGTAGACTTTTGCATTATAAGAGGGGACACCTGTAGAGTGATACAAATCAGGATTCAGAAAAGCTTTGTATTTTGCTAATGTCAAACAGTGGGTAGTGTTGTATGATGGAAGTGTTTTTGAATTGTGCTTTTGTTACTGTTTTACGGTAAAGCATATCAGGCATTATATGTGTATGTGTGCAGAACAAAACACAGTAAGCTATAAAATGAATCTCTTTCTCATTGATTTTTTATTTTCAGGAGGCCATGTATTGTCTTCAATGATTACATCATAACTTGTTTCATACAATGGAATGTTTTGTGTTGGGAATATCAGTGTTTGTTGCTTGCTAACTGGCTTGTTGGTTTGTCATGCAGGTATGATGGACGTGGGGCATTATATGACTTAAAGCAGTATGAGGCGGTGCCAGGTGGCCATGATGCAAATCGGTGGGTTGGCTTGTCTGATGCTGAGCGTCATGTAGAACAGCTGTGTGATGAGGAACGGTATCGGGCCTTGCATCATAATGAGGAAGAAGAGGCACTCTACCAAGGCAGGAATATTACAGTTGTTTGTTGTAGAATGTTTGGTCATCTTCTCACTCAACATACTTTTTTATGAAATCAACTCTTTTTTTTTTGTTAGCTTATTATGATTGGTGTTTGCATGTCCTGCTTAGTCCATAAATACAGAGTGTTTGTTTGTGGTGTACACATGCTGCTTGTGATGGGGCAGTAGAAGTTACTGCTTGACTTCCAATGCTACTGTGCAGGGCTTACCTCTGTGAATGTGCGGACTCTGATGTCAGTCTCTGCTGATGCAGGACTCCATAACTGACTGATATTAAAAAAATGCCACAGATTTATAATTTTTTACGGTAAATTCATGACAGTACTTCCTGTATTCTGTGAAGGAGCTTTGTGGCCCTCTCTGAAGTTTCTTCTCAGAACTGAAGCACTGAAATGTGTTATTTCAATCTGATGGACTTTGGCAGTGTTGCAGTTATTCTAGTACACTTTTCCCCTCAAGTTCCCCTAGGAATAAAAATCACAGTGATTTAAGATCAGGGGGTCTAGGAGCCAGAGTAATTCGCAGATTATTTAGTTACCATATGCCGTATATATAGCAGCCATGCACTTGTTGGCTCTGGGTTGGCATTATCTTACTATACATATGCACGTTGTCTCTTTTAGCTGTAAAGTGGTTGAAGAAAGGTTTGAATTTGTTGCCTAATTACAGATTTAATTTAAAGTTGTGAATGTTGTGCTGTGCTGTGCTGAAAAGCAAAACTGTTGGTCTTGGAACTACTCTCCTCAAGCTGGATTATCAGGATTTCTGATTTATTAGATGTCAGATTAAAGGAATCTTGCTATATGTGGCACTGATTGAATGGCATTAATATTTCTTCACTCTACATTCATACATTTTGGGTGAAGTTTAGTTTGCCTCGTGGTTGCGAATACTGATGCGAGTAAAACATCAGCTTGTTTTGGGAAGCTCCTTAATAATTTGCAAGAGCTAATATCTCTTGAATATGCCTGAACATTTTGAACTTCATCTCCAGTTGACACATTTCGCATGAAATGTCTGCATTTGTCAGATTGAGTCTATTGTCTGCCACATTTTGACACACAACTTTTGGGAACTTGTTCTTTATGGTTTTTTTTAAATAATCCATGACTGTGCATTGAGCTAATTAGACTAACATTTGTACATAAATGTATAAAAGTATTTTGTGTTGTTACCATAGTGTACCTTCTACATGTTTTAGCCACTCTTGTGGCCATCCTCAGGGATGTGCATTACAAATGATGGATATTTTGTTGAAACTTTGTATTTTACATCTGTGCATTGGTTCATAAACTTTTGTGATATCTCGGCATATCCAACCTTTGCAATGTACCTCCCTGAGGATGGCCTCAAGTGTGGCTGAAACATGTAGGAGGCATATTATCATTAGAAAATACTTTTGTACATTTATGTGCATTTGTTGGTTTCATTACCATATGTAATTGTTTTCGGGTGTTTATGAAACCCCCCTGTTGCTTTTTCTTTAAGTTTTCTTATGAATTATTTGGTGGTACCAAGTTCCCTTCCCATTCAAAGGTTATTGTTTGCTGTGTCTTATGTCAGGTCTATTTTTAGTTGGGTGATGAATGGGGCTTCTGTTGCTAGTCTTGTGATCTGAGTTTGAGGCACTGTCCCGCTTTTTCATATTAGTTCCCTCACCAATGTCAATCCGGTCAGTTCGATAATTTTGAACCACAAAAACTGTGAATGGTAAAACTGTTGAGAATGGTAAATTCCAAACGTGAAAAAAGTAGCTTTTTTGTGAATTTCCAGGGCTCCCTGCTAATGGAGTAAAGATTTGTCATGCAGTTAGATTTGATCTCTTACCCATTACGCCTGTTGTAGTTGCATACTATGGGTGGTTTCACAGACTTCCCATGCTCGTCATAGGTTATTGTTTGCTGGTGGGAAAGCATATATTTCAGCACATTTGCACTTTATTTGCCTATTTACACCATGGCTCTCAATTTACCCCTTTCCCTAGTCTCAGTGTCAACCCACTTCAGTTTTATTTTCCATCCAGTACCCTTAGACATCGCTGCATATTTGGTCTAACAGTCCCGCAGCAGTTTATGGTCTCAGTATGTAAATCATCAAATAACTGAAGTTGAGTTGTCCACACACAATGCTTGACCCACATTTTCAATCCTAGCAATAAGTACATTTGCACTTGCATCAGTGGTTGTTATTGAAGGAGTCACAAGTCCCTATCTTTGCGTGAATACACATGTACATACTGGATGAAGGCCATTATCTCTTAGAATAATACGATTGTAATTTTCATGCCAAACCTTTTGTGTATCTTTTGGTGGAAGTGTTAAATCTTCAGTTGGGCTGTACTGTTTAGTTTATGAATCACTGAACTTGTCCTTAACACAGTTGGTGAAATTTTTTGTATGTTTTGTTGGGTTCATATCTGTTGTTATTGAAATGCAGAAATTTTGGTATGTGGAAGAATCTGTTGTACAGTGTTGTGTAATGTTTCATAGTGCTTTGCATGCATCAGTCAGATTCTGCTGTCTGTCAGGTTTGTAATATCATATGCAGTGTTTTACCATTCTGATACACCGGGAAGTTTCATGCACAAAGGAAGGCCAGCAGCTTACTCGTCTAAGTTAGTCTGACTGAGCCGTGTCCTGTCATACATACTTTATTGCTTTGACAGAAGAAACTGAATTGTTAAACAGAAAACAAACATAAAACAGGAAACTACAGCACCAGAGAGTAACATACAAATCCTTACAGCAGAAGGAAGTAAATTTGTCTTTGTTCCCATATTATACTAACCAATTTGATGACTGGCTTTTCCTCCTGCAGTGATTTTAATGGAACATGAAGTCATTCATGAACACTCAGATAATCCACTGGTCCATGAAACATAAACAGGTTGCAGACCTACACAGCTTGATACACTCACGTACAGTCCAAAAGTTTGTAGTACATTGTACTTGACTGACATAAGCAGATATTTGATATTATTTATTTCATAAACTAAAATTTAAAATGAATTGAACAAATTGGAAAAGGATCCTAGACTGAGGTATGTAAAAATAAGTGGTTTTTAGAATATATGGAATGGGTAGATAAATCTGTTCTTAAGAGTATACTCCTTATTGGAAGTGTTTGGGTATAAAAATGTGTGAAATACAGTAGCTTATGTTAGCAGGCACAGAAATGGTTATTTAATGAACAAAGAATCCTTGCTGTCACAATGGTATCTGGGTTTAAGTATCCAGTACCTTAAAGGTTAAAGCAAATATAAAGCTTTTATTAGAATGAGTAAACTATGACTTCCTTTCTCACCCATTTTTCAGAACTGTCACCCAGGGTTATATCACAAATGGAACATTTTATATGTAAAAGAAATTAATACTATCAACACTAGTTTTATTTTATGTATTCTCAGCAAATTATATTATTCAGGTAACGTGTTTCAAGTGATCTTGGTCATTTTCAGACCTTCATCATCATGAAAGGTGACCTTGTAAAGATGATGTCATTCAGTAATGCACTGTGTTTTTATTGTGGATGTACCATGAATGTTTTTGTACATAGAATTGTCACACACAACTTTCTATATGTGTAGTGTATAATGTACAACTTTTTAATTTATCTGTAGAAGAGGAGTTGAAGAGGCTGCATCAGGCACTGGGCTCAAACTCATATGGTGAAGTTGCATTCAATTATGATGAAGATCCAGACTCAGGGAAACTGGAACAGAAAGGAGAGGGAGAACCAACAGAGGAGGAGGTGGAAGGGGGAGACGAACCATTTATAGCCCCACCAGAATTGGATGTACCCATTAACATGGCACTGGTATGGATCCCATTTGATGTATAGAAGAGTCAACCAAACCTGTTTTTGTGTCTGTGCAACACTTTTTGTATAGGAACATTCTGCCAAAACCCTAGATCAGACCTAGAAGCTACTGTAACAGGAATACTAAAATATCTGTAAGTTGACTGAATGCAAGTAATGTTCACCTAAGAGTATTTTATTATCAGTTAGCATTTTATTCTCTTGTAATATGCATACAGCAAGGAAAGGTTGGGAAAAGTGTAGATGATTGAATGAAGCAAGATCAATTTGGTGGCTTCATTGTCATGGTTTGGGAAAACCGGAAATGCATACAAGATTTTGGTTGCAATTTTTCAGCATAAAAGACCACCTGGTAACCTAGGTGTTTTTAGGAAAGTGACAATAAAATGTCTTTGATTATGTTTTTCCAAACTTTTTCCCCACACCATTTGAAAATTGCTAAGTGTATGGTTAACCACTTGACAATTTTTGTGCCTGTTCAGTGATTGTAATACTGTGCTGTACAATTGACAGAAGTATACAAGGGAAAATAAAGAAGTGGTAGGTTATCTGTACTCACTTTATCTTGGCAATCTTGGCAATTCTGTAGTGCTTGTTTGTGTTTTTTTTTTTTTTGTAATTTCATAATTTTTTGTATAATGCCATTTGTTTGGCAGACCAAATGAATGAAGGCCATTGACCACTGGTGGCTTATGGACCACACTTTGGAATTTTTGTTTCACAGAAATAGTATTTGAAGATACCAAATGGCTTTGGATGGGTTTCAGTGGAAGGGTTTTGTGCCATATGCACCTTTCCTCCTATATGGCACTTGTATGTTGCTCTTGCCCTCCTCCCTTTCCATTTTCTTTCTTGCTTTTCACTTTTGTTCCCTGTGGTGACTTCGATTCTGAGTAGAGACCTGAACAGTCACAAAATTGGTGTTTGGCTTGCTATTCAAAATTCCGTTTCAGTGGGGTCATGCTGGGTTATCCATGTTCATGGCATTGTGGTTTTGAGAGGATGATTATGCCCCTCACTGCACCACATGTTGTTTGGTGTTTGATGATGTTTAAAGAGTTATTTGTTTATTGTAACTTTTTGTGGAGCTGGTTTGTTGTTTTATGATATTAAGTTTTCAAAGTTGAATTCATACTATGGTAATACACAAACAGTCAAAAGTCCATTTTTGGTAGTAACTTGATATTGTTGAATCTGTTGTATTGTGTGGCATTATTATTATATTTTGTTGTTTCACTTGTTATTGTCTGTAGAGAGAGAGAGTTAGGGGCATAGGGACGTACTTTTGTGATTTCACTTTAGGTGCCATATACACTGAATTTCTGAAGACTATCATTCTGTGGTAATAGGATTGTGCTTCCTTGGGGGGGGGGACTGAGTTGTCAATGAAGATAAACATTTACAAACATAGATCTTGTTTGATCTGTTAAATAGCAGTGGTGTTGTTCATGTCTGTATGAGATGCGAATTTATCTTGTTTTATACCTGTCTGCAGCCTGATTCTGTTAAGTTGAACGCAATTATTGAGAAGACTGCATTGTTCATCAGCCAACAAGGAGCACAGATGGAGATCTTGCTGAAAATGAAGCAGGCAAACAATCCACAGTTTCAGTTCCTCTCCTTCGATTCATCACTTCACCCATACTATCGTCATCTTCTAATGGCAATCAAGACTGGCCGTTACCGGCCAAAGACACGGGAACAGAATAAAGAGGGTTTGTACATGCTTCTTACACAATGTCATGAGTTATTTTTTAGGCTGGCTGAGATGTGACACTGTTGCCACTAGGACATAACTGATAGAGGTAGAGTGGAAACTTCGAGCCATTTGCTGGTCATTTCATATTTGCACGTATTATTCGGAAGTAACACCCTGTGAAGTGAAGTTGAATGTTGTGCTGTCTGCAGTTTTTGTTTTGTTAGAAAGTAGCAAATTTTGGGGAGAAGTGTGGCATGTGTATCAAAATTGTACTTCAGGCTGCAGGAATGTGCTGCAGGAAACTATAAATGTTAAAACTTGTATCCAGAGAAGACATAATAAGCAGAATTTAGACTTTGATCAATTTTTGAGGTCAAAATTTGAGTTATATCAGTTAAGATTGCTGAGCATGCAGTTTATCTGTCTTTGAGAGAAATGAATGAATGTGTGACATGCCTGAAGGACCATGTTGACTTAAACAGGTATGGCATTCCGCATGCCTCAGTTAGTTGGGTGGGAATCTCATTTTGATAATACCAGAACATTTTGACACAAGATCTGAATGTGATGGTAAAATTTATTCCTCATCTGCTGACTGACTAGGAAAAACAGAATCATGTAATGTGTGTTAGGACATCATAAAAATCATTACACACCCACAGTTTCTTTTGAAGGCCACCACATGGGACAAAACAGGTGTATGGATGTGACCTAAAGGAAAGCATTGGCCTTCCTAGCAGAAGTACCAATTATCTCTGCAGCAGCAGAAGGCTGAATAGCATGCAGATTGTGTTCCTTGATATTTTTAGAACTGTGTATTGCAATTTTATCCCACAGTAACCACCTCTGTTGAAATTAAATGGTACACATCAGCTTCTAGTTTATGCTGATGATGTTAATATATTGGGCGGAAGTGTATGTACTATGAACAAAAACACAGAAGCTTTTATAGTCACTAGTAAGGAGATTAGTCTAGAAGTAAATGCTGAGACAACTGACTGTGTGGTCATGTCTTGAGGACAGAATGCAGGACAAAATCACATTATAAAGATACATAGTAAATCCTTTGAAAGTATGAAACGGTTCAGATATTTGGGAATAACCCTGACATATCAAAATTCCATTCAGGAAGAAATGAAGAGCAGATTGAATACAGGGAATGCGTACTATCATTTGGTGCAGAATCTCTTGTCTGCGAGTTTGCTATCCAAAAATATAAAGATTAAGATACGCAGAACTAGAATTTGTTTGTTTTTTGTATGGGTGTGAAACTTGGTTGTTCATGTTGAGGAAGGAACATAGGCTGAGGATGTTCAAAAGTAGGGTACTGAGGGACAAGGTAACAGGAGTGGAGAAGACTACATAATGAGAAGCTTAATGATCTGTACTCCTTTCCAAATATTATTCGAGTGATTAAATCAAGAACGTTGAGATTAGTAGGGCATGTAGGGTTTTGGTGAGGAAACATGAGCAAATGAAGCCACTTGGAAGACCCAGGCATAGATGGGAGGGTAATATTAAAACTGATCTTCAGGACATGGTATGGGGAAGGGGGGGGGGGGCATGGACAAGCTAGATCTGGTTCTGGATAGGGACAGGTGGTGGGGTCTTTTAATTGTGGTAATGAACCTTCGGGTTCTGTAAAATGCAGGGAATTTCTTGACTAGCTGATCAGCTGTTTGTTTTCCAGAAGGACTCTTCTCCTTGGAGTAAGTGAGTGAGTGAGTTAGTAAACACCTGTGAATGTTCATGCTCAGATGGTCTACAGCATCTGTGGGGAGATTCATGGCATTTGGCGTGCTAGAAATTGGTTTCTCCATCTGTTTATGCTCCTATTGATTTCTGCTTTATTGGTGCATGAAGTTTTATTGTCCTGTAGCCTGTGTGCTCCCCATATCCAGTGCTGTGTGACTTTTATTGTGCCTTTGGAGACCTTCCTGCCATCAGTAACACTAACAGGAGAACTGTGTGTGCTGCTGATTTAGGTGCACAGTATGCACAATGAATGTTGTATACTTCAGACCATGTTGTGAGTTAGTGATTTTTGGTTTAATTGTTTCAAATTAAGATTTATAGTTATGTTCATAAACTAATTTCCTGCACAAAACAGGTTTCCTTAACCGTATTAAGAAAACAGTACATACACTGAAATTCTGATATAATGTTTGTACATTTAGTTAATATTTTTTGTGGTCGCATCCAGAGCTTATGTAAATAGTGTCTCATTTTCTTGTAGGTAGTAAATTTCAATTTAGTAAATAACTCACATTTCATATGTTTTCCAGAATTTTCACATCAATGTAATGTGGATATTATTGAGACAGAAATGTAGATTCATGTTTCCTCTGTACCGAAAGTTATCAGCCACCATAATCTTTTTTGAATGAGGCTGTGTACTGAATGTGCACCAAAGCCACGCTGCCTATGACTTCAGAGCCACTTTGTTTCTCAGTTAAGATTTTGTCTTTATTTCTTCACAGTTTATTATTGTCTAAGTTAATCTGATAGTATTGAATGTGTAATTGTGTTTTTTATGTGGGAAGAGTTTAATTATGTAATGTCTTATGACTAGATGAATGGTTTCTTGATGTAATTTTGCATATCTTCCAATTAGTACAAGGAAGGTCATTTCTTCAGAGATTCATTGTGTAGGGATTTCAGTGTAATGTACTGCAGTATGATTTATTTTAAGGAATGCAAAGCATGCCATTCATGTATCCTTTTAATTGGTTTTTTTCCAGGTGATCAAGATGATGGAAGTGATGACCACTACTTGCATCCTAGCCTGGCACCTGGAAGTTCACGTGTTGAATTGGTAGGTTAACCTGCTGGAACATTCTTCACAACGAAACTGTGATATGAACTTTATAGTATGTGAATGATCATAATCCACTTCATGTGATACAGTTTATATGATTGTTAAAATCTTTTTTACAAAGAATTTTGTAATCAATGAATATAAGTTGTTGTGTTGTTTATTTTATCTGAAATAGAAATTTGTTTTGTGCCATACATTTCAAATTATGTATAATGCAAAGCTTCACATATGCTTGAAATGAAACTATATAATCTTGCCTTTGAATATGTTTATATATTATCAAAATTGTCCATTGTTCAACAGCCATCTCTCAGGGAATAAATTTTTATATTTTTTATATATAGTCATTATTTACCTGATTATGCACTACCCTCTCCTGGTGGACACAGTTAAATGTTTTAGAAAAACCCTTGGACAGTAGTCCGAAACTGTATCCATCACTAGTCACCATCATATTTTGGAGTCGTACTGTATTGTGTATGTGTTTGTTGTCCATGTTTTGATTTGTGATGATAATCAAATGCCTATTTCTATTTCCAGGACTGGTTTACAGTTTGAATTTGGATGGAAGTTCTAAATCTGTTATCTTGTGGTAAAATGGACATCGCTTTTTTGTTTATTGTTTTTTTATATGAACTTAGTAAAACAAGATTAAACAGTCTGATGAGGTACAACTTGTACTGTCTTTTTACCTTTAAAAAGATGTTAGTTTATACACACATATGATTACTTTGTACTGATGACCAGAGAAGAGAGGATGCGAAGTGTTGGTGATCGCCTTCGTCTACAGACAGCAGAAGAAATAATTCTGTCATCCGCATGTCGAGTACAAGTGACTAACACAGCTCTGTAGGGTCTAACCAAAGCCCCAGTACTGTACCTTTTATACTTCATGATAACACAAGCTTTTTCAAGGACATTATTACACAGCTGTAGACAGTCTACATGATAGGGGAAATGGGAAAGGATTCAGTAATGAGAATCTGTTTCAGCAGTGCAGATGCATGTTCTTCATTACTATTTAATTCTGTCTTTGTATCCAATGAGTTCAAATCTTTTGGAGTGCCATAAATGTAAAAATACAGAAATACAAGTCACATGAATTTTAGTATAACTTATAAAATGTTTTGAAATTTTTGACTACAGAACTTTGAAACGTTTGTTATTAGAGGAAAGGAAAAATTTGGAGCAACCGTCATCAGGTTGTCAGCTCTTCCGAGTTAAGAACATGAAGTAAAATATATTTTGTACTTGCTGTAGGCAAGTCATAATTAATTTTTTAAATGAGTCCAGGTGCATACATTGCACACGTTTGCTGAATATCACACGTCAAAACACACACACACACACACACACACACACACACACACATACACACACACACACACACACACACACACAC
>Ga0131853_10006694_pt1 | contig 20816 bp, 7 predicted proteins | sample TergutLab28metaG_FD_92764 | JGI IMG/M metagenome (GOLD analysis project Ga0131853, IMG submission 92764) | Labiotermes labralis P1 segment gut microbial communities from Petit-Saut dam, French Guiana - Lab288 P1 (version 2) (version 2) | ecosystem: Host-associated > Arthropoda: Insects >...
AGTGGATTCTTTAGTAGCGGAGCACGAGCCGAGGCGCGAAAAAAAAATGGCGTGTGTTGGTGGTGGGGGGGGGGGGGGGGGGGGGGGAAGACCATATCAACAGTTCTTATCCTGCTAGGATAAAACATACCACCCGATGTTAGTGCCGTTGTTAGGATACGTACTATTTCTTGTGCATTTTCCTGCACGTACAGTTGTTATGTCCTGCTTCTCGTGTAGCCCTCCCGACCTAAATTTATTAGTAAACAATTTCATATTTTGTATACATGTAAAATAACCACTGCCACTGGGTGACAACCCAATTGCAGTTAATAAATATTATTATAAATCTCGGTGATCTGATGAGGTTCTCAGTAGTACTTAATTTAAACATGCACACTGTAAAGTATAAGCAGCCCAACCAAATTTCACTTATAAAATGACAGATTAATCTTTACGGATGTATATACAGTAGGAGCGTATGTGTTAGAAAACCAACTCGGAATTTAATATTTCCTCCCCCCCCCCCTTTCCCTCGTTTCGGTATCCGATTAAGGAACTGCGCACGTGCTTTGCTATGCTAAGTACTTTCACATCTGTGACGGTAAATTTCCTTCTTGGGTACATTCAGAACGCAGTTACGTGAAGAGAATACATTTTATTTATCATACGCTTAATTCTTCCTCCATCGAAGCAAATATTTCCATTTTACAGGTAATTTGTCACTAGATTTTATTCTTTATTTTTGGGACATACAAGTTTGCGCCTTATCGAAGTTCCGGTTTAGACCGGCTTTACTGTGCATATTTGTATGCATGCGGTGTGTTCGCGATTACCCTGTACCGTAATCGATTAGTATTAACAGAATGAGAACAGTGAATGCCTTTGTGCCAGTTATGTATGAAATCCTCATTGTAAATTCAAATCACTGGCCTGGTATGAGCGGTCTAAAACCTGCGGTTGGTGTTTGTCTTCCTGCCTGCCCAAAACAGGGGCTGCCTGGCAAGATGCTTTCACGTAGGCTCATCATCTGCACGTGAATTTGTTATTCTTGCATATATGGAGTATCTCATTCTTTATATTTTAACGGTAGAGAGATCGTGAACCAGCGCATGACCTCAAAAAAAATGTGTTGTTTATTTTATGTATCCCGTGATCCCTGGCTGTTTTAGCCCGTTGGATGAAATATGTTATTTCGCACGCTTGAGCAGAGTTAAAATATTTTTATAGATGGAAATGTAAACCCATTCTGTCGGAGGTTACAGGACTTGATTTGCTCAATAAGTAGTAGCGTCGATTTTATGAAATATTTGCTGGTTAGAAGTAAGAAAACAAGACAGGCAAGGTACGTATAATGGAACATTGAGGCGCGTTTGTGCAGTGCAAAAGCAATGAGTGTTACATTATATGAGTGTGTGTATGTAGCCTTAGGTATCCAGCGTGCCACGCCCTTGCGCCATGTCATCTGTGGTCTGCCCGGCTCTACAGTATTTTCCCAAATTATATCACAAATGGCACGATTTTCGAATAAAAGTTGTTGAACATAAAGTGAGTGCTTTTATGTTCTGTAGAATTTTGTCTGAAACATTTCTCATTCTAAGAAGAAATGAGCGAGATATGATCAAAAATGTACATTAGTCTTCCTGTAAAAATCCTTTATTCTTGTCAGATTCTAATGAAACTTGAAGTTTCTCACCAGAGTTTAGGAAAATGCTCAAATATAAGATTGTATGAAAATTCGTCCAGTTGGAGCCGAGTTCCATGTGAACGGACAGACATATGACGAAGCTAATAGTCGTTTTTAGCCATTTTGCAAACGGGCCTTAAGAGTAGTGGAAAGATGTGAAAAGTTTGGAGTACGTAAAATCCAGTTCGGTTTTTTTTTTTTATTTTGTATTCGTCATTAGTCTGGATGCTTATTTATTGCAGGTTTTATGTTGAGACTGCTCTTATTTCGTATCAGCAGTCTTTAGTTTCTTTGGATATTGTCCAGCATGTATTGTTTCTCTTGATTGAGTACTGTACTAATTCTTCTCCTCTTAAGGAGTAATTCTTTGTTTTGTACCGTTTGTTACAACACCGAAGAAGCCGACTGTCTGGCTGTGCGTCTGTGAGGATTTCAAATCAGTTCGTATTCAGATGTGACAAATATTAGCCATCTGCAACCCAGTTCGGTGGTAGGGCTGTGAACGTAATGTCTTTAATTTTGCCTGGGACTCCGTCTGTAACTTAGCTGCGAGCTGTCAGTACCCACGCTTCAGCCAACACACCTCTGAGGTTTACTGGGGCATACATTCTTGTTTACCACGTGAAGATGATGTCACTGGAAAGAGAACATCTCCAGGTCGATGCCAGCACTAAAGTGCCTAGCCACACGACGGCGGCGACGATCACAACAGCAGCAGCAACAAGAATAACAAGAACAAGAACTAGAAGAAGAAGAAGAAAAGAAGAAGAAGAAGAAGAAGAGGAGCAACAACAACAACTTTTGAGAGAGCTAACTAATAAAAAATTATTACAATGTATAATCTTGAAGGTGGGCCGGGTAGCTCAGTCGGTATAGCGACTGACTACGGGCTGGACTGTCCGGGATTGAATTCCGGTGCGGACGAGATTTTCCGCCCGTCCAGACTGGCCGTAAGGCCCACCCAGCCTCCTGTAAAATGGGTACCGAGTCTTTCCCGGGGGTAAAGTGCTGCCGGGGCTTGCTGTTGACCACTCACCCCGTTCTAGTGCCGCGGTCATGGAAGAGTAGAGCTATAACTCTACCCACCCTCTGGGCCACACCGGGCCTGTAACGGGATCACTTTTTATAATCGTGAAGTCTGTTGATGAAAAGGCGTACTAGCAGCAGAAAATTCTTATTACACTGCATAAAATTGTGTGTTGTATTTTCTGAGTAGGTTGACTCTTTTGAAATCCTCATACATTACTTATAATGAAAACTGTAAGCTGAGAAGTAAGAGTGAAATTTTAAACATGACCCTGTAGCCGATTGCCACTTATATAGTCACTCTGAAATCTCTACGAACGTCACACACGCTGTAAGGCAGCGATTGGGTGCAGAGCCAGAAAACGCGACCTGTCTTCTGTAGGTTATCCCCATACCCCACTTCGTTATAAATTACGGAATAGTTGCTTGTTACTGCAGTTTTACATCCCACATATTTACCGCAAGAATCATGACGGCTGTGTTGAATGTTTGGGAGAACGAATAAGACGTTAAGAGTGTGATGGCAGTTCGTACATTTCTTTATTGCTTTAGCAGCGTAGCGATCCACTGAACAATGTGAGGTTTTGGCACATCATATGTAATCAGTTTTGTATATGTAGCGCTAATATTTTGTAGGTTTTCTTGAGCGCTAAGCAGTGTTGTTTAGCACTAGACGATGCATTACGGTCAAATAAAACCGGTTCTCAAACTGTTGCTTAGAAATACAGTCCGGCAAAATGCCCCACAACCGTGGTAGCAAGTGTCATGTTGTCGCCTGGACGGGAGTAGAGAGAGAGAGAAAAATGGACATTCATACATAACTAGACAAAGCAGAATTGAACATTTATTAGCCATCACTTGAGTTAAAAGTTTGATTCTAAAGTCACAAGACAGATACAGAATGAACCATTAGTAGTATGAAATGGACTATTTCAGTAGAGTGTTAAAATACATGCAACATTCCCCTGATGTGAATCCAACAATAAGCGCAGCCTACTGAAGAAGTGACAACGTATACTTTCTAAGTTCATTATTAGATTCGGCAAGGTTAAGTTAGACGTGGTAAGGTTAGAATAATGCGACATCGTGTTAGAATTGATTCTCTGTTTCTACGTTTCACCTACGCATGCACTCTTGACAGTATTTTGTTACTATTCGTACCATATTCTCATTGTTTACGTCGGAGTACAGTTTTAGTTTTTTGTGAATCCGGTTTTTCTGTCATTTATTGAAAGACTGTACAAAGCATTCCTTGATTGCGGACCATCTGCGTCTGTGAAGCGTCGTTGGCATGTTCCCATTCTTCAGTTCCTCTTTATATTGTATTGGTTTATAATGGGTTTGTAGACAGAGGTTCAGCAAGTTTATGTTAGTGTGTGATAGGCCTACTCTTTTAGTTCCCAGTGCGATTGACATTACTTTGTCACCGTTTTCTTTACGTAACTCATGGCCAATGTCGGAAACAAATTCGAAACCGGTGTTTGTATAGGCGTCGATATGGATTTCTGCCTTATTGTGGCTTCTTGTATTAGGAGAGGTCGTAGAAGATTCTCGATTCCGAAGCGTCTGTGATGGTATAAACACGTGGATGAATTGTTCTAGTTTACCTGCTTTTTCCAATTAGGGTGCTTGTTCATCCGTGTGGGTTCTTTTGCCAGACATAGGTTTAGATGACGAGGTTGGCAAGGGTTTGGTAGGTTTATATTGTTAGTTTGCGTTAGGTTATATTGTTCGATGAGGGCAGGTCAAATAGTGGGGTTATGTGGTATAATGTATATTTGAAGTCGTTGTTGATTTAGTTTATACGTGTCGTAGACTCTGTCTATTGTATTAACGGATGGTCAATATTGTCTCTGAAAAAGAACGCATTCTCGTTGCCGGAGGTAATTTCTACACCGGCTGCACAAGTGTAGGTGTGTGTCGATTTGTGATTGTGTATGAATCCGGCTTATTAGTATTCTACTGAAATGAAGGTGCTCCACAATGCACTTTTCACATCTGAAGCGTCTGCACAGGAATAAGTTTATGTGCAGTTTCGGTGAGATGGGTTAAGTTAGATTGTGTTAAGAATTGTGGTCAGTGTGGGATAGGGCGTAGAATTTAAGACTGATTCAGATCCCTTAGTTTCAAGCTTTTTTAATGAAGTAAAAGTCCTAATGTAGAGAACCCGTTCCTGTGTCTAAGACGTAGTAGAAGTAACTGAATCTTTTGGTGGATTTACTTTACATTTTGTACAAAACTGTTGTACAAGACGTAAGATAAAAGAGAGTTTCGTGAAATCGGCTCATTGACAGACATAATTTACTTTTTGACGGAGATGACTGTGTACCCAAACTTTCCATATTTCGTGACTGATTTGGATGAAATCCGGTATATTCTCGTACCGCTGTTATGCAACCGTGAGTTTCGGAAAAATCGATTGGCATAGTTAAAGGTATAACTTACTTGAGGGGTTAAATGAATTTGTACCCATATTTTCCACATTTTTTATCTCATATGTTAGAAAGAAGGTACAGAATATGCCCAGAAACATTTATGGAGACATTATGAGTTTGTGAAATTTGTAGCAGTGAATTTCTTGCCTTACGTAGGAGCGTAAAGTAATTTCTATTCGGCATTTCCACATTTATTGACCGATTTGAGTGAAGTTCCTGAAAAGAGTTCTGCACATAATTCTGTTGAGCTCTTTTGAGTTTCGTGAAAATCAGCATAGAGAGCACTGTTGGCGTCGGTTTTCGGTTCTGTATGGTTCCGGCTTTATCCGATTACGGAACACGTTCGATAGAGAGATCATCGATTCAAAAGCATCTTCTTCAGTAACGGTGTCGTGTGCAACGTTCGCATTCCAACTGTTTGGCCCCCACATGCGCTTCTTCATAAATCTGCTTGTTTTTGCTTGCGTTGCTGTATAATTGTTTAGTTGACATGAACTTACGTTCGGCTGTGTGCAATGGCACATATCTGAAAGGTTTTCTTCTTACTGTTCGGCGTGTGACTTGGAATCAACTACGTGTCAGAGCGGTGTTTTTTTGTTGCCATGTTAGTGTTCCATTCATCTAGTTATCAGAAAAGTACTGCACGAAATTACTCTAAACTTAAAGAGGATAAATGTATTAGTAGCTATAATTCGCTTACGGCTTTATTGGTTCAGGTGAGCCTTTGTTTTCATAATGCTGACCGTCATGTTGTTAGGATACCGGCGTGTATTTCCGTGTATGACATCTCTTATAAGGAATGGAATGCCAGTGATATCACTGCTGTCCAGTTTCTCACCTTACTAGACTTCCATATTTTCTTTTAAATTTTAATTTCACTAATTATGTAGTCAGGAAACCGTAATGTGTTCGTTTACAAATAATAGTGTCCACAACATTTTTAAGCGAAGCACTGCTGTGGTTGGTGAATTAAAACAGGCACTGTCGGTTGTCTTAAATCGCAAATATTTAAGCAGACTACTTTGCATGTACAAACAGGGTATAACGAAGATTCAGGTCCTTCAAGATGGTGCGTCGTGTCCCGGTTATAGTTCTCGACGTTTAAAAGAGTTGTATTTCATACTAGTTTGCTTGATCCCGACGATGAGGGAAATACGATCTATCGAAACGTCAGTATCTATAACTGCAGCATAACATCAGAGAAGATATGAATACAAACACACTCACGTTTGCAGCAATGGGCGCCCTAGTTGTAGAGGTGTCGAATACCTGATATAAACGTCATTACTTCAGTAAACCATTGCAACATGGCACAACTGTGGATGCAGAAAATATTCCAGATGAGAAGTATAACATGTAAGGTACCTTTTCAGTTGCTGGTTATGATTTGTTAACGTCTTGGAGGGGACACGCGTAAAACACTCAGCAGTACACACGTGTGTTTTTATCTCGTGGGTCCTGTAGCTTTTATAGGTGTACGAACACGATCACTTATCGCGAATGAGATCGGAATAGTTCTTGGCTGTGTGAAATTTTGAGATTTCGAAGCACTGAGGAATTCGATTTCTCTGGAAATTATCTAAAAATATCTTGGGATATACTTAGCTCTAAGGTTCTTAGTTTCGTCAGTTTTCCTTATGAGCAGAAGTCATATTCTAGACGAATTCGTTTTCAAATGCATTCGTTATATTCGCCAGTTTGACCCAAATGTGATCTAACTACTTTATCGAGTCAAGCCCTTTTAAAGAAGCTAATATTCGCTCGCCTTGACATTCATAGGGCCGTGCATCGTAATATATTTCTATAGTAAAACCAACCAGATGAATCAATGTCTCAAATTTGTTTTATTGGAGCAACACTCTACATGCTTCGGACGGTCTTTCCGTCCATCATCAGGAGTTAAAGACTGTACATACTGCATCAGGCATATGTCAAACAGATACTGCTATCTGCTTGCTAGCGGGAAAGATATGGATTCCATCTCGTTCCCGCTAGCAAACAGCCGGCAGTATCTGTTTGACATACGCGTGTTGCAGTATGTACAGTCCTTAACTCCTGATGACGGACGGAAAGACCGTCCGAAACATATAGAGTGTTACTCCAATAAAATGAATTTGAGACACTGATACATTTGGTTGGTTTTACTATATAAATTCGCAGTTCTATTCAAGATAACTTATTGAGCCCGAAGGTTTAATAGCCATTTTCAAACGAGCCCTTGGTTGTCTCCTGTCCCGAGCCAGATAATTCAGCCCACACGCTGCCAACCAGTTTCTCTAAGATACAGTGTAATATTAGCATATTTTCCTATCTACATATAGGTTTTCCCGAATCCAGCGACAAGCCGATAATAATTATCTGATTCGCCGTGTTTCATTTATCTTGTTGATAGGAAGTCACCTAGGCTATATTATCATGTAATATTTATGACATTAATTAGTTTTTCATTCGAATAACTATAAACAAAGATATCTCTTTCTGTGCCACAAGATTTTGGCATATTAGGTTGTGGGTATTTGGACACGTAATTTTTTCTTCTTCTTCGACTTATTTGGTGTTTCAGCTCGATTTAATCTGTAGTATTTTTCTATCTGCAGTAACTCACTCTTTTGTTCCGTGACTGTGTAACCCGAAAAATTTATACAGTTAGTAGCTGAACTCACTTTCGGAACCAAGCCTGAGATCGATCAAATTTAGACTACATTTTCACACCGTTTTTCCATAAAATTCATCCTTTCATCTTCCTCATGTTCTTTCACAAAATAGCGGAACACTTTTGTCGTTACTTTTACAAGCCAAAATATCAGGGTTCTCAAATACGTGACTGTTAAATGTTATGACTAACAGAGACAGTACTTCTAAGGGTCAAAACCGGTAGCCGTAGGGCTGTGGATTAGGAAACTTCGCGTTGGAGGTGAATTATTTCAATATGAATTCTCAGCATTTGAATGAATAGCAACATAAAATTGTTAATAATTATTTTAATACATATTTTCATTTCCAGCAAAGAATGTATTTAGTTTACTCCTTTTGATACACTTGATTCTGTTGTTCGTACAATATTTGAAATAGGTCAGAATTCAGTACCGTTTTCGTAATGTAAGTTTGCAGAGAAAAGTTCTTCGTAATCACTCAGATTCACAATGCCATTGCCGAAGTTTCTCGGCTCGGTAACTGGAACCCCTTCTGCATCGCAAACCCTGAGCTAGGACACCTATTTAAAACAGAACTTCATTGTGACCCCGTCGTTGATATTTATAGCATTCAATTAGGCTAACTGTTCGTTGCAGTGTTGTGACCGCAGAACTATTTGTGGCCTTTCCCTTTGTCATTCGCACAGCCAAGTAACTGCAAAGTGCACATTTGAAATAAATTGAAAGGCATACACCATGGAATCCGAAAAAAAATCCGAAATATATATGTCCTTAATCATAAAGAGGAAATTAATTAAAGGACCCAGCTTGGTAAAAGTTCGTTATTCTGTACGCACCAAACCTTGATTAAAGGAGTAATATTGCTCCTGATTGCGAACTGTATTGTCACATTCCGTCTGGCTCAAATTCAGAAAGTCACAGCATCGAGTTCCGGCAGAATGGATTTGTCAGCGATTTGTCTCATTATCACCCAATGATTTCTGGAGCTTTCCCATTTGAATGTCACAGACTCCTCCCCGTAATTTTCTAAATTACCCCATTCTCTTCTCCCTTTGATGGCGACATTCTGACTGTGAAAAAGACTCTTCTAAACCTGGCGACATTTATATGAGAAATACTGACTCTGTGCACTTCTGATAGGCCTGCGAATTTTACACGACATTTTAAACTTTGACTACGCGCGCGCACTGACACAAAATCTGTGACTCCGGTGACGGCTTGAGGAACAGCTGTGATGCAGCAGTGTGGAAAGATATACTGCACATATAATCCCAGTGCAATCTCTGCATTTCTAATGCGTCATTGAACTTCGTTTATCTTTCGATGTAGATGCAAATATATTCACATGACAGTAGGAAGGCATCAAGTTTCAGGTAGTGTTCGTCATATTTAAAATTGTTTGAAGTGAAACCTGTAGATCCTATTCCGAGCTGTATGTGTAATACCATTTTTTTTTAGAAAATTGATTAAGTTCAACCTCAGCTTTATATAAATTGAGGCTATGTTGATACGTTATTAACGAAAAATAGATTCGCCTGACAAATTAGTGTAAATCCTGTAGTACCAAGTTCATTTAAAATCTGTTTTAAATTGCTTCGACAAGTACCACGGGTGGAGGGTCAAACATCATCTCCCATTTTACGTTCATGTAATAGATGTACTGCGGAAGCACAATAAGAATTTAATCTTAAACTGTTAGCAGAAAACTAACATTTTTGGCCCGGTAGTTGGTACATTTTATATAGGTCTACACTACTTTGGCGTCTGCACCTACGATTAAAGTCTTAAGGTGGCCTCTATATCCAATGTGGTCAAGGGCATTGTACCTTTACCTTAATTACTACATAAATGTTCTTGAATAACCCCAGTTAGGATAGTGAATATGAAGGCATGTTCTTCTCATTGTCCAAAAAATTCTCATTAGCGTATGTCTGTTTCTTTCAGCGAAGTGGGTCACCTCCCCTTTGTTCCTGAATAGCTCGTTAAGACATTCCCCGGATGATGGATTTGGGCGTGAAAGACCTGTGACTTAGTCCTCAAGGTTTGCCCCAGAATAACGCAACTACATTTTTTGTTAATTTACGTCACGCATAAAGAATCGAACAGTAGGGTAATCAGTATCAAAGACCAAGTTGAGTAACATGTTACCAGCCCGACTGTGTTTTGCTCTTTAATGAAGATTACGTGTTTTAATCGATTTGCCTCTTATCACTACCTGATTGGACACGGGAATGGTTAGGCGCATTTATGTTGGCACCACACGGAATTCCGTAGTGTTGCATTTGCAACGCAACTCCGTAAATGATCGTGAAAGTTGCCGGTCTAATTGTAACGTCGCATACTCTTCAAATCGAACATAACAGATTCTTCAAAAAGAGCTTAGCATGAAGGAAATAGATATATGCTATAAAATATGTTTGATCAGTCGCTCCGTGTCTGCTTAATTGTGTAGAAGTGTTACAAAAACAGTGTAGAGGCCCTCCGACGGACCGATCCCCCATCCAAGGAGTCCTACCAGATGTGTTCAAACAAGATTCACATACTCGTAATGGGCCGCATTGGTCTTACCCACCGTTCAACTACAAGAATAAAAAGCGGAAGCGTTTACCAGGAAGTGCAAACTTCTTTCGGTCTTTGGCTTGGATTTTGGTCTGATTGCGTTGTTCCATATATATATGCGTATTTATGCATATAGTTTCATTTAAGCATGTATCAGTGTAAAGTATATTTTATTAAAGCCAAGGAAAAGTACTGTGAGGATATGCAGTCAGATATATCTGCTTCTGATCAGGTTTAACAAGAATATTGGATTGTGCAAATTGCTATATGCCGAGTGCTTTATCTGCCGAGGCCAGGGCCCTTTTTCGGAACCTTGTGGACATAGTAATCAATGAAGTCTTGGATTCCATTAAAGACGGGAATTTTCTGACCATATGTCAGCTGTTTGAGATCGACTGTACCTTGATGAGTTTAGTTTACACAGAGTGAACGAAAAATGCATGGCCAAATCTACAGAAGGTGACTCTACACCACAGTACAAGAAAATATGTTTTATAAACCCTAGGCACGTGGTTTACGAGCCACGTCCACCTGATTATTAAAGAAGATGCTTGTAGGGTCCACCTTCAGCTTCAACGCCAGAGTTTACACGTTAGAACAGTGACTGGTTGTCTCCGTGGAGAATTCCAGGTGTCGTACAAGTCATATCAGTCTCAAGTCATGGACGTCTGTAGCATAAGAAATAGACTTTAGGTGTCCCCAGATATAAAAGTCTTAGGATTTTAAATCAGGGGAACGAGCAGGCCATCCTGTCGGTCCACCTCCTCTTATCCATTGTGCAGGAAAAACGTTGTTCAAGAATTCCCGAACTGCAAGAAGAAAATGTGGTGGAGCACCCATTATACATGAACCATAAATGAATCGTTGTAGTCTACAGACCCATATTTGCAACAGCTGTGGGCGCAAGTTTCTCAGGAAATCACGGTAAACGGCCCCAGTCAGACGTGGTGGAAGAAAGTAGTTTCCCAGTAGTCTGCCTTCTGCTATGCCTGTATGGAAACTCAAGATGGACAGTTTGAGCATTTTCTTTAACTTTCAGGAGGCCATAACTCGGAAACCATGCTTTACAAGTCCTATGTTCATACGTTTTTTGTGTAGAATTGTTGTGTAGATACACCTTCCGTAGGTTTGGCCCTGCATTTTCTGTTCACTCTGTGTAGTCACCCTATAGCAAGGCTGGCAAACCTTTTTGAGGGAACCTCTTCAAGTTTTCTATACATTTCGAAGAAATTTTTACAAATGCCCATGGTAATTTTGAAGAGCAAGATAAGTTGTTTGGTTCTCCCACAATTATTATTAATTATTGCATTTTTATTATTAATGCGTATCATAATTAATGCACGGTATAATCATCTTTTTAATGAGTAATGCGCTAGAGAAGACAGTGTGGGAGTAAGTGGGGCTGCTAACACATCCTGTTTGAAAAGATTTTCAAACTTCGGTCCAGTGTCTCCTATTCGCCCAATCACCGCCAGGTAAGGGCACCATTGATAAATATCCAGTTAACACTTCTCACCGCTCTCGATTTGTATGATTTGGTAGAAGCGGCAATTCATATACAATCTCCATGCAGTGAGATACGTATGAGCACGTGTTCTTCACAATATAGAGAAGCTGGTCGGGTAAAAAATAAAGAAATTTGGCCGACAATGAATGCCGCGTGCCAGGAAAGTCTTTCCACATGCCATAGGTTCGCCAGCCCTGCCTTGGGGTTTATTACTTCTGTACGGAACATGTTCAGATATGTAGTAGACTAACATAAATTAAAGTTGAGGGTACAAAATTGCGAAAAACTGGTTTGGAAAACTTCAGGATTTTTACTTTTTAGAACAGAATTTTCACATGTGCTTGATAACATACGTTTATTGAATGAGGCCGGCTTGTTGGGAGGTTGAGTCTTATTAATTCAAGCCTAGGGGTGACTGTGTGCCACCCGCTGTGACATAAACTCCAATGCCGCTGTGTACACAGTGTACAGTTTAAGGCGTACCCCGCTCATAGCTGCTTTGCTGCATAGCGGCCTGTGACGGCGGCCAATCTGGGACTCTTCGCCCAGCAATTCCCGTGTTAACGTGAGCCTGCGCGCCACAGAGCGGACGACATCAATTTTCTGCATAGCGACCGATGATGGGCCACTCCCTGCAGTACTCAGTAACTAAACAACCAGTCAACTAACTAACTAGCTAACTAACCAACCAAATAACTAGCTAACTAACCAACTAACTCCCCAGGGCCCTTCCTGAGAAACTAACAGACCGTCAGTCAAGAAGTTCCCCGCATTTTATGGAACCCAAAGATTCATTACCGCATTTACAATGTCCCGCCACCGGCCCCTATCCTGTGCCAGAGGAAGATAGTTGAAGGCAGTCTTGTGAAATTTTTCTTAACATCGTAAGTTTATACGATGAGGAGTTGTTAGAACGTCGCCCAAACCCAAGCTGGAGGACCACCTCTTCTCGGCTGTCCTAGTCTGCTTATTCACTTTATTCGAAGGCACTCTCCATATCTTGAGGCCGTTCCTCCATCCGCAACCTTAGGACGCTTCGTGCTGTGGTGACAAGAACCTACTTGTGATTGCTGCAGTGCTCATTTTCTGCGTCATATTAAACTCTCTGTAATTACTCTCTATAATTACGCCTATGTGTTTCGTATCGTCACAGTAAATACCTGTTATTGCCGTAACTAGCATTAACCAGTTGGAATTTATTGTGGGCTGAAATTTGGTGTTTATTTAGATGAACTCCAGGTTGTAAAGGGTGCATATACGGGTTGGAACTAACCACGTTGATTGTACAAATGATTAGGCATAAGCTAAGCCGTCTTGGCTGTCCAGAGCAGTAGTATTTTACGTACGCTAGTACAGCATGTTTCCTAGGCCCCGTCAAGTTGAATTTTCGCGTTCAGTAAGTAACACTTCTTATCTGTTTGCACGCGTGTAATAGAATCAGCAGTGTTTCCTAGAACGGCCACGTTAGTGGGAACTAACCACCTCACACCAGGGTTGGTGGGACACGAACTTGTGAGCAGATAAGTCAACATTTATCAGACCTGAATAGACATTAAGGATGTTACAGACTTGAATTCGTCTTTGGATTCCGATTCGTATAGGTAGCTCAGAAGCCGCCAAGACAAGCAATCTCGCGAACACTGCCAGCTACTCTGAGTACTGTTGCAGGCAGCAGCCGTGCGCGCGGTGCTAAGAATATAGCAGTGGGGGCTGCGAGAACCCATATTTGGCAATGCCCCCGCCCGCCCCATGTGCCACTATGCTGTTGCTCCGTTCCGCGACGGCTTCGTACTCATTCTTGGGACGCTGTAGCTTTAATGTTCTTTACTTTTTTCACTGTCCCAAACTCATCTAGAGCTGCTGAAAAAGCGACGTCTTCTTGAATCCTGTCTTGTCTCGTAATGAGGTCGCAGGCCGGTTTAACTTCCTGCCTCAGCCGTATTTAGTGGAGATACGAAAATAAATTTAATTATGGCAAACATTTTGTTGTAACAATAAGTACTTAATTGGTTAGTTTAACCGACGGTTCTTCCTTTAGGCTGTTAGTAAAGTGAAGTGTACTAAAATACTCGGTAATTATACACCTTTCACCTATTTATACGTAACTGTAAATAAGACAGTCAGTGTGTGCACAACACTGTATTAAGGTGATCTAGAAATCTACATGTTTCGGCTTTGTGAAACAACCATCATGAGGCTCCGTATTTCAGAAGTGCGCAAGGAAGCTACAGCCATGCATGTGATGATAAAATTTAAGGGGCGAGATCTCGTCCTAACGTAAAATGTAGAAATCACATTTGGGAAACATTTGCACAATATGGAAAAGTATTGTAAAACAGTAGCAGGAAAGGGTAAGGCGCAATAATGTTTTACAGTACTATGTAAAGTAAATATGTTTCCCAAATGTGATTTCTACAAACATTCTATGTAAGGACGAGATCTCACCCGTAATTTTCCTTCCTTACGCACTACTGAAATACGAATCCCTATGATGGTTGTTTTACGCAGCCGAAACATGTAGCTTTCTTTATCACCTTCATAAAGTGTTGTGTATAGACTGTCTTATTTATTGTTACGTTTCGGTATTGACACAGCGGGATGACAGACATTCAGATTTCACATATTTATTGTGCCAGTCTTGGAAAATTTCTTAATTGCTCGTTAAGTTTTGTGTTAGTTACGGCTGTGGTAACGAAAGTAACGGAACCGTCGTGGACTTAGATAGCTTTTGCCTAAAAACCGATTTATAGATAGTGAGTAACAAATAGAGAGAAAGAGAACACTGTATGAAATTATTTTATATGTGACGTAAAAGTGATTGTAGAACAACGGTTGTGTTGACCTAGGAACCGTTCACACTTCTGAATGTCGAAGTGTAAAGTAAGTTTACTAAGGAACAAGGGTGTTAAGGTTGCGGTTTTCTGGGCTGTAAGACCAGATAGTCAGAAGAGAGATGGCGGCGTTTTGGAGGAAACTATTGCTTCCATCTTCAGGGCGAGAGGCCTCTTTCGAACGTTGGTACTCTGTGTCATATTGTTGGTTCCCAAGAGATTGTAATATAAATATTCAGCGCCGTGAAAATATACGGTCTGAAGAATTTCTAATTCTGTCCGCAGTTTTTAACCAGCGAGAAGTGTGTTAGGATTAAACTATGGAGTAGGAAGCAAAAGTTCCAGAACTTTTATCCATTAATTGGCTCTTTCGCGTTTGTCGTCGTTCAGACATCAAGTCTGGCACGCGATTCCTTTGCGCTGAATGTTCACATCGACGCCAACGAAACAGGTGCTGGGAGACGAAACATAAATACGACGTCGCCAACAGGGGGTGTAGATGAACGGAAGCGGGGAACGGGGTATTATGTTTTGTTTTTATGCCTTGTAGGTAGGTTAGACTACCGTCCCCTGAATTTCCGAAATCGACTGTTCTTCCGCCGTCCTCTCCCCGCTTTTCTTTTTTAAAGTTTATGACCGTGTTACTTCTTCTTTTATACTGCTGTGTGTGTAAATGGTGGTTGCTCCCGTGTTCCTACAGGGGTTTATTTCTGTCCTCATGTGTAGAGAAAGCATCATGGGTCGACGCCAGACATTCCCCTCTTGGCCACGGCTCCTGGTGCTGATGCTGTTGGTTCCACCTCTACCGTCGTCATCCCCGCCACGACCAGTGCTTGGGATTGATGCTCCCACCAAATCTACGATCTTAGTAAAACCCCGTCCTCGTTACAGGTATCACCTCTTCTTGTCAAAATTACGTGGAAGGAATAAGGAGGAAGTGAATTGTGTGAAAACAGTGATCTGGTGAGAGATATAAGAAGTTTACTTAAGATACAATACTGCTTCTGGAAGCATCATACAGGCTTTCATACGTTTCCGAGCCAAGGAATGTGCGCAGTATTTAACAGTACATAAAATTTGTACCGAAGATTATGTGGTTTGAAAACAAGTGTTAGTGGTCGTGTGTTCGGGACTGTGAGCCTTCATGCCTCGGAATTAGAGGATCGACCAATTTTTAATTTATATTTACTCTTTTAATGTGGGCGGAGTGTTTTAGTATGGATTGTGTATATTGTAGCCGTATAATGATTTCGGTGTGAAGTAGTGCAAGAATAACGTGCCTGGACGAAGTATTCAGTGTTTACTATTAATCAGTGACAAATTTCTTTTCTTCGGTATGTGCAGATTGTTAAGGAAGTGTGGGTACATCAAGAAATATCCAGTGCATTATTATAAAAAGAAGTTATGGTAGAGATTTATAAACGCGAATTCATGCTAGCAGGCGGTTATTTCATGTAGGCCCACAGGATTCTGAGCGTAGGAGTTAGGTGTGCCGTGCAAGTAGAGAGAGAAGTGATAAGATTATAAAGTTTCCGGATTGGGCAGACTTTACTGCCCGTGAAATAATGTGTGCCATGAGATGAACTCTTCTGATCATCTTCACGACGCCGACTCGCCGTCGTCGTCGCCATCTTGGACGTCTGGTGCAGTTTCTGTGCCGTCAAGTTTGCGAGTCGCTCGCTTTGTCACGCGTTACGCCTCGTGCACGGTAGATCCTCGGCCAGGTCGTGCTGTACATTACCCTGATTTGAATGCTTGCCTAGTTAACGAGGGTCGACCTGAACCCGTGGATTGTAACACCGTTCATTTCGGTTACGCGATACCAGTGTCTGTTGTTCCGCTTGCTGAAGAACCAGAACTCGCAGAACTAGTACTAGATCCCACCCCTGATCTGACGCCAGAAGCCGTTTCTTATCTCCTGAGACATCATCCACAGCTTAGGCAAGAAAACAACGATATTCAAAATATTCGAGACTTAAACGGAGGCAACGGTAGTCTCAAAATGGCAGCAACCGCTAAACACGAACACCTCCGAGGTAGAGATGGTGGAAATTTCGTCGCGGAACCCGAAGAAGATATTGCAGCAATTGCAAAACAAATTTCGGACCACGCGGAAGCTATTTATCAGACATGGAAGTCACGAGGATTAGCACCAGCAGAGATTCTGACGTGCCACAGCAATGCAACAGCAGCAGACAAATTCGGATCAGCATTAACTCCTCAGCCATCACAAATATCACCCCATCAACAAAAAACGTCTCCACTCAAGTCATCTCTGCAACCTAAATCGTCTCCTGTGAAGACTGTATCAAAAGCTTCTGTTTCTAGATCTTCTCAACAGGCTTCTACCGTTACGGTGGACTTTCTTGCCTCTGCACCGTCGTTGGATGCAAATAATCTTGAACAGCTGGTGAATAACTTCGTAGTCGAGGACAAAGCGAGACTTGCAGCTGCAAAGCAGCAACAAAAATCGTCACCAGCAAAACTCCTCCCTTCATCCATTCAGTTCGCTCTCCAGAAGTTCGAGAAACAGATACCATCAGACATACAGGTATCTAAATCTCCACCATCATTGTCATTTGTGAAGCCTGCAGGGCCACATCTTGAAATGAAATCTCAGCCGTTGCAACCGAAATCTACCGCTGTGGGCACCTATACTACCCATTTCACAAGGAATTCCGCAGTCTCCACTTTATCTTCAACATCCCAGCAGCTTCCAAATGTGAAACCTTCCACTCTTGTGCACCATCATGGTTCCATATTAGACACAATTGAATCCACTTTTCCGCAAGAACTTCAACAGCAACCTAAACGATCCCCAGCCGACAGTAGTTCTGAAACCACCACAGTATCTCCTGCGGCATCGTCGGGTTTAACTACTTGGCCGCTAAAAAATAAATCCATTACAATTAGCGGCGGAAACGACAGACGTAGTACTGGTATTGCTGTCAGCTCCACCGGCTCCGACGTATGTTCTAACAGAAAAGATGATGCTGCATCATCCAGCGGGGAGCTGTCAACTGTACCATCCAATAAATCCAGCAGTAACACCAAGGACGCTGTTGCATATCTCGATGAAGTAGCACGAGAAGAAGAACGCCTTATAAATGCTTTGAAAACTGGAATTATTATAGCTGAAGATCCAACGAAAGTGACAACACCTAGCAGCAAAATTTCTGAAAAGAAGACTGGAATTCTACAAAAGAAGTCGCCCGTAAAAGATAATAAAGTTAGCTTGGTAACGAAGAAAGTAAAGAAGCAACAGTCAGCGGAAATTGTAACCTCAAAGTTTCCTATAAATGCTACAGGGACTCAGACAAGGAAAAGTCCCGAGTCATCGGTCACGGTAAATCCAATCGTTCCGCCGCCGCTTTCGACAGTCGCAACTCCTTTGTCGCAGTCCTTCGTATCCTCTCCAGTATCTAAATTATCACCATCTCCGACAGATTCAGAGTCCCCCAGATCGCAACAGAACCAATCGTTGCCGATTTCTAGTAACAAGGATGAACTGGATAAGTCCTCACTTTCAAGTCTGTCTGTTGTCGATTATGCCAAAGTCCGTTATCGTGCCGCCCAGCAGAATCCTTTAACGCAGCAAAGACTGGAAGATGTGAAACAGTTCGAACAACAGAGAAGTATAACAGGAATTGCAAGTGTCAGTGGTGGTACTTCAGTCGATAGCAAACATTTGCAGCACAACGAAGTGATTCCTGTTGCTCGAAATAGGTTCCAGGTTAGTCCGCGGTCAGCCCGTGCCGATGTTTCTACGTCTCCCACAACTCCAGCAGAAAACTGGCGCCCGGACTGGCTTCCTGGAGGACGTGATGGAGTAGATAGTGAAGTTCCACATGTAAAACGGAGGACTGTAACCCCAGTAGCAAACTTAGCCAGACCGGTTCGTCATCCCCCTGTGGATTCCCATCCTCCACACCAAGAAAATGCCATTCAGCAGCGTTTCCGAACAACAGGAACCGTAAGCGGAACAAATCCAGTACGTCCGTTCCTTACCAGAGGATCAGTTGCTGAACGAGTCCTTATATTCGAGAAGTGTCCAAGTGAACTACTGCTGGAAAAGAGAAGCCGAGGTGCTCCTGCAATCACCACCTGGAGGACTGGACATGATGTTCACACCAAAGCACAGGTTTGAAATGTTTCATATTATATGCATGACAACAAACGCACCATAACAAGAATCTATTCATATTTTTTTTTAGCATTCACTTTGTGTAGATTGCTTAGTTTGTCATCTCTAAATGAGATAATTCAAATTTACTTTGTAGGCTATTTGTGTAAGCAGTTAGAATTCCCTACATTTTGACAGTTATACTTCGATCACTTGATGATACAGCAATATATCGAGGTTAAGCAAGTGGAGAACACCAATTACCTTATGTATTCCACTGCATAAATTACGCAGTGTCAGATAGAAGACGATTGTTTAAAAGTTCTGAAGGTTCCGTCAGGTTTAACATTAAAATCTCCGCACATTGCCCATACATTGTATTTATATACTCTGTATAATTCTTACATTGAACAGCCATTATTTTCGTATACAGCATGAACGGACTGGTTTTCTTTTTTTTAATGAAATCGAAATCTCTGCGCTGAGAGCTACAAACTGAATCTTCATATGTAATGTAGGTTCATTTTTGTCAGCAAATGATTAAATGTGAAGGGTATGGGACGGACAGTAATGTCTGTTTTAAGGTACCCTGCATTTGTTTGCACACTGAATATCCTTCGACCTAGTGAATACGAATCGGGATTATTTATCACTCGCCCTCAGCCTTCGATGTGAATGGTACGGAACGAGATATAGTTGAAAACCCCGATCCTTTAGACACACTTGACGTGATTTATATACACAGACGTAACAACAAAGAATAGCTCTTAGACTTCGACGTGATATAAAAATCATTCTCTCTTCTTAAGTATAAATTTGTCACTGACTTAGAACTTATGACATTTTTCCCGTAATAAGTTACGTAGTATGAAACACTTGTTTCCCCTTTCTAATGTATCTACTGTTCTGCAGTGAGTGGGATAAGCGGGATGTGTAGCACGCAGATATGAGCAATGTGTGCAAGAATTTTAATGGGGAAACCTGAAAAGAGGCGTAGGAGTATGTTGAATTAAAAACAGTGAGACGTGACGGTGTGGTCTGGAAGCACCAAGCTTAGGATCAGGACCAGTAGCGGGCTCGTGCGAACACTGTGAGGAATTTTCTGATTCCATAAATGGTGGGGAGTTTGTTGTAAAACTGAGAACCTCAGTTTCTTTGGCTATTTATTTTGGTAACACGACGTAATTGGCTGTCTTTCCTCTTCCTTGTTGTCTGTTCTTATTGTCATTTGTCAGTGTCGGTACCTTCAGCGTTGTAATTGTTAAGGGAGAATTAAAAGCTGAACAAAAAAATATAAACTTAATTAATGAAACAGTGGCGTTTGTTTCTGCAGTGACTAAACTTTAGCAGTATCGTTGCTGAGACTGAAACGATAATACTAGGTTGCAATATCTGAACGTTCCAGTAGCTCCAGGTTGAACAATAAATAAAGCTAGACGCGTGAAAGTAAAAAAAAAAGTAAAATGTACCCCTGTACAGGCACTGAGGCTCTGTACAGACCGTACGGCCCATAAGGGGAGTAGAGGTATAGCTCTACTCTTTCTTGACCACGAAACTAGAAGGGCGTGAGGGGCCAGCGTCATGCCTCGACCGCTCTTTACCCCCGGGAAGGACCCGGTACCCATTGTACAGGAGGCTGGGTTGCCCCCAGGGCCGGTCTGGATAGGTGCGGAAAATCTCACCCCCCACCGGGATTCGATCCCCGGACCGTCCAACCCGTAACCATTCGCTATGTCGATTACGCTACCCGGCCCACAAAAGGTAAAGCAGTCCCGTTACAGGCCTGGAGTGGCCCAGAGGGTTCCTGGAAGTTAAGGTTCCCAGATTACATGACAACGGCATAGCATGGTGGTAAGGTTGCCAGCCCTACACACCAGCCGCCCCCCCCCCCCCCCCCCCCCCCCCCCCCCCCCCCCCCCCCCCCCCCCCCCCCCGGGGGCCCCCCCCCCCCCTCCGCAGCGGCAGGGAAGGTGGGGATGAGAAAACGGACGCCCCCCGCTGTTGATACAGCCCAC
>Ga0131853_10006696_pt1 | contig 20812 bp, 54 predicted proteins | sample TergutLab28metaG_FD_92764 | JGI IMG/M metagenome (GOLD analysis project Ga0131853, IMG submission 92764) | Labiotermes labralis P1 segment gut microbial communities from Petit-Saut dam, French Guiana - Lab288 P1 (version 2) (version 2) | ecosystem: Host-associated > Arthropoda: Insects >...
CGCTTAGCGTCTTTAAGTACGTGAAGGAAGTGTAGCTGCGACTTCAACCGGTTCATTACCTCGAACAGGTGCAAACACTTCTGTAGTTTCCCCCGGAAAATATCTTTGTTCTAAATCTCAAACGATCTTTAATCGATTGTGTCGAATCTAAGAATAAATATGTATGCGGATCTTTACACACTTCTAGGTACGTCTTTTGAAAACTGGAAATGTTTTCCGGGTAGACTTCTCGGCCACGTGCACAGTTTGAGACTTGTCTCTAGGATACTTAAACACAACTACATAATTGCTATTTAAAGAAATGTCACGCGATGATAGCCCTTGGTGAAACAAATTTTGTGTAATTAGTACCAGACTATTGTTACGATGATGCGATCATTTTGTAAATAATTGGCTCACTTTTGTAGAATTCCCTCAATTACTAAGTCCTGCAACGATTATCGTTAATGGATGTTTCAGCATCAAAATCATGATATAAAATGAAGTTTAGTTCGTAAAACATAACTATTTATACTTATTACTGATAGATAAATAAATGAATATACAAATAGATAAATGTCCTAATATCCGTAGGAAAGGGAGTCAAAATTGTCCATAAGCCGGCGCGTCTTAAAAAAACATTGTACCGCTTCGTCTCTGGTTCTGAAACCACTACACCACCATGATCTACCGCGGATTGTGTACATGCACTTGCGGGGCGTTTTCGAGAATTATATCTCTCAAGGTGGTGACGTTTACAAATTTTGAATTCTCATAGTTCAAGGTTACACGCTTCACTTTACACATTGTTGCACGTTTTCCGGTCGAGGAGCAAAACACCGAAAACGCATAGTATTTAGGACCACCTGACACAAATTCGTCTATAAAGGAGAGAGAGCCGTTCTCCTCCAACTCATCTGTGAGGTCACCCAGATAATCCCCCCGTTTTGCCTTTGGGGGTCATGATCCTTCTGAATGAAGATGACCGAGTCTGTATCACAGTACAAAACATACCCCCCAACTTACTTAGATACCCGTACAGTTTTAGCCGATCTTGGGTCGTCACGTAGGCTGCAAACGCCTCGTTAACGTTCTTCCCTACTGGAAAGTTGTCCTCGCAATATTCCTTAAAGACCCATTCAATGTCATCGTTCGGGAATATAAGGTTTCTAGCCTCAGTATCTGGAAATTTCAAGAACTCGTAAAACTCTTTCTCTGAGTCCACAATAGTAGTCTGGTTATGGTTTTGGTTCTGTGCCCATTTGCCCCACATTGAGTTCAATTTGAGTTTAGCCAAAGTTCGTTGCCCCGCATTTTTTAAAAATGAATGCCTTGTCTAGAGCAATTCTCTCTGCGCGCCGGTAGTCCACAATATATCTGTCCTTTTCGTCTTCACTTTGAACCCAGGATGGGTAGCCGGATGATTCCTGTTTCAATTTTAAGAACATGTTTACGTATTCTGCAAACAGACCTCCAGTGTTGGTGTCCTTGTCAAAGCACGTCACATCATATTCCCAAAATTCAAACACGTCCATTACACTATAGCCCATTTCTACAGCCTTACGAACTTCATCCACTACCCATGTACCAACTATACACCGCACCCCATTAGAGTGTGTACATGTGCATTGATTCATTGTGTCGGCACAAGCAGAACACAAGGGGAACATCAGTTTGGAGTTGCTTTTTTACGGAAGAACCGGATGATACAGTTTCCTAGGAGGCAGAAACTTACATTTAATAATACTCTCCCTATCCAAACAGTCAGGGGGACAGTCTGCACCCACGTACACTTTCGGGTGGCCCAAGGGAAACTTGACATATTTACAAATGTAGGGGTACAGACTTATAACGTCCACATAGTGGATCTTCTCCTCTTCCTTGACTCTGTAATATGTTTTAGTAGCTGCGGTTCTACACCCGTATAAGGTATCGCGAATATTTATTGGAGAATTCTTCACATAGGGGTGCGAGCAACGTTCATTTTCAAGGCCATGATTTTCACTCAACAGTTTTTTAAACTCACACCCCAGATCGAAGCAACCTTGTAGTCAGCGTTTTCGATTTTCTTAAACCTCGCTTTTGTTTCCTCATACCTGTTCTCCAAAGTTTCCTTAGTCTTACGATTGGGTTTGTGTCGATTAGGCATGCAAGGCACCCATGCCAAAAGCACCCTAGGTACTCGAAGACTCCATTCGTTTCTTCGCATTACCCGTCAAGTTTCACATTATGTTCCCAGGCAAAACGAACTTCTCTCCCATTACCGGCATGAGAAATACTATTACGCGTCCGACCAATGTACGCAGGCCATTGAAGATCCTCAACAGACTGACGATCCCCCATACGGTAGCCCCCTCTCGGGATAATACCTACAGAATCTTGTTTCAGAAACATGGTCCGGAACACCTTATTGCAAATGGAGGATATTGTAATGGCTTGCCGGAAGGGGTCCATCTTGACCAATTTCAAAAACAAATTCCGTAAAGCAGAGCATGCCTGCCTCAGTACATTGACGTCGTCCATGCAGTAGGCCAACAGTTCTTCCCTATTTTTAAGAATTTTGTCTTTAACCCCCTCATACCAGGACGAAAATTGAGTTCGTTCATCACTAGACATAAAACTTGCCCCATAGAAATTGGGTTCGGGATGATAGCCCACATAATCGAAATTGTTGGCAGTGTTGAAGAAGTGGGGATAGTATCCTTCTTGCATGTGAGAACAAATATTTGAGCATGCTCTTGAGACTCGTTGGCAAATAAGTAAGTGAATCCCGAAAGTGACGATCCTCCACAACCATACTAAGAATTTTTCGTCCTTCCATTATCAATTGCGGGGCCCATCTCAGTTCAAGAAACCTAAGAAGAATATGTGCGTCGTATCAGCGAGAGTTGTGTGAAATAACATAAACCATATCTGCGAATAGTCGGGACAGCCGGAGATAGTCAATAAATTTACCTACGGGGTCTTGCCAGAACGCATGAACACGCTTTCCGAACTGTTCACAATCGACACTCAAATCATCCACGGTTTCTCATTTAAAACACATTTGTTGAATCCATAAGAGTTTCGGCACATGTCCAAAAGACCCATTTCGCTTCTCAAGCTCTTGTGTGCACTCCATATCAAAGAAAATGTGCAAAAACTAGTCCGACAACTTGCTAGGCTTCAGTGGAGCCACGTAGCACAAATGGCCTGAAGGTTGCTTCTTATTACAAATATTACAAAATTTCTTGATACATTCATGCTTCAAATCGGCTGTTACCGAATAACTACAATTTCGGCATACTTGTCTCCACTGACAAATTAGTTTGCCTTTCACTTTGAGTGTTAAATGATTCTGAAAATATTTCTCACTGAGAAACCGTCTGTTGCATGTACTACAATAATTGGTCTGCTCCTTGGTACAAGGTGGTGTAGCAGTACAAGGGAATGAACTTTGTCATATTTGTGCGTTTTGTCATATAATGAATCACATCCATTACATATGTACTGTTTCGCCATGGCACCCTTAAGGTTGGTAATTACATTTTGGTGTTCATTGTCGCGATCATATAGTAAATGTAATTTCTTTGCCGAACGTCAATTTCCGCTAAACATGACCCTATCGGTGTTCAAACTATCAAACACAATAATTTGGTAGCCCGAAAGTTAGTCTTTAAACTGCCGAAGTACCTCAAAGCATCCGCCGTTAAACACATCAACACCGGAAGCCTTCAGGTAATTTTTAACAGGTTTTTTCAAGCCCCTGCCCTCCCTTTATGATTGGTACTTTGGGTCACCATTAACACTAGCCATAGCGAAAATAAGTGCATAAGCCAAACAATTGAGAGCCGTCTTAACAGTAACTATATTCTTTTTAATAACACTCAGCACATCCAATATACGCCCCTTCGTCTTTTCAGACATTTTATCGTTACCAGCAGGCATTCTCACATGGTCCAGATGTACTTTGAGACGGTCACTCAAACCAAACCTTGCATTGCTCTGAATCACCTTCCCGAGTACGGCTCAGACCACATCAGGTTTAAGCTGGTCCCGGCGACGCAAACTAATGCCAACCACTTTATCCTCCACGTTCTCAGTATTGCGGATTCTCAAACCTACCAAATCTCTATGTGGCATGTCATCGACTAGGTAGTTTGTCAATGCTGTAATGCATTCCTTTAGGTAAGTACCGGGATTTTGCTCTCCAACCGGAGAATTAAACTTGATTAGCAGAAATTTTACATTCATTTTTTTACATTCATTGTTCCGTGCATCATTGTAATTGTTTAAAAAATAACCAACACGATGTCACTTGTGGACTATCCTTTATTTTCGTGAGAAGTCGTCATTCACTCTCTACATGTTTCGAGCTTTCGGGAAGCTCATCATCAGGAGATCATTTTTCTCTACAGTCAGCCTCTGGTATAGTGTGTAATCTTTGCTGCAGCCCTCCCGTTCTCCTACGTGTTCTGCTCCCGATTAGCAGACTACGTCCTGTCGTATTAAATTTTGGAAAAGATTTTGAAGTCTCATCCAAAATCATAAAAGGTAGCTTTTCCGAAAACGGGTTGTTCCTACTAGTAGAGGCTATTTCCTCGCTGCTTGCAGAGGGGATCTGAGAAGTTGGAATAGCTCTGTCCCTAATAAGAAACACTTTCTTGGAATTATATTTTGATTTGAAATAATACCACTTACTTGAAATGAATTATTAAACGAAAACTGCTGCAGGTAACTCAGTAGCGCAGACTTATAACCGGTCTCGAACACAGTATCGTTGACAGATCTCGTACAAAGCACACTTGGTTATGAATCAGAGGTCTTCATAATGCAGAAGCAGAGTTCAGAATATTTCAGTTGGGGTCGCGTACTACAATTTCTAGCTCACCCCTAATGGCTTTTGGGATCTTTATCTAATGGGTTTGGCCTGACGGGGTGAAAGTTACAAGTCCCCTAAGTGGGCCTCTAACACTAATGGATATGGCCTGAAACATGTACAGGTGTCTAAAAGGGTTTGTGATGTTATCTGCCTAAAGGAATGTTTATGGGTTTTGCCCAGGGCGTAGTGACTCAACACCTTTGATCCTAAATTAAAACTGCTGAAGAACTTTTGTTCATGTTCAAACCTGCTTACCCTCGAGGTAAACTTCAGATTCGACGGTCTTGCCCGCTTTCGCACAAAGTAATATTTTAAAAGTAGCGTGCCATAGCAATGGATTATAAATTAAGAATAACAAATTGATTAATTGCATACCTAAAAATCGTTCATTATATATTTTTTAATGGAAATTTTGTGCATTTATTTTCCTTATGCCCGGAACCTTTAAAAAAGAGAGCTGGTTAAAGACACTGGATTCGAACCTTAAGCAGACTAACTGCAGTCCGGAATTGTACCGCTTCAGCCAACTCCACGAGTAACATTAAGTCGTTTAAAACTTAATTTAAAGTAAGCGCACTGGTAGGCATGTTGTAAAATAGCGGACTTTAAATTTAGATTTAATTTAAAAGTACGACGCTGGTAGCCATAATGTAAGAAGTTAGGTTTCATTTAAAGTTAGCGCGTTGGCATCCATATTAGGAAGCGGCAAATCATATTTAAAGTTATGTATAATTTAAAATTACCGAGCTGGTAGCCATATTGGAAAATGGCGGACATAGGTTAGAAAATATTTAAAAATGGCGCTCTTTCAAACATTCAAAATAATTGCCGGCGTCATACTGTCTGGCATAATTAGGTCATCCGTCATGTTTTCTTACATACTAAGTCGTTTGCTTACAGGTTATGGTTAGGTTAGGCGCCACACTGTCTTGCATAATTAGATCAACCGACATGTTTGTTTACATATTACGTCATTTGTTTGCATCATGTGACAGGCGTAATATTTGTTTAAATATAAGAGGTTAAAGGTAGATTAGGCGCCATACTGTCTAGCATAAGTAGGTCATCCTTCATGTTTGTTTACGTACTACATCATTTTTTTACAAGGTTAAAAGTAGGTTAGGCGACACACTGGTTGGCATAATTAGGTCATTTGCTATATTTGTTGTCATATTACGTCATTTCTTTACATATCAGAGGCTAACGTTAGGTTTATTTACACCACGCGATCACAAGAGGCAATGTCGGCCGCCATATTTGTAGACATATTGCGTCGTTTGTTTACATATCAGACGCTAGATTTATGTTTATTTACAACACGAGAACGCCTGGTGCAAGTTAGTCCGCCATATTTGTGTACGTACTACAACATTTGTTTACATATCAGAGGCTAAAGTTTGATTTATTTGCACCACGTGACCGACTGGGCCAAGGTCGACCGACATATTTGTTCACATACTTCGTCATTTGTTTACATATCAGGGGCAAAAGGTGGGTTCATCCACACCACGTGATCGCCTGGTTCAAGGTCGTCCGCCATCTTCTTTACGTATGACGTCATAAGGCCATTTACCCCGCCGCCATCTTTCTTTATACCACGTGACCTGTGACGTCAAAAAATACGGTAAAACCCGACGCATTCTACTCAGAAACAAACACACTCGCAATCACGCAAAAATTCGCACACACTACAATCACACGCAAAATATATTCACACACCCACACATATAATCACAATGAGACACAAACTCACAAACAGAAACACAAACAACACCCACACCCATCCAAAATGACACATCGATAAACACCAACAATAAATACCTCACACACACGCGTAAACACACAACAAAATCATCACACAATAAACACACACCACACCATCAACATACATACACATTAAATCACACAAAATACAAACACACACACACATACATTCATCACAAACAACACTCAAACAAAAAAACGCACAAACACACACCCAAAAATATCCATCCACGCAAACACACTGACACAGAGACGCACACACAACACGACCGCCACAAACCCACAGACGCACTAATAAAACACAACACACACACACACACAAACAAAACAATTTAACACAAGCAAGCAAACTCAAACTTACAAAGAAACGCACAACACAGACACAGACCATACAAAACCTCACAAAAACACGTAAGCCCACATACACACTGACACAAACACATCACCCCACATACAGATACACACTGACATAAAACACAAACACACATACCACACACACAACACACCAAGAAAACACCAACACCCAACACTAACCACACCTCACAAACACAACGACACACACAGAAACGAAAATACACCACACACAAAACATAAACTATACACACACACGCAAAACACATTCACACACACACACACACACACTCTCATTCAAATATCACACACACACAAATCCACACACCCACACATAGTGAAAACAAAAAGAGGCACACACAACACACACCAATCACATACACACTACACACAAACACATTTACTCACAACTACGAACAAAAAATAACACGCACGCAAACGAAAACACACACACATATACACATATAAAAACGCATACAAACATATACACACACATTACAAAATTAGTCACACACAACAATTTACAAACGCTCACACACACTCAGACCCACACAAGAAGAAACAAATTCACACTCTCACACACACACAAACAAAAACCAACTAACACACATAGGAACACACACTGGAATACACTCAATCAGAAATACACAAAACACACATAAAATCATAGACACGTAGAAATCAAACACCAATGAAAAACCAAACCAAAACACATATAGACATACATCACATACACACCCACACACAAACAGCCACACGCACAAACACAAGCAAAAAAATATACACAGCTATACACAAAAACGCGCACACACCAAACACATATACACACAACGCAAACACACATACAACAAAACTACATTCACATAAAAAAATATAAACACACAAACAAACTTGCCCTCATACATACATATATTTCGCACAAAAACGCACACAATACGCACTAAACACACACACGAAAGACCACATCGGAAACACGCAAGAAACCCCCACGCACACAAACCACAAAAATCACAAAAAAACACATAATGAAACACAACATAAAAAACACACACACCACACATACACACCAATTACACACAACGTAAACACACACACACCAACACATACCCAACAACCAGCACAAAAACACTCACCAAAAACACAACCCACACAAACACAACACGAGCATCACACACACAAAACAAACATCACACACTACGGACAAAAACACAAACACCTACACATATACATACACACAAAAATACACATCAAATGACAACACACAGAGAAACAAAAACAAAATATACTCACACAACACATACCACAATCTCACAGCACAAACATATTACTCACCAAACCCACATGTAAAACAATAAAAACGCACACCACCCAAACACAAACATACAGGACACACAAACACAACAAACACACACAAACCACACACAAGCACACACACACATACACAACATGAAACTCAACAACAGCAAAATATACGCACGGGCACTCCACAAAACACCACACACATATAAACACACACCAACTCACACACACACGCACAAAAATATATACATCCACACATTGACAAACACACACAGACACCAACGAAACACACACACTCACAAACGCACACTCAAAACACCACGCAAGCACAGCACACTAAACACACAAACATAATCGAAACACACACACACAGACACACAACAGATACAAACACACACCCACTTCCACCCGAAAACACAAACACACACACATACACATGCTCTCACACACCAAAACGCTCACATTCAAAAATAAAATAAACACACATGTACACAAACACACCACCAAAAAACACACACCCAAAGACGAATCCCACCCAAAAAATAAGAAAAAAGCGCGCATAAAGTACACCACACACATAAACCACAAAAACACCCACCCACAAACAAATACAAACACACACACACACCAACACATAATTTCACGAATAAACACACACAAAACACACATATCACACACACGACACAAACAAAAAGACACACCCACAGACAAATAACACAGAACAAAACACACAGCAAACAAACATTCCCAAACACACAAGCACTTATAAAACACAAGACCACACACGCACAGACAAACACATAACTACACACACCCCATCACGCACAAACACACACACATTATGAAACACGCACTCACAAGCACAAATACAAAAGCACACAAACACACACCATATATTCTCGTTCACACTAACAACCAAACACACATATTCCACACCCACACCCACACAAACACCCAACACAATAACAACCACACACATATCCAAGCACAGACGCAACTACACACACACACCCAAACGTACACATTTTCACACGTACACAAAAAACAAACAAACACACGCAAAAAACACACCCACACAAATATATACACACACACAAAACACTCACAAGCACACACCAAACACACATACACACTTACCCTCGCACACACACCAAAAGCACCCCCACACAAACGCACAATCATACACATCACGTACACGCACACACCTCAGACAAACACCTACACACAAAACACAAACATACAAACACACACAATCTTACACACCACACACAGACAACCAGAAAAACATACAAACACGCACATATACACCACAAACAGACACAACGCACACAGTCAGGCACACAAGGCACACACATCACGAAAAAAAACACGCGTAAACACATAAAAACAGACCACACACACACGCTAACACAACACCCAAACACAAATATATGCACGTGCACAAAATTTCACAAACACACATACCACTCACAAGCACAAGTACCACACACACTCTTACACACAAACCCACAAATACAATAACACACACACACATATACACTGAGACATACACACTACAAATTCACACATATTACGCACCACACACACACACCACCCACAAAAACGCACGCAGTAAAATCACACGCAAACACACACCAACCAAACAACACACACACCCAAAAACAAACACTCACGCACACTCACATTAACAATAATACACCCAATCATACATGCCGAACCACACACACACACACACACACACACACACACAACGCACAAACACACACAAACACGCAGGCGCACAGCACATAAAATAACACACAAACAAACACCCAAATTTAAACACATAAAACACATAAAAACACCCATAAAACAAACACGCTCACACACCACATACACCACACACACATTCACATGCACACGCACACACACACACTCATTCACAGTAACACACGCAAAATCACCACACACAAACGCACATACAAACAACATCCACATACAAACACACACAACACAAGCTCACACAAACACACTCACATATATTGCACGCATAAAAAAACCCACACACACATATTCAAACAAAAAGACTCCCACTAACCACACACACAAATCTCACACTACCACACAAAAACTCACACAAAAAATCACACTGAACAAAATACACACAAACACACCCACTACATAACCAATTTAAAAACACACACTCAAACTCACAAAAACACACAAACACACACATACATATCCACAAACAAACCACTCACATAGGGAAAAACACACATATTCACCCAAATATACATACGCACGCAAACTCACAACCACACACAGAAACAAACACCGTAAATTCACACACTCACAAACAGAGAGGCACACACAGAGGCAAACACAACACACGCACAACACACACGCACAACCAAACAAACAAACTTGTACACAGTCACACATACACACAACCACACACACAAACCACACGTACACACATAACTGTACACACACTGGCACACACTAAACACACACACATAAAGGCACGTAATATACACAAACACACAGAAAACACAAGTAAAAGCATACAAATATACAAAAAAGATACAAAATTTTTCCGCCACACGCACATACTTACACACCACACAGAAACAAACACCAGACTCATTTCAATCCACACGTTCATACACACACACATAAACAAATAGCCACATACGCAAATAATCTTCACAATATAAGCAAATACACAACACACAAATCACCACACGCACACACAACAAATCAGACACACGCCAATCCCACACGCACATAGACAAAAAAAAAACAAAATATATGCCACAATATCACCAAACATACACCCAAACACACAAAACACAGACCCACACACAACCCACACAAGGACGCACAAACAAACACAAACACACCCTCAGATACATACACACACGTATAAAGGAACACATCACAGAGAAATATAAACATAACTATAAACAAAGAGATCACACAAAAAAAATAAAATCACACAACACACAAACCGCACACAAACGAACAAAATATTGGTACACCACACACACAAACATACACACCACAAACACACAGTATACACTCTCATAATCGCAAACCACACAAACACACACACACACACACACACAGGAGAAATGTCACATATCACCCGCACTTAACAGACACACGTAGACAAAAAACCTCTCCACCATACACAAACAATAACCATTTACACACACACACATACACAAACACACACACGGAGAAACATAACAAACCACACACACAAAAACACATATATAACGCACGAACACACAAACACAACATATTCAACACACACACCAACCAAAAACAATCATGTTGACACAAACCCACACCAACACAAAAACAGATGCATGCAGACAAACAAGAACACACACCACACACAACCACACACACAAACACATATAGGAACAAATACCTAAAATAACCACACAAACACAAAAACACACACAAGCCTCCACAAACACTAAACACACTCACGCAGACACACGAAAACACACAACACACAGAGAGCACACACAAACACCCACACACGAAACAGACATAAACACATACATATAAAAAGCACAAACACAAACCCACACACAACAAAACAAACACCCAAACCACACCCACCAAACAAACACATTCTCAGACACACACCACACATACAACGCAAACACCAAACACATATAAATACTCAAAGAAACACGACACACGACACCCAGACACAAAGTTAAACGTCCAAACCCACACAATGTCACAAAACACACTCAATCAACAAGCACACACGCGCACACAACGCACATACACTCATTCACACGCACGCAAAACTACAAAAACAGCACAAATAAAACACCACCAATACACACAATGACCCAAAAATACGCTCACAAAACACACCCACACACACGCACGCACACACACGCAACACGACACATGAACAACACACTCAACCATGCACACACACACAACCACACACACACACACAAACACCACAAACACAGACACACATTTCACACAAGTAACCACAAGCGCACACACAAACACACACAAAATCACACGAAATACACACAGAGGAAAACTCACACAAAACCACACAAAACACATAAAATCTCAAAACTCACATACACCCACACACAAAAACACTCGCAAAAAATTACACACAACGAACAAAATCAGAAAAACATACACAGAAACCAAGACAGACAATCCCACTCACGCACACACACACACACGCATACACACACACAAAACACACATAAAATCTCAACACTCACTTACACCCACACAGAAACACACTCGAAAACAAATAAACACACCGAACAAAATCCGAAAAACATACACAGGAACCAAGACTCACCCACACACACACACAACAAATTCACAACACCCACAAAATTTAAAACACACAACAGACACACACAAATAACACACAACAAACAAATACGCAAAAACCAAACACACACACACACACATAAGGACCACACATAAATATACAGACCTCCCTCAAACACCACATACAAAAACACACACAAAAACGCAAATAACACACACACATAAACTCCAAAATAAAGCAAATATACACACGTAAAAAACCACATACACACGCAGATACACACAATTACACAATTACACAACACACAAACACACCCACGAATACACATTATACACACACAGATACATACAACTTACATACCACACACAATTCACACGCACACAAACAATCCCTTCAGAAGAGAAACACACATTCCACACGCGCGCAAAATCTCACCCACATCACATAGAAACACACAAACACCACACTTGCAACACAGGCACGCACACAAATATTACACACTACACGCACCCACTAACACACACGCTCCTTCAACCACATACACATACACACTCCCAAAGACACACACCAAACACAAACACCACACCCACAAAACACAACATAGGCACCGACATCACAAAAAACAATTACAGCACACACACAGGCAAAAACACATGTCAAAAACAAAAAACGTCACACACACATAACAAACACAAGCACACAAAATCACACACACATACACATTCTTCACACACAGACAAACACGCCACAAACACAAAACACAAATCACACCCAAACACACACCACACAAATCAGACACACACAAACCACAAAAGCGCAAAACACAAACATTACACGCACATATATATATCACAAAGCACTCATACACAAACAAACAAATACCACACACGCACACACAAACAAACAACACACACGACATTCAAAACTAAAATGCACACTCACCCAACGACAAAATAAACACACTCGCACAAACACACACCCAATCCAACAGACACTCACCACATAAACAAATACAACACCTACCACAAACAACAAAAACACATCACTCGAACCACAAAAACCACACACACGCAAAAGCATACGACAAGAAGAACACAAACAAAAACACACAACGAACTCAAACAAATTAAACACACATGCACAAACACAAAGTCCACATACGTTTGCAAACACAAACAAGTGAAAAACAAAACAAAAAACACACACGCACGCACAGACATACCATACGAAAAACAAACACGAAAAACACACACCACATTCAAAAAAAGAACACACAACACACAAAAAAACAAAGACATACCACACAAACACACAAGCACATACAAGCAACACTTTCCAAAACAGGAAAACACACAAAGGAACAGACACAAACACACACATACCCACAAACACCAAACTTATAAACAAAAATACACAAACACACACATCGATACTCACACACAAACACACACACAAGCAAACAAATTCACGAAAACGTAACACAAAAGACAGTCACACACAATCCAACAAACAGAGACACTCACAATCACGCAAAAATTTGGAAACATTTCACACAAAACGTATATGCATGCATCTACACACAAAAACAAACGGACACACACAACGCACACACGGAAACCACACACTCATCCAAACTCACACAATCAAACACACTCGCACATAAAAAATCACACACGCACTTACACACATATAAACAAACAATAAAAACACCACGAAAACAACACACACAGCCCCGTTCAAATACACTACACATACAGCACATCAGAAACAAACAAAACACACGCAAAAACTAACAATGAAAACACACTACAAACACACAACAATCACAAACTCCACAAAGAACCACACACACACAACTACACACAAGCAAAAATAAGCACACGACGTAGACGCACACACTACAAACACAGACTCTACCACAAACACAAAAATAACATAGAGACACACACACCAAACACACAACACACTCACACAAACGCACACATGTACACACAACACACACAAACACAACCACAAACGCACATGGAAAAACACAATAAACACAAACATAATATAAACAAAAACATCAAACACTATACGCCACAAACACACAAAACAAACACCACACAGAAAAATCACACACCACACACACATACAAAAAATTCACACACAACTCACATAAACCTTCACACCACAAAGGCACACCACACACACACACACACACACACACCGCATTTTCACACACACAACAACCACACACACACTTCGCAAATTCACACACACAAATCCAACACACAAACACAAAATCAGACACACACACAATCCACAACACACACACACACAAAACAAACACCCACATACACACTGAACCCAACACTCCTCACACACACACACACACAACACCACAAACACTACAACACACACAACCCACAATACACACACACACAAACATATAAAGAAACGCACACCACGCCACACACACACACACAAAAACACACCCACGCACGCACACACACCACGCAAGACACACTCACACATTCGCATTAATACAACACACAAGACACACAAAAAACCACCACACTCTAAAACACGTAAGCAAACACACCCTGAGAATAAAGAACCATTCACAAAACACACAAACACTCAGCCGAACACATACGCCCACATTCACACTGACACAAACACACACCACTAAACATACAGACACACACATACACAAAATACAAACACACACACACCACAAAGAAACACACCACACAATTCAGACACCCTCACTGAACAGAACCGCAAAAACCTACGCACACACACACACACACACACACTCACGCAAATCAACCACACTCGCACAGATATATACCTCCCGTATACACACATCCACACACATGCACGCACACACACACTCATTCAAATATCACACAAACAATTTCTCATACGCACATATATGCAAACACACACATGCACACACAACACACACCACTCACACACACACACACACACATATATTTCAACACACACAAGCACAAACACATACCTCGCACACAAACGCACACACTCACACACACAAACCCACACACAAATACACACTCACCACAAACACAGTCTCACACATACACTATTAAAAACGCAAACACACACTCTCAACCACACACGAAAAAAATTCACCTTCTCAACCAAACACAAACTGAAACCAACAAAAAAACACAAGGACACAGACCACATACACACAAATACACACATACACATATTCGAAGACTCTCACTAACAAAAAAAACTCACACAGCCACACACATATACAACACAAACGCCGCATAAACACACCACAACAATACACAATTACACATAGAAATTACATACACTCACACATACACCAACACCCCCAAGCACACACAACGACAAACAAATACAAACACATTAAACATTCGCAAGCACACACCAAACACATAGAATGAGAAACGACCCAAACACACTTAATCACATCCACATACACAAAACAACCATGTACAAATACACTTACACTCATACAAACAAATTCTTCACACACGAACACAACAAAATACACACACAAAACACACCAAACACACACAAACGAACCACATATCAGAAACACGCAAAACACATACAAGAGCACACAGACACGAAACAAATCTCCCAAAACAACACACATAAACGCACAAAGCAACATAAACACAAAACACACCCGCACTCAAAATAGATACTAACCACACACAAGTTAAAAACCCAAAAATTAAAAAGCAACACAAAACTCACACCCAAAGGCACACACGACTCAAAGACACACACAACAAAAAAACACACATATACGCACACACACCACCACAAACCAGACACACACACACCACACAAACAAAACACACAACCCACACATACCGTCCACACATGCACAACAAATACAAACACACACCGACTCCCACACACACACCCACAAACATACACACACACACATGTTCTCTCACACACACAAACAAACACTCACATACACACTCACACACACAAACACTACCACACACATTCATTCAAACACACAACGACAAACGCACTTATACAAACCATATATTCACTCTCACACTAACAACCCAACAGACAAATCTCACACACACAACCACACTAACGCACAGCACACACATACTAACACACACACAACACCCAGGCACAGACACACCAATACCCACACAAAAAACACCCGCCCACACATAATCTCACCCCCACACACACACACACACACACACACACACACACACACATACACACGGCATACACACACATCACACAGACACACACCCACACACACAACACAACCACACACATTCCACTCACCACAGCCACAAAAAAACAAACAAACTTACACACAACGAACACAACCCAGATACACAAAAACACGCACATACACCACACACACACACACACAATTACACACACTACACACACAACCCACACACCACAAACACGAAACTAAACCATCACGAAACACACCCAAATATACACACAGGCTACACAAACACCCGCACACATAAACGCACACATACAATTACACCACTTTCGCAGAAACAACATTCACACACACACACACTCACACACACACTCACACACACACTCACACACACACTCACACACACACCCACACACACTCACGACCCTCAGACTACACAGACATTCATACCTTAACTCGAAACAACATTCCACACACTCACAAACGTACACGTAGACACTCACACCACACACACACACACACACACCATATCTCCGACACACACACATACACAAACATACCACACACGCATCCCACACCACACACACGCACACACACGATTACCACATCCCCTCCGCACACACCTACTCACACGCACACAGCCACCCACACATATGTTCACACACCACATCAACCACACGACACACGCACTGAAACCCACACACACACACACACACACACACACACACACACACACACAAACACTCACACACACACCCATATACATAAACAACACACACCACACACGCACTAACCCCCACTCTCCGCACCTGCAAATATACGCACGCACACACACACACTTACAAACCATCACATCACACACACACAGACCGTACACTTTCCCACCCACACGCACCATAACACACACACACACACACACACCCACACACACCCACACACCTCACACACCACACACGCACAACCAACACACACACACATACACACCCAGAACACACACAACACCCATGAAAACCACACACTCCCCGCATACACGCACACACACACACTCACACACACCACAAACTACACATATCCACCACCATACAATCACACACACAGTGAAACACACACTCACACACACAGACCCACACGTACACGCCCACACTTCCACACACACACAAACCCACAACGCAAAGAAACACACGAACGCATAAACCACCAAACAATACACACACAAACACACCCACACACTCACACCAACTTACACACACACACATCCCCACACACACACACTTACACACACACATACTCCCATACACATGAGCCCCGCTAGTTGTTAAGAATGGCCGGGTGGTTCGGCACACTGTTTATTTACGTCTTCTCTTTCGGCGGTTGAATTCCGCCGTTAGGTTTTCTTGTGTACTGACCAAAGCGACGGAAACAAATAAAGCACATGCACTCAGCACTCTGATAACAATTTATATATATATATTGTGATCACAGTATTCAAGATGTATACATGAAATAGGAAAAATTATGATTCCCTGAGCCAGCAAACACAGGATCACTTTTACGCACAAATTGCTTAACCTGACGTGCGTGCGTGAAATAATCAAGAACACAAATATCTGCACGCCAACAACACAAGGCTTTTTCTTAGACAAAGGAAAAGAATAAGTAATTCTTGCACATGTAAAGGACAACAAAGGAATATATATTCAATACAGACATATACAACCACACTGCAAGTGTTCCAATTTCGTGGCTCTCCTTTACCTAACCGTGGCAAATGGTCCGCTCTCAGGAACTCTACTTTACTTAACCGTGCAACAAAACAGCCGCACACTGGTCTAGTCTGTCCAGGCAGACTAGCCTATAGATATTTACACTGTTTACTTCACGAAACATCGTGCTAGAAAACATGGTAAAAGAGTACATGAAATGATCAACCATGAACATACAAATGATTTAACCAAACAAAACGGCGTGATAACAGTACCTCTACCCAGGGCGTTTATCTTCGTAGCGAAGTCGGGCATGAGCGTCACAACGACCAGAAATCCGAATTAGAGAAAGATAAAGAGGATCAAAATTCTATCTCGTTGAAACGGCAATAAGTAGCGACGCGGGCTAATGGCGCAAAAAGTGTAGATCGCTATTGGTCAGTTCGCCTTGCTTCCACCAAAGCCGGATTCCAAAAGAGAGAGACAACCGGGCTCACACACAGCACTCAAACACGAATAACGAGACTCACCAACTAAGCTTCTGTAAACCCAACATAATCTCAAGGCAGCAAATCGCCGATGGGAATTTTTGGATGGGGAAGACGGGTACAGAAAATTTTAGATAACTGGATTCCGCCCTGAATGGCTCACACACGCAAACACACACAAATACACACACACACAAACAGAAACAAACGCAAACAAACACAAGGACACACAAAACAGAAGAAAAAACACACACACACACACACAAATACAAAAACGTACAGGCACACATTCACATACACAATACACAAACAAACACATTCCCCCAATACACACAAACACACAAAAAACCCGCAAACACACACACACACACACAAAATCGGACACGTATGCACGAACACACAATGGCAAACACACACGACCACACAAACACACCTAACAACATACAAACATTAACACAAATTCCACATAAACATAACCACACAAAAACATGCACAAAATTCAACATACATGTACACACACATACATACAAAACCAAAAACACACCACACACCGAGTCACAAACAAACATATAAATACATTAATACACATGCACACATACAAACACCAACACACACACAAACACTCACAAACTCTCACACACATAAAACACACAACCACGAACATAAAAATTAAAATAACACACAAAAATTACATCACACCTACACACACATACACACCACACGCACAATAACACACACACAAACAACTACACACACTCAACAAAAAACACAAATACACATATACAAAAAAACAACCAAATCGAAACACGCACACACAATACACACAGAACGCAAAACAACACACACCGCACACACACAAACGCACGCACACACACAACACAAACATAATTCAAAACACACAAATTCAAACCAAACACAAAGTACACACACACGCAACACACACACACATAAACACACACACTCACATTTCCACATACGCAAAGGAAACACACACCACATACAACGTACAGCCAACGACACACATACAAAAAAAATCAAACATACAAATCCACACTCACATATACACACATAGACAAAAACCACAAACAAAAACACAAACACACACATCCACACATATGGACACACATTCACAAACACACACATCACACACACACACCCACACATTAACAATTACATACAGAAACAAAAGCACACATAATCACACAATACACACAAAAAGACACACACAAACAAACAAACACATTCACACATAAACACAAACCACAGAAACACACATACACTTTACCCAACGACAAGCACACACACACACACACAACACAAACTCACAAAAACACACGCAGACATACCTACACACACCCACACAACCACACACACATGTAAACTCGCACAGACACAAGAATCACACATACACCACACAAAACACAACCACACACACTTACACAACACACAAACACAGCAAACAACCAACGCGCGCACAAACAAACACACACACACACACACACACACACACAAACCAACATACCCCCCAAAACACAGACAAACTTTACCACACATATACACACCTTCACACACAAATATAAACACACAAAGCAGATCCAAAATGACGCACAAAAACCACCAACAAACGCACCTAACCATACAAAACAAAAAACCGAAAACACACACACGCACACACACACACACTCACTCACACACACATTGACAAACAAACGCAAGCATTATCGCAAACATCACCCAAAAAACACCAACCCAAACATACACACGGGCAGAACTACACATACACACACACACACACACAAAATCACACACACCAAAACACACACACACACACCCGCACCCTCA
>Ga0131853_10006698_pt1 | contig 20811 bp, 20 predicted proteins | sample TergutLab28metaG_FD_92764 | JGI IMG/M metagenome (GOLD analysis project Ga0131853, IMG submission 92764) | Labiotermes labralis P1 segment gut microbial communities from Petit-Saut dam, French Guiana - Lab288 P1 (version 2) (version 2) | ecosystem: Host-associated > Arthropoda: Insects >...
CTTGCGTCAATTACTACAATAAAGGAGGATTCACATGGGTGAATTTTTAGTTGAAAGCATGGCTCGTTACTTGGGCCAAACTGTAACTGTTTTTACCACAAGTGGCGGTTTGTCCGGCAACGGATTTACCGGTGTTTTGGCAGGCATTTGCGGCGGTTGCATAAAGCTTATAACAGACATTGGTGCGCCACCTTCTTGTCCGATTGGCAGTTCTTGCTGTGGCGGCTTCCCTATTTTTGAAGGCGAAGAAGAATTCCGTGGTATGGGTATGTGCGAGCGTAGGGGTTGTGGCTCCCGCGGTCGTAGACGCAGACATTGGAATTGGCTTGGCAGCGTAACAGAAATACCAATTGATAGGATTGTTAGCTTTACGCATAACGCTATTTAGTAGTATGTAGGATGGGGCTGCCGCCCTTAGGGAAAGTTGCCTTTCGCTAGGAGTGGTAGCCCTTTTTTGCATAGTTTCGAATCCATTTTGGGCGGCTTAAATCAGGGATTGGCTAGCTTTTGGTCAGAAAAACAACTTATTGCTTGCTATTTGGTGGAATGCTATAATATTGCTGTTGCAAGTGGGATTATTTGGAGGAGGTATTATTGTGGGATTTTTTAGACCGGATTGGAAAAGCGAGGACTCTGCAAAGGCAGTAAAGGCTATTGAGGCGTTGCAAAACCAAAAAGATATTAATAAAGCCGGGGAGTGGTTTGTAAAAAAACATAACCTTTCTTTTAAACATCGAGAAGCTTGTTTGAAAGCAGTAATTTTAAAGCTGGAAGACCCACATGAAGTATTAAATATGAATAAGGCTGGTATTTTTACGTTATATGAGCTTGTAAATGACAGGCTTTACGAGTTGGCACAAACCACTGGTGACTGTTCTGTGGTTGCTAGGCAATTTGAAAATATGATTCGTTCTGATAGAACCCTCTCCAATAAATTTATTCTCAAATATGCTCAATTACTCAAAAAACACCCTCAATACATACAACCCTACGCCCACAACCTTAAGGAGAATCTCAGAAAATCTCATTACGATATGCGTGCGCCGCATTCCGATACAAGAAGCTACTCGAGATATGCTTCTTCTGATTGCCATGATGATGTAGGCATACATGTTGATAATCGCCTAAGCAAAAACCATACGGATAGACGTCCGGGGGAAGATATTTTGCGCATGTTCTTCCCTGCATTTCATCGGAACGATTGATGGAGCTATAGTGTACATAGCGACTTCAACCCTATTTGAGTAACGACTAGGAGGATAAGATACTGTTATGGGACTTTTATCCGGTTATCACATTCCAACTTTTATGGTAATACCTTCGCTTGCATGCCAAGCGAGCTGCAAGTATTGTTTTGGTCCGCACAAAGGTGCGACTATGGATGAACAAACAGCCAAAGAAACAGTTTCTTTCATACACAATATCGCAATAGAAACCTGCGCTAAAGAGGTTTCTATTGTTTTTCATGGAGGCGAACCATTACTTGCCCCTATTTCGGTGTGGCGAGTGTTGTTGGATGAAATAAAACTGGTTTTGGCTGATTATCGGGTTAAATTGAATTTGCAATCTAATCTATGGAATTTAACCGATGAGTTTTTAACTCTGCTATGCGAAAACAATGTATCCATAGGTACAAGCATGGATGGAGATAAAGAACATTGCGACCTTAATCGAGGAGAGGGGTATTATGCAAAGACTTATGCTGCTGTGCAAAAGGCAAATGCAGTCGGTTGCTCGGTTAGCGCAATAGCTACGATAACAAAACAAACCTTGCTTCACACAACAGAAATAGCAAAATACTTCCGCAATAACAACATGCCGATGGTGTTGCACGGCGCATTGGCAGGCATGGACGAAAAGGATTCTTTATTTGCTTTAACTTCAGATGAGTATGCGTCAATGATTAAAGACCTTTTTCCATGGTACATAAAAAATCGCAAATATATGCAAATTGACACATTGGACAATTTTGTGCGTGGCATTGTAACGGGAAACCCCGGTGTTTGTACATTTCAAAATTGTTTCGGTATGTTTTTGTCTATATCTCCTATCGGGGATATAACATCTTGCCAGCGTTTGGCGGGAAAAAACGAATTTAGTATGGGAAATATCTTTGACAAGCCAACGCTTGCAAAGCTTTACCAAAGTCCTGCTGCTAAAGCGCAGCTTAAACAGGAAAATCAAGTTGCACAGCAGTGCAAACCTTGCGAGTTTTATCATATTTGTAAAGGTGGCTGTTATTACAATGCAATTGCATCAGGTAACGATGTAATTGACCCATGGTGCGAGGGATATAAGGAAATTTACTCTTTTGTACGAGAAAAAGTAATGCATGAAATTATTGCTAATCCGCTTTTGCTAAAGGGCGACTACATATCCCTTGCCAGCGGAATCCATCCGAGCCATCTTGCAGGTAACGCCCGTGGTATTCTTGCCATTCATCAACTGGGGAAAACTAATAACCCACTCGAGGCTGCTAAAAATTTATACGAGCAGCAAATTTGCGGTAACCCAGATATGACCGAAAAATTGCTGGAGCATATGCAGCAAGGATTAAAAAATAAGCATAGAAGCCTAAATAACTGTTATGTTCATGTTACCTTTGACTGCAATTTGCGTTGCAAACATTGTTATGCAAATGCAGGCGACATTAAGGGTGAAATGGATGCTACAGGCTTTGAATTGCTGCTGAAAGAATCAATAGACATGAAGTTCCGCCAGGTTGTTGTTACAGGTGGCGAACCGCTGGTGCATTCTCAACGAGCAAAGCTTTTAGAAATTTGTAAAATGTGCAGAGGAAGAGGCAGCAATATTGTGCTACGCACTAACCTTACGGGGGATTTTGATAATACAACATTGGCTGCATTGGCAAGGGCCTTCGACCAAGTGGTAGTAAGCGTTGATGGTAATGAGCAAACCCATAACGCAAGACGTGGTAAAGGTATATATGAGAATATAGTGCGCAACTTGAAATCATATGCAAAAGTTGCTGCTGATGTTCCAAATGCTGCGGAGCTTTCATTAGCCTGTGTTATGAGTGCCGAAGACATAAACGGCGAGCCGGGGCAAAGTGTTCAACTCTTGGGAGACAGGCTTAACGTAAAGCGTGTAAGATTCCGTCCGTTATTGCCGATAGGCAGGGCTTCAGGCTTGGACGAACCTGTAATCTGCGAAGGATTAATGCAACATGTTTCGCCTGATGACATGTTGAAATCGGCATTTAATCCGCTTACTACTTGCGGAATTGCACAAAATTTATTTGTTGTCCCCGATGGAAAAGCTTATCCTTGCTATGCTTGGCGAAGTGAACACACCTATATAGGGAACATTTTTAAAAGCGGTTTAAAGGTGGTGCTGTCTTCATCAAATTTCACACGCTTGGTAGACTGTACGGTGGACACGATTGACAAGTGCCGTGATTGCGAGTATCGCTATCTATGCGGCGGAGCTTGTCGAGCGTGGGGTAACCAAAGCGAGTTAAACTTAAACGCTGCACCTATGCAATGTGACCACCTGAAACAACGAGCGCGAAAACTAATAAATACAGCCAAAGAATATATCTGACAGCTGCATTGCTTCTAAGACATTTTCTAAGTATAATGCTTCCTGTAGAATCATTTCATAACCTTAGAGGAGGCAATTATTTTGATTTGGAACATACTTATGATAGTGGCAATTTTGGCAGTGGTGTTGGTGGTAGCGTTTTACTTCCTACAAAAATGGTCGGGCAAAAAAGCGGCAGAGCAGCAAGAAATGGTGAAGCAGCACAAGCAAACCGTTTCTATCTATGTTATTGATAAAAAGAAAGATAAGATAACCAATGCGGGTTTCCCCAAGGCTGTGGCGGATCAAATTCCTCGCCGGGCGAAGATACTTAAAACGCCGTTGGTAAAAGCAAAAATTGGCCCGCAAATTATGACACTTGTTTGCGACCAAGCCGTTTTTGATGCACTGCCGCTTAAAAAGACAGTGTCTGTAGAAGTTGCAGGGGCATACATTGTTGGCATGAAAGGCATGAAAACAAAGCTTGAAATGCAAGAAATGCGTAAATCCCGCCGCAAAGATGGCGAAACAGCGGAAAGCAAAGGATTCTTTTCAAGATTTAAAAGATAGGTGGCTATGTATGGATTACAACAAAGCATATGAAAGCTGGCTAAACAGCCCCATTATTGACGAAGCTACGAAGGCAGAGCTTAAAGCCATTGCAGGCAATGCAAAAGAAATAGAAGACCGCTTTTATAAAGACCTCGATTTTGGCACAGGTGGACTCCGTGGCGTAATTGGCGCAGGTACAAACCGCTTGAATATATATACAATCCGCAAAGCGACACAGGGTTTGGCAAATTATATTTTGGCAAGCGACGTGTACAAACCCGGTATGGCTGTGGCCATTGCGCACGACTGCCGCAACATGTCGCCGGAATTTTCTAACGAGGCGGCTTTGGTTTTAAATGCAAACGGTATAAAAACATATGTATTTGACAGTCTGCGTCCAACACCGCTGCTTTCTTTTGCTGTGCGGCATTTGGGCTGTGTGGCGGGTATTGTTGTAACCGCAAGCCACAACCCGCCGGAATATAACGGTTATAAGGTATATTGGTCGGACGGCGGGCAATGCCCGTATCCGAGGGATGAGGCAATTATCACAGAAGTGCAAAAGGTTACCGACTTTAGTCTGGTAAAAACCATGGAACGAGCCGATGCAGAAGCAAAGGGCTTGTTTAATATCGCCGCCCTGTCTGTGGATGATGAATTTATCGCTAACGTGTTAGCACAGCGGTTAAACCCGCAAGTGGCGGCAGCGTCGGACATTAAAATTGTGTTCACACCATTGCATGGCGCAGGTAATGTAAGCGTGCAACGTGTGCTGGGTGAAGCCGGGTACAAAAATGTATATGTGGTAAAAGCGCAGGAGCAGCCGGATGGCAGCTTTCCAACTGTGTCGTATCCCAACCCGGAAGATAAAAACGCTTTTGAGTGCGCTATAAAATTGGCGAAGGAAAAAGACGCAGACATTATTGTGGCGACCGACCCGGATGCAGATCGTGTGGGCGTTGCGGTGAAACAGGGTGGCGATTATGTGCTGTTAAACGGCAACATGACCGGCGTTATTTTGACGGAATATTTGGTTACACAAAAACGGGAGCAGGGCAAGCTGCCTGCAAATGGTGCAATAATTTCTACAATAGTTTCCACCAACATGGCACGAGCCATTGCGGAAGCAAATAATTTAGCTTACATGGAAGTATTAACAGGTTTTAAATATATTGGTGAGAAGATAAAAGAATTTGAAGAAACCGGCAGCCATAGTTATATCTTTGGATTTGAAGAAAGCTACGGTTATCTTGCAGGCACTCATGCACGAGATAAAGACGCCGTTGGCGCAACCTTATTGGTTTGCGAAGCGGCAGCGTTTTACCGCACGCAGGGCTTGTCTCTGTATGATGTATTGCAAAAATTGTACGAAAAATATGGCATTTATCGTGAATCAATAGAATCTGTCACGCTAAAAGGCGTTGAAGGTGTAGAAAAAATCAAGCGTATAATGACAGCATTACGCAAAAATCCGCCAGCCACACTTGCAGGTTTAGATGTAGTAGAAGCACGTGACTACGTAAGCGGCGAGGTTAAAAACCTGCAAACAGGTGAAATTAAACCTACAAACCTGCCTGTGTCCGATGTGTTGTACTACGCCACTGCAGACGGCTCTTGGGCTTGTGTGCGTCCATCCGGCACAGAGCCGAAGATAAAAATTTACTTTGGCGCAAACTTGCCGCATGGCGGGTGCTGCATGGACGATGTGCAGAATAAATTAGATAAAATGGCAAAGGATATGCTTGTATTTGTGAGTTGATTTTATGCAAATAAATTTGCCCGAACATGTAAATTTTATATTAAACACGCTGCAAGCCGCCGGGTTTGAAGCCTACATTGTAGGCGGCTGCGTGCGTGACATAATCCGTGGTGTACAGCCCAAAGATTGGGACATAACCACATCTGCAACGCCTTTGGAAGCAAAGGCGAATTTTTTGCGTACAATTGATACCGGTATAAAGCACGGTACAATAACTGTTTTGCTGGACGGGCAGCCGTATGAGGTGACAACCTACCGTATCGATGGCGAATATTTAGACAACCGTCGCCCGCAAACCGTAGAATTTACCACCAATATAGAAGAAGACCTTAGCCGTCGGGATTTTACAATGAACGCAATCGCCTACAGCCCTATAACCGGCTTTGTAGACCCATTTGGCGGGCAAGAAGATATAAACCGTGGGCTAATCCGTTGCGTGGGCGACCCATTGCACCGCTTTGGTGAGGACGCACTACGGATGCTGCGGGCAATAAGGTTTGCTGCCGTTACAGGTTTTGATATAAACAAGGATATTCTTACGGCAATTTCTGTGCTGAAAGCTACGCTACAAAACATTAGCCCGGAACGAATACGTGAGGAATTCGGTAAGCTTATTACTTCGCAAAATCCGGAAACGGTTGTGTTGTTGGATAAAACAGGTTTGCTGCCATTTGTGTTGGGTAATAGAGATTATGAGGGCGATATAATACAAGCTGCACATTGGTTAACCATTTGCCCGTCGCAAGAATCCATGCGTTTGGCATTATTTTTGTATAATCAAATAGATTGCGAAAAGCTGCTGCAAGCCATGCGTTTTGATAATAAAACAGCAAAAGAAGCAGCGATGCTCGTGCGCCTTTTATATGAAGAATTGCCTGCCAACCGTTACCAAATAAAAAAAATCCTGCGGTTTGTACCACAAGCATTGTTTGAAAATTTCTTGACGTTAAATGAAATAATTTCACCAAATAATAATGTAGCTCATATACGCAGCGAAGTACAAGACATTGTAAGCAAAGCAGAATGTTTTACACTAAAAAACCTCGCCATAAACGGCGTAGACCTTAAAGCGTTAGGGATAGAGCAAGGGGAAGCAATGGGCAAAACTTTGGAATGGTTGCTGGATGAAGTAATGCAAAACCCGACGTTAAACCAAAAGAAAACTTTGCTTGAATGTATAGCGAATAAAAATTAATGATAATCGTTAAAAAATAGTTGACAATCGTAAAGCTTTATATTATCCTATGGTCATCAAAATCGTAGGAGGTTACAACAATGGAAATGAAAAAACTTAAAAGAACCGCAACAATTATGATTGCAATTACTTGCTTAGTGTTTGTGTACACACTTGTTAGAATTACAACATCTGTATTAGGCACTGTTTATTGGGAAGGTGTCAGATGGTCACCCGGTGCTGTTATCGTTATAATACTCGGCGGTTTTTTTCTTTTGGCGTTGCTGGCATTACCCATCTCGTTGCTTTACACAATAAAAAAAGGCGAAACGCCTTTTGATAAAAAAATTGTAAACAGGCTAAAATTGCTGGCCCTGGCTTTAGCTTTGTATGAGCCGTTTAACCTTATCTCTCACTACTTAACTTGGTCTGATTTTCCTGTATTTGAGGGGTATATCGATGGTGAATTAACCATGATAACTATGCGTGTATCTCAAGGCGGCTTTGTTTTGGTAGCCGGCTTGGTAGTCTATTGCGTTGCCCTCATATTCGATTACGGCATAACCCTGCAAAACCAAGTAGACGAGACATTATAGGAGGGAACAACATGCCAATAATTCTACGTTTGGACCGCATGATGGCCGATCGCAAGATTTCTCTAAACGAGCTGTCGGAAAAAGTGGGCATAGCCAATGTTAATTTGTCTAAGATAAAAACGGGTAAGGTGAGCGCAATACGGTTTTCTACGCTGGAAGCTATATGCGACGTGCTGGATTGCCAGCCCGGGGATATTTTGGAGTTTAAGAGAGATTAATCAGCAAAATTTATCATCGCACTTGTTTTACTTTTTTGTTATCTACTTCATACACCATGTCGCAATGCTCAATGGTGGATAGCCTATGTGCCACAATTATCATGGTTTTTTGCCCTTGGAAGCCTTTTATTGCCTCCATTACGGCGGCTTCTGTATCGTTATCCAGCGATGATGTAGCCTCGTCAAGCACCAGTATTGGCGGGTCGTTATACAGCGCACGGGCAATGCCAACCCGTTGTTGTTGTCCACCGGAAAAGCGCACCCCCCGCTCTCCTGCCATTGTATTCATTCCATTTGGCAACGAACGTACAAAGTCTGCCAATTGCGCCTGTTCAAGTGCGCGCCACACTTTTGCATCATCTATTTCTTTCGGTTTAATACCAAATGCCACATTCGCGCGGATACTTTCGTCAAGGAGATATATTCTTTGGGGGATATATCCTACATTTTTACTCCATGCCTTAAAATTCGCATGAATGGATTTGCCCTCATGATAGACTGCACCATCATCCGGCACGAAAACACCTAATATTAAATCAGCCAACGTGGTTTTCCCCGCACCGCTTGGTCCGACAAAAGCTACAGACTTATTTTCGGGTATCGTTAATGTGATGTTCTTTAACACAGGCTCATTACCACGAGGATACTTGAAGGTTAGATTTTGTATGGTTATATCTCTGCTGTAGGGTGCGGTTTCATTTGATGGCATTCCGGCGGCTATATCGACCTCTTCAAACAAACTATTGTATACGCCGTCAACATAGATGCGATTGTATAAAAATGTATTGGCATGATTCGTCAAACGTGCAATAGCGGGTAAAATACGGAATGCCGCCAGCACAAACACACCCAACTGTGGCAGATGCCACATGATATTTGTATCTGCAAAAAGTAGCACCAAGGCTAAAACGGCAAAAGCTCCGCCAAAGCAGACAATCTCGATGGCAAGTTTAGGTACGGTGTTTAGAGTTTGGTACTGCGTGGTTGCAGAAATTGATTGTTCGTTTCCTATTTGGTATGCTTTTTTAAAATGCTCCTCACGCTGTAATAGCTTTACATCTTTGATTCCCCACAATGCTTGATAAAAGGCTTTTGTTGTGATGAGCTGAGCTTCACGGGATTTTTCACTGAGTTCCTGTATCTTATGGTGAAAGGCTTTGAAGTAAAGCAACACACATACCCCTGCCAATCCTACCATTATGATTGTAATAGCAGGGGATGAAATTAACAGGAAGACGAATATGAAAAACGCCATGAAGAAATCAGTTAGAAGAAACAGCAGGCTGTGAATCATGACGAACATATTCTTAGCATCGCCGCTGACAATCCGTCCCAATTCTGAAGTGTTGTGTTCGGTGTGGTACAAATATGAAAAACTCATAATTTTGTCCAACAGACGCTCGGATAGCATGGCTTGCCTTCTAGCAAGAAAACGAAACTTCACCCGATGTAAAACATAAAGATATACCCCACGGATGATATATATAAAGGCAAGAATGACAGCAAGGAAAGCCAAAAAAGCATTTGTGTTTGTAAAACCGAAAAGATTATAAATCCATGAAATTATAGCGTTATCATGAATAGCGGAGGGGTTCATTATAATGGCAATGAAAGGTGCAATCATCGCCAAAACAAGCATTTCAAGAAAGCCCGCAGCACCAATGGCAATCATAAGAATGAGCAGTCTAGTTTTGGTTGCCCGGTCGAAGATGCGGCGAAGTTTGTGGAATGGTTGTAGTAAACTCTCCATTAGATTATTGCACTCCTGATTTTCTAACTACTATATTTATGGCACTGTTAATGAAGCGATAGTCTTTTTCTTCGCTTGCGCGAAAAAATTTATTTAGTTTGGATTTTACATCATATAACACAACTAATGCTTCGGCTATTTTTCTCCCGTGTTGTGTTCGTTTGTGAAAAAAGTTAATCCCCTTAGCAAACAATGTATTTGGTCTGTATAGATTTTCTTGAATCAGCTCCAACCGCTTATATACACTGGCATTGATGTTATGCACAAATAAATTGCCCGCAGAATCAATGTATGGCTCGACTTTGTATTCTTTTATGTGTTGACCGAATATTTTCTCGAAAAGACCTTTCAAAGAAAATAAACTATATGAACGCACATGCTCATATTCATATGGAAATGCATCATCGAAATATGATTCTAAGTTTTCATTGAGCGGAACACGAAGAATTAGAATACCTCCTTTACGTAACACACGAAGCATGTTTTCAACAGCTAAATATTCGTTAAAAACATGCTCAAGAACACTCGTGCAAACAATCATATCAAAGTAGTTATCTTTGTATGGCAGTTCTTCAACTTTTGCTAAACACACATGTATCTTTTTTGTTTTGGCAATTTCTAATGCCTTGACTGCTATATCAACTCCATATTTTTGAACCCCTATTTTGGCTTCCATGTCAACTTTTTCAAGAAGCTGTCCTGTTGATACGCCAATGTCCAGCACTTTGTCTCCTGGTGATAAATATTTCAACATTAACTCTACAGTTGATTCTTCAAGATAATGCAACGTGTCTGGTTTATTGCTTTGGTCAGATGCCCTTTTAATGTTATGGTCATTTGCAATGTTGTCGTAATTCCTAATATATGAATCCTTTGCAGAAAAGATGGGTATGCCTGTTTCTGTCGTATACAAAGGTTTATTGATGTAACAATCATCCATGTTATCACTCCCGGTAATGTATAATGAAAATACGGCATTACTTATTCATCCGAAACAGTACACTTGACAACAGGTGTAGCTTTATTTATGCCGTAGTATGAAAGTTCAGTTTCAGTTAATTCAAGATGTGGTTCTACGACATCAACTACAAAATCAACTCGTTGCAATTTATCTTTAATATCGCTTCCGTATTTTCGAAATACATTATTTACGGCTGTTTTGTATTCTTCGGTTGATGTTAAATCATAATAATAGTACATGTTGAGATAAAGTTTCCCCCCAGGTTTTAGTACTCTTTTTAATTCGCTCATTGCTTTTGAATCATTAGGAACAGCTTCCAAAACACCATTGCATATGATAATGTCAAACATTTGTTCAGGAAAATTGATATTTTGAATATCGATTACATTGCGAATACCTGGGAATTGGGGATTATAATCCACAGGATAGTAGTCGATATTTTTGGCTTGAGAAAACTTGTTGTAAAAACATTTTTCAGGTGCAAAGTGTAAAATTTTGATTTTATCTCCGATATTTTCATTGTTGTACCAATCCTCTTGGGTTGAAAAATGCAATGCCATTGTGCGATGTCTGCTTGAAGAATTGCAAATTGGACACATGTCGTTTTTCCTAATTTCACCATATCCTCTTGGACCATAGGCATGGAAGATGGATACATGAGTATTACAGGCAATACAATACTTTTTTTGTATGTCCTGAGCATCATACAAACCTTCCAACATACTTTCTAATGTGATAAGACGTTTATTGATTTCATGAATGTCACGTATGTGCAATTGTTTGTATTGTGATAAATATGGTTGGAGTGCTCGATTGAGCATTTTACGAATAAATTTCATCTGAATCATCCTTTCGCCTATGAGTTAATTATATTCCTGTACGCATCAATCAGCGTAATCTTCTCGTTTTCCCAACAAAGTTCATGCTTTGCTACTAAAAGGTTCTGCTTTAACTCCGCATAAAAAATTTTATCTGTACGCATTTTCTCAATACACACATTTATCGCTTCTTCGCTAGAAGGGTTGCAAGTTAGACCAACATTATAATGTTCTATCCATCGTGTAAGTTCTGGAAAATTCGAGGCAATAACAGGGGTTAGGCTCTGAATATTTTCAAAAAACTTGTTGTTTAGACTGTAATAATAGCTCACACATGTATTTTGCATTGGAATGATGCCTACATCTGCAGCACCTACATATTCCCACAAATTTTCTATTGGTACTGCGGGTAAAAACAATATACGATGCGCAACATCTAATTCAGAAGCCAAATTGACAATATTTTGCATGAACTTTTCATCTAAAGCATAGCCCATTATAATGCCAATTATGTTTGGATTTATGGCAACTGTTTTAATCAATATCTCCACTCCACGATTTCTTGCTATTAGGCCGTGATACATGACGAAAAAAGCATGTTCATCTGCGCGTGTGAGCTGCTTGAATTCTTGTTTTCGTTTTTCGCAAATAGAAAGGTCTATTTGCCAGTTAAGAGGAGTGCTTTTGATTACCAATGGTCTTGTTTTTAACCGATGAATCCGTTGCACTTCATCGGCTATACTGTCATTAACCATTGTGCTGAATGCACAGCGCCTCATAAGAAATCCTTCAAGACATTTAATATACCACTTTTGTAGTTTTGTACGAGGAATCGAGGTATTTCTCTCAATTTCAAACTCGTGGGAATCGTATACTAATTTTGGTTTATGCTTTAACATCAATTTCGTTGAAATAAATCCGATAATTAAAGCGGTTATATCATGGCAGCTAATGGTATCGGGTGAGAACGATTTCACTTTTTTTGCCCACCTGAATGTATTAGCAATTTTGTTGTATCGTAAAATATTGACCGACCTAATAAAATGTCGAATAAGTTTCTCGAAGAAAGTTCTATCACTTCCGGGCTTTGATTCAAATGGCAAAGGTGACTTTGTATGCATGGGATTGTAGTAGTGAACTTCAAACCCTTTTACAAAATCAACAGTGCCGTGTACAGCACTTGACGCACGGTTGCCAGCCAAAACAGTAATGTCGTAACCAGCTTCAATGGCAGCAGACAATTCGCGGTAATTTCTGCTAGCATTCTCAAAATTGTATATACATAACTTTAGCAAACGCGGCATAAAAACACCTTCCATTAGTTTAAATCACTTCGTTCAAGAATTTCATGGAAGTCACGAATATTTTCTTCCATTTGTGTAAAGCGTTCGTTGACCGCAGAGAATAAAAAACTCTTGCAGATATCAGATAGCTGCATTGCAGTTTTATTATACCAAAAAGGATGGGTAAGAATGTGCAGATGACTATATTTATTGCCTTTGATTAAATCAATCACGTTTTCGTGCCAACGACAACGGCTGTCTGAAACATATTTGAATTTTTTGAAAAACCTATCAGAGTATACATTCAATGCACCGTCAAAATGTATATTTTGAGCTAAGAAAGCCTCGGAAGGTCTGTGCATGGAAACTGTGGTTATTTGATAGTCCAACACATTTGATAAAATATGTAATTCGGTCATCACTGACTGACTAATGTCGTGAACACAATCGCGGTATTTTTGCTCATCAAAATGTAGGCCTATATCATGTCCTAGACTAATCATTTCTCTGATTAATTTTGTGTTCTTCCGTGAGGAAACATTGTAAAAGTCTGTGGAGAGTAAAACAAAGAAAGTTGATTTTGCATTATTTTTTGCATCCAATTCAGCTATGCGCAACGCTTTTTCTATTGAAAAATCAACGTCATGACGAAGAATGACACACTTCTCATGGCTCTTGTAGTCATTATATAAGCGGAACTTATATTCATTTTCGTGCAAAAGCATCAGCATGTTGGTGTATGCATCATATGAAAATTCCATTAGACCGTGACACCTTTGCTATTATATTTTTGAGCAATTCTTTGATACATTTCAACCAATTTCCTCTCTTGTATTCCCCAATTGTATTCACCTTCTACAACCTTACGCCCATTACTCCCCATTTGCTCAGCCTCGTTTGGACTATTCAAAAGATGGCAAATGGCATCGCTGAAGGCTTGAACATTATTTGGATTGACGCATATGCCACAAGATTTGATATGAATTTGCTCTAGTCGGAGGGAGTCTTCAATTACCCCTTTCCATAATTCAAAATCCGTACAAACCACAGGAAGTCCCGCATACATATATTCAAAAACCTTATTAACGCCTAAAGTACCAATGCGCCCCTGTGTATTCCAGCTATAATTCAACACAGCCATGCCCACAGAACATTCTCGCATCAATTTCGGCACTTCTTCAAAAGGAATCTGCCCCCTATAGTCTACATTCTTCCAACCATCCAATGATTGCAATTTTTGCAAATAGCTTGGATTGCATGGTCCTGCCAGTACATACTCTGCATCGCACTCAATCAAGCAGTTGATAATATTCTCGTGCATCCATTCGGGTTTAATACCCCCAGCAAAGCATATTTTTCTGTTTCGGGCGTAGGGTGTTGATGGTGCTTCGTTCAATATTGGATAATTGGTTATCATATACACATTCGCACCGGCGGCTTTATATGGTTCATACTGTGTGGGTGTCACACACACCACCGCATCAAACTTTTTGATTGCTTTGCGTTCTTTGTCGATGTAATACTTGGCTGCAAGCTTACGTAACGGCGGTATAATCCACGGCGATGCTGCTATGGTCTGCTCATAGTGTTCGTGTGCGTCAAAAATTACTTTTTTACCCTGTTTCTTTAGCTTTAGCCCATAAGGTAGTAACTCCGGGTCGTGAAAGTGATAAATGTCAGCATCTAGCGCACGGGCGGTTTTGTAAACTTGCTTTGCAAAAAAGAAAATTCGTTTTATACGAGAGGATGGTCTTGCCCCTACACCGATAACCTTTACGCCTTTTTCCGTGAAACTATCACCGGGTGCTACTAGGTAGGTTTCGTATCCTGCTTTTGCAAGCGATACACATTGCTTGTGGAATATACGTCCGTCACGGGATGTATGAACGCTGGTCATATGACAAACCTTTGGTTTGCTCATAGTATCGCTTCCACGACATTTTGTTGGTCTGCTTCTGTTAAATATGGGTGCATTGGCAATGAGAAAGTTCTTTGACAATAGGATATGGAATTAGCGAATGTTTCGCCGTAATGCTCCACTCCTTGGAATACCTCAAGTTCATGCATCGCCGCGGGGTAGTAAACCATAGTAGGGATACCCGCTTTCTCTAGTTTATCTAAAGCGAGGTTGCGTTCTGCTTCGCTTTTGGCGAGCAGTACATACTGTGCGTAAATGCTTGTGTCGCTCTCTGCGATGTGCTGGATGGTGTACCTGTCAGAAAATGCTTTGTTATAATAATCAGCCGCACGTTGGCGTGCGCTTGTTTCATATTCCTTTAACGCTTTTAGCTTTGGCAGAAGAACAGCTGCTTGCAGGGTGTCGAGCCGACTATTTACCCCAACACGCACATTATGATACTTACCTTTTGGTCCTTTGCCGTGGACGCGCAGGGACATGCAAATATCGGCAAGATTGTCGTCGTTGGTAAATATAGCTCCGCCATCCCCATAGCAGCCCAAAGGCTTGGCAGGGAAAAATGAAGCTATAGCACTATTGCCAAAAGCACCGCACATCATCTTGCCGGACGATGCTCCAATGCTTTGTGCGGCATCTTCAATAAGGATTAGGTTGTATTTTTTACATATTTCGTTTAAAGCTCTGTAGTCTGCCGGATTACCCAGTAAATCAACGGCGGTTACGGCTTTTGGAGTGAGTTTGCCATCACTTATGACGGCTTTTATTTGTCGCTCAAGGCTTTTGGGGCATAAATTAAATGTTGTTATGTCTATATCACAAAACACAGGAGTTGCGCCCAGCATACAGGCAGGTTCTATGGTGGCGATGAATGTTACATCGGGGCAGAACACGGCATCACCTTGTCCTATGCCGTACGCCATGTAAAGCATTTGCAAGGCATCTGTACCATTGGCGCAGGTAATACAGTGTTTGATACCAACAAATTCGGAGAGTTCATTTTCAAACTCGACTACTTCCGGTCCTATGATATATTGACCGTGATCAAGCACCCGCTGGATACCAGCATCTATCTCCGTTTTAAGTTTTGAGTATTGTGCTTTGAGATCTATAAATTGCAAAATATTCCCTCCATTTCACTTGATGAAAAGTCATCTAGCGGCAAACGTACAGGCTGACCTGTTTTTTTGCTTTTGTATATGGCTAAAATTAGCTCCAAAGCGTATTTTCCTTCATATCCGTCTATTAGAGGCTGCTTACCGGACAAAATTGCATTTGCGACATCAGCATAGAATGGCGTGTGTCCAAAGCCGTATACATTGGGTGGGTTTTCCCTGTACTTTGTTTTAATATCTTCGGGGTCATCGTGATTGTCGGCGAATTTCCACTCTTCTAAAATATTTACCGATGTTCCGGCTGCTTTTACCGTGCCTTTTTCTCCAAAGATATACAGGGTTTCTTCCAAATTTTTGTCGTATGTATTGACCGTACCTTCAAACAAGCCAAGCACACCGTTTTTGCCTTTTATTAGTGCAAGCCCCAAATCCTCTCCTTCGATATAAGAGTGTTGGACGTTGTTAGTGTAGGCAAATACTTCTTCTATATCACCTATTAGCCAGCGTAGTATATCGGCATTATGTATGCATTGGTTCATAAGGCAGCCGCCGTCTGTAGACCATTTGCCACGCCAAGGTGCTTGGGTGTAATATTCCTCGTTCCTGCACCAGCGTACATGGGCGGCGATGTGGGATAACTTGCCGAAACGCCCGTTATCATAAGCTTCTCTAATTTTTTGGATGCTCTTGTTGAAACGGTTTTGATGACACACTGCAAGAATTTTGCTGTTTGCTTCTGCGGCGGAAATAAGACGGTCTGCATCGGAGATGCTAAGTGCTATGGGCTTTTCGATGATGCAATGCGCCCCGTGATTTAAACAATACAGACCTATTTCAGCATGAGAGCCGCTGTCGGTGGCGATGGCTACGAGGTCGGGCTTTTCAACCGACATCATTTCTTTATAACACGTATAGCACGGTATGCCTTGCGGGATTCGTTCTTCTGCAAGGTCACAGGCAGCTATTAGCGTAAGCTTGTCCGACAAGGCTTCAATTGCCGCAAAGTGGTTTGGCGAAACCCGCCCTGTTCCGATTATGGCAACTCGTAATTTCATAGTAGCTCAACACGCTCCTTATTTTTTACTTTTGCCATAGCGTTCTTTGTATCTAATATAGGGACGCCCGAATCGGCAAAAGCATCATAATTTACGTTGGTGTGTGCAGTGGTGATGATAATCAAATCGTAATCTTGCGCCTTCGGTGCTACGCTTTGTTTTGTTGTACCTTTATAGGTGTAAATGTTTACAAACGGGTCGTGATAATTAACTTCCGCACCAAAAGTCTCAAGCAATTGGATGACATCCAATGCACGGCTTTCACGATAATCATCTATGTCTTGCTTATATGCCACGCCTACAACAAGTACCTTAGAACCGTTGAGAGGTTTTTTGCATTTATTAAGTAAACGGGAAGCACGCTCTGTCACATATTCGGGCATGCGGTCGTTTATCATGGCGGCGGTTTCGATTAGCGAAGTATGGAAACCAAACTCCCTCGCTTTCCAGCTGAGATAGAATGGATCAAGGGGGATGCAATGCCCGCCAGGCCCCGGACCGGGGTAAAACGCTTGAAAGCCATAAGGTTTTGTTTTGGCGGCATCTATTACTTCCCATACGTTTATATTCATTTTGTCGCATAGCATTGCCATTTCGTTTGCAAGGGCGATATTTACATTGCGGTAGGTGTTTTCAAGTATTTTTTCCATTTCAGCGACTGCCGGAGTACTTGCTTCAAACACATCACCATCCAACACCGCACGATACATATGGGCAATTACTTCTCGTGCATCATCACCTATTGCTCCTACAACCTTTGGCGTGTTCTTTACATTAAAATGTTGATTTCCGGGGTCTACCCGCTCCGGGGAAAACCCAAGATAAAAATCTTGCCCACATATCATTCCGCTACCTTTTTCCAGTAAAGGCTTTAACAATTCTTCTGTTGTGCCGGGGTAAGTTGTAGATTCAAGCACTACCATTGCCCCTTTTTTTAAGTGCTTTGCCACTTCGATTGTGCTGTTGCGTACGTAGCTAATGTCGGGTTGTTGGTATTTATCCAACGGGGTCGGCACGCATATGGCTATGAAGTCCATATCTTTTATGAATGAAAAGTCAGAGGTTGCGGTCATCATCTTTGATTCGACCAACCGTGATAAATCATCGTCCACAACATCGCCAATATAGTTTTCGCCGCAGTTTACCATAGCTACTTTATTTGACTGCACATCAAACCCCGTAGTGACAAAACCTGCCTTTGCTTTTTCCACAGCTAAGGGAAGCCCTACATAACCAAGACCGACGACACCCACAAGGATTTCACGTTTATTTATTTTTTCAATTATTGCTTGTTTCATTGATTAGCCGTCCTTCGCTTATTTGATATTTGCGCCCACATTGATTGCATTGATAGTAGCCGGGGAGTATTTCCCCGCATTCACATATCCAACCTGCTTGACGTGCCGGAACACCGAGCATGAGAGCATAATCGGGAACATCCTTGGTGATTACTGCTCCCGCACCTATCATGGCATGACGACCAATTACATGACCGCATACGATGGTAGCGTTTGCCCCGATACTTGCGCCATATTTAACTATGGTTTTGGGGCGAATTTCGTTGTTCTTTGGATATTTGCATCGTGGGGTAAGGTCATTTGTAAAAACACACGATGGTCCGCAAAAAACATAATCTTCGAGCTCAATGCCTTCGTATACCGATACATTATTTTGGATTTTGCAGTTGTCGCCTATCTTTACATTTGAACCGACATAAACATTTTGCCCTAGTGTACAGTTTTCGCCGATTGATGAGTTGCTTTGTATGTGGCAAAAATGCCATATCTTTGTGCCACAACCGATGATTGTGTTATCGCCTAAATGGCTACTGTCATGAATAAAATAGTTGGCCATATCTAACTCCCTGTTTTAATCATGTAACGCTTGGATATGCTGTGCTTAGCATATCGCAAAGCAAGAAAACAACTTGAAATTATATTATACCCAGCAGAGCGATAAGCGTTAAAAATCATAATCGCCGAAGTGATGCGACCCGAAGATTTTGTGTTATCGGACAGTCGGTATATCAGCAAAGGCTTGTCCAAGCCGTAGGCTATTCCCACTTCCTCCAGTGCATTCAACCAAGCCACATAGTCTTCATGTATTTTTTCTTTGCAAATAGGAAACAAATGCCGAAGCATCAAATCACGTTTCACTATCATCGATGAACAGGACATGATGTTTCTCTTTAATAAATCTCTACGTGTAAATTTCTTGACCGCACGAAGAACATAGTCGGAGCGGACGCCATTTCTTAGATAAGCGGTGGCTGTATAAGAGATAGATGCGTCATTTTCTTTTATGAACGCAAGATGCTTCTTCAGTTTGTCCGCATGCCATAAATCGTCACTGTCGAGAAATGCAACATACTCACCCTTTGCTTCTTGTATGGCTCGATTTCGGGTAGCGGCCACACCTATATTTCGCTCATTTGCCAACGGATGGATTCGCGAATCCTTTTCGGTGGCTTTTTGTATCAAGTCCCATGTTTCATCTTTAGAGCAATCATTGATGATAATTAACTCCCATTCAGGAAAAGATTGTGCGATGACAGAATCAATGCTCTCTTGAATGGTTGCCTGTGCATTGTATGCCGGCATGATGACGCTGACTAAAGGAGCATTTTTTCCATTCATTAGTTAAGAGCCACCTTATTTTTCATAAAATTATATCACAACCAAGTTTTATATGTCATTATAACATACGCACTCTTGGAAATATGATAAATTACAATAAAAAAAGGCGAAACGCCTTTTATCAGAAAAAATGTAAAGATGTTCAAGCTGTTTTATTTTCTAGCCCTTTGTTCAAACACTATCAATTTTTTTACTGCTTCAATTTCTACAGTATCCGGATTTTCAAACCAATAAAAACGACGGTTAGAATTGCAGCATTTATTTTTAATTTCCTTACCGCAAATAACAATATCCTTTCCGGGAGCACAATTCCACCCATTGCATGGATAACTCAATCCGATATGTTTTACTGGAGGCGAGTCTTTGGGTCTTTCATATTTATCGGCGTGACAACAGTAGATGATGTTATCTAAAACGAAATTCTCTAAATGCTCGCATATGATAAGATGTTCATATTCAAATATTTTTGTAAGATAAGGTGTAATCGTAAACTTTTCTCCTAGGCTAATTTTGCAAATAGTGCTCCCTTTGCATTTGGAATCCCATGAGTTATGAACACCGGACCATGCGGGTGACATCTTATTTTCTCGTAGCCATGCAATAAACTCCAATGCGACTGCTTGATATTTTTTGTCAACAGATAGCGGAATCACATCTTCAATCTTTGGCTTTAATTCTCTTTGAACATGTAAGGTTGTTAAATCCATGATTTTGTCCTCCTTTTCCGTGCGTTTTTTATTACTTAACCCAATACTCCGCCCCATGTTTATCCCTGTCCAAAAAGCCGTACTCAATCATGTACCGCCGAACGGTTACAAAGTCGTCGTAGTATCGCTTTAAAATTTGGTTTACATCTTTTTCGGTATAATGTTTGCCAATTTTAAAATTTTCCATGATTTTCTGTAAAATGATTATTTTTTTCTTCTCCTTAGACGGGAAGCTTTTAATCAGCAATTGATTATCCTTGCCAAAGTATCGTTTTAAGACCTCATCTTTTTCGGTTTGGGTTATGGCATACCGCTCATCCACCATGGTAGCTGTGGGGTGGAAATCTGCCAAATCCCCACCGTCGAAGGAGGTCTTATTTTTTTGTTTCATTTCGCTCTTCCTTTCTTCAAGCAGCTCAAATAACGTAACCAAAATTTTGGCTTGCTTGTATTTTTCCCTCATGGCGAAGCGTTGGTTACGTATAGTGGATGCACTGTTTGCGCCGGTTCCTGCAACAATTTCCTTGTCGGAAAGCCCATTGTACGAAAGCTTTGCCAATGCTTCTTGCCCGGCAGAAAGCCCGGTGTAAATTTTGCCCATGCCAAGATAGTAATCGAAAAGGTTGGGGTGCTGGGTTTGTATATGGGCTTGTATTGCCTTTTCTGCGGCGAAAAGATTATTGCTGAACGGATAAATAACCCCATGTTCAAAAGTAGTCCCGCAAAGCA
>Ga0131853_10006699_pt1 | contig 20807 bp, 16 predicted proteins | sample TergutLab28metaG_FD_92764 | JGI IMG/M metagenome (GOLD analysis project Ga0131853, IMG submission 92764) | Labiotermes labralis P1 segment gut microbial communities from Petit-Saut dam, French Guiana - Lab288 P1 (version 2) (version 2) | ecosystem: Host-associated > Arthropoda: Insects >...
ATAAAGAGACCTTAATTTGAAAAACCAAACCCCCAACCCCCCCCCCCCACGCCCCGCGGGGACGGTTCCCCCTCCCCTTCCCCCCCCCCCCCCCGTCCTGCACACATTCCGCAGTTCATTAATGCATGCCGACCGGCAGAAGAAACGTAGGTCGATTGGGTGAGGACAGACCAATAACCACGAAGACTGAGCAGGCCTGGAATTGCTTACTTTCCTCTCTTGCTGCTGCTCATAATTGTCAAGAACGTAACACAACAGAACACAGAAACCTTGTGGAACCGAAATGTGGGATTACTGCCAATGCGCTGGCCATTGCAACGACTACGAACAGCTCGTTTACAGCTGTTGTGCTGCATCCATCAGCATCACCACTCTAGGTATTATCTGGCGAGCAGAACACGTGTGATTGTGAAGTGCATGGGGTTCCACAGCGCGTAGCCAACAGTGCACAGTTCTGTTCAGCAGCGTTGACGTCACTGCAGGCAGTATTTGTATTACATAACGAACCAACAAATGCACATCAATGAAACATATTTATCTTATAACAAAATACTATTTACCGACATTTCGGTCGATTCTGTGACCGTTATCTGGGTGTCACAGAAGAATACAAACAGTATAGAAATAAATGTACAAGGTGTACAAGTACGCAACCTCCACTACGGTACACGTCTTTACTTAATGAACAGGGCGTGTATCAGCTATATACAGCTCAGAAGCAACATTAACACACCCAATTTGATATGTTTTGCACGCAAACATAATTTGACATTTGGTGACCACACGGACTGCTACTGCCTCTAACTTCCAGTTAGTATGGTCTGAGCTATTAACCGCGTCCTTAAATAAGGTTTAATGTTCACACTGAGTGGTTAGTGTAATTCTACAGGGTGTATCTAACATATTTCGACAAACATCAAGAGTGGCTATTCACACCAAAACAAGGAAAAATTTCACAGAAACATCTGTCCGGACATCAGAATTTTTGGTTGAACTGAAAGATTACATTCAACAATAAATACCGTAACTGTGTAATACTTTACTCACAACTAATACAATATATGCACAGTACACGTTTCCACTTAATAACTGTTAGCTCTGACTGTCCATGAAACCACACTTCACAACAAATGCACAAAACATCTTCCACTTCACACCGACACGTCTGATCACGGACCGTCGCAAACTTTCAAAAGTCCCGGGGCGCTACCAAATGGTCTGACAGGCAGGTGCACTTGCAGCTGAATACACTACGGTGTTTACGTGTCGCCAGACAGAGATACACAGGGCTGTGGTGGGCGGACGTGGGGGCTGTAACTGCATTGATACGAACGTTTTGCATTGTTTTGCAGTTGGAAACACCCCTACGCTTTGTCCAAGCATTTTGCATACGTCCTCTACACTACACTGTGCATACCGTCCGGATAGTGTAATTCCGTATTTTATTCTGCATACCGTTCGGTTAGTGTAATTCCGTATTCTACTGTGCATATCGTCCAGTTCGTGTAATACTGTATTGTATTGTACTGTTCAATCCGCGTGTTTCGTGCGGTTATACAAAGCACTGACCAACGTCCGTACTTATGCAGTTTTCGTCTCATTTACTGACACGCGTTTCGATGCTAACACCTGCGTGATCCAGAATATTAGCAGCAGGCCTGTGTGTGTGTGATGGTGACACATTATTGTTTGACATGGCACAGTTATTGCAATATGACGTTAGACTGCGTGTAAATAGTAAGTACGTACAGTTGTCCCTCAGCAAGCCACAAAGGCGGATGGACGATACAATAACATCTTAAAAATTAAAAAAAAAAAAACTTTTATTTTTTCCCCTGTGGACGCTGCGGCCCAGCGCGGGCCGTGACCACCTCAGTCTTGAGATTTCTAGATCACACATGGCGACGCACGACAGTCGGAAGGACTACTCTGGACGAGTTATCAGTTCGTCGCAGAGACCTCTACTTGACAACACACAACAAACATCCATTCCCCCCGCGGGATTCGAACCCACAACCTCAGCAGGCGAGCGGTCGCAGACACACACCTTAGACCGCGCGGCCACTGGGACCGGCTTATGTATTTATTGTTGCATTAACAGTTAATTTGGGTCTTGTCGTCTTGGTGTGGAATCACTTTGTATTTCCCATTTTCGCTGCAGTTAAATTAGATTTGACCAGGAGCCTCCTACACTTGTGTTCCTACGGTGCTTACCGTGACAACTAAAGTCTCACTAGCCAGAGAGTGAACTTAAATGTAACGCCCTGTAGTGTTGTTATGTGGTCGCCGGCGTTTCGGCGGACTACCGCTGTCTTCGGCGAACAAGTGGATCGGCATGTTTCCTCAATCCGTAATGGCTGTGGCGACAACTTACATTTTATAATGCGGTCCGCTACTGCGACGCAGGCAAGTATGTAGTTTGCGCTGTTGGTGTTGGCTTTCTTGCAAGCTGGTCGAGATGAACGCATCCTGCGGAAGAACTGCGCATTCTGCTAAAACTGCTGGCTCCTACACAGTATCTTCCTCCATGTCATCAATCGTTTCTTCACATCATTATTTTAGTGTCGTCTGTCGCTTCCTGCGGCTACTCCAATTAACGAGCTGACAGGAGTGACGCCCACAGTTGCTAGATAAAATAATGGTCAATATCGTGCATATCTAAACCATGTGGCACGCCGTACGTCCCTGGCAATGGAACCGGCTGTGTAACTGTAAGATGGATTCGTCATCAGGAAAGGACAAGGGTGTGGAATTTTGTTTAGAACCAATAGAATATATCGATAGTTAAACAAGAAATACCGACAATGCGGTGACGATTCAGTCCGATTGTTTACATAGGCTATTAATTCGCTATGGCAGTTACTACAGCTTTGTATGTTCAATGAACTGTCAGGCGTTGGGTTAAACACGTGTCACTAGCACTGCTGTAGTGCTGAACGATTCAAATGTCAAGTCATTAAAAAAAATCGTACAAAGAAGCTGTATTTTCTGTGAGACATGGTTCGACCCCTTAAAAGGTCATGCAGGGGTCTCCCTGAAGATGACCTAACAAAAGGTCGAAACACGTTGGAGACGAAATAAACGATTCTCAATTTGACAACTTACATGCAGGCAGGTGGTCTTGTGTATTGTTACGTTGTGTATCAGAATTCGGCACTTGATGCTACGTCTTGATGTCCCGTTGTCACATGTCAATAACAGCAACACCCTTAAGAGACTAAGCGAAATTACTTTCCCTTCCAATACTACCCGACTTCCGAAACAGCACTGCTTCTGTAACGTTTCCAGGCTTCGCCCGTTTGTCTTGCTGGTGACAGTTCTAAGGTGGAGCACTGGTGGAATGACACTGACAGCGGAAAACCTAAGTACTGGGAGGGAAACCTGTCCCAGTGCCACTCTGCCCACAAATTTCACGTGGACAGAACCCGGGGCCGACGACAAACCGCATGACCCATGGCACGTCCTTCTTAAGGCGAAAATTACCCTCCATTACATACTAAGACCCAGTCCGTACCGCGCAGTAAACACACTCCGTCTCGTTTATAAAAACCAGTCACTTAATGTTGTATAGGGAAATAATCGCTGTTTGTTCTGAGATCCACACAAATGCACTGTGTGGGCAGAACACAGAATTTCTGAAAGTCGAACGTGGTGGGACATCAAGTACTGGGGTCTAAGTGAGCTGCTGTCATCTGAAGCTGGCTGCAAGGTAACTAGTAGCCACTGAACCCACGGATGGTAAAAGCAAGTCCTTCAGTAAACAGAATGCTGACTGTTCACAACGACTGTGTTTGTACATTCCATTATGCATATCGCAGACTGCTGTAAAGCAAACGAACTTTCAGTCAGACTGTGTAGATCGTACACTACATGTTGCTGTGAATGTGTTGATCACCACCACACACAAGCACGCTGTGCTCTTGTCCAACGGTTTAAGGAGACAGCTGTTCATGACGGCAGAAAAATCAATAGGTTTACATGGAGTCGTCACAGTCCGTGGCGATGCGTTCAAGAGCCCGCTACTGGTCCCTATACGGCCGATCCAGTACGTGCCCCTTCATGCAGGGTCCTACACCGTCCACCCTCTTGGAAAATCATATCAACTTGTGTTCTCCAACAAGACAACTTTGTGCGGTGCACTTATACAGCGGGATGTCACACTGTAAGAATGTTCATTATCGTGTTCACACAAGTCCACTACTTGATCCCATCCTGATCCGGGTGAATCCAACCCAAATCCTCACACCGTATTTCCTTGAGGTTCATTTTAATATTATCCTCCCATCTATACCTGTGTTTCCAAAGTGATATGTGCTCTTCAGGTACAGCAATCAATTCTGAAATCATCTCATCCATCCGTACGTGCTGTACGCCCCTTGCCTTCCTTCTCCTTAGTAGACATACCAAAAACTTAATCTTCATGTCTGCACCGTGCATCAATGACAAACACTTTATTATCCAATTGATGGCCAATATATATGTAGATACAATTAAAGTTCTAAAATATTTAAAAGTGCTCCAACGTGTTTCGGATCACGGAGTATCCATCATCAGGGAGCCTTGTACAGTGCTTGGCTTAAAATTACAAGAATGATTCTATCGTGTCCGTTGACATGGACAAGGTCGGTGTTATGGCAGCATATTGTGACCTGTTGTGCGTGCGTGTAGTTCACTGTATATGAAGGCACTCATATACAGTGAACTACACACACGCACAACACGTCACAATATGCTGCCACAACACCGACCTTGTCCATGTCAACGGACACGATAGAATCATTCTTGTAATTGTAAGCCAAGCACTGTATAAGGCTCCCTGATAATGGATCCTCTGTGATCTGAAACATGTTGGAGCACTTTTAAATATTTAATAATTTTAATTGTATCTACATATTATATATTGTGCATGTGTTGGATAATAAAGTGTTTAAATACCAAAAAGTTGTTCTTATTCATCGTGCGTCCAATTTCAGAACATCTGATTTGGAAATGTACTGCAAATATCGATCGATACACGAGACGTCCACATCCATGTGACATTGTTCTGTGGCAGGGCTTTTTAAATTCCCCAAGTACCTGAGTAAAACATTTCACATTGCCTTGTATCACGCTGTATCCGCTTCTACATGGCCAGTCGCACATTCCTTTCTGCCAAATGAGTTGTCATGCCTGCAGACATTCTGTACTGGCAGGTGTCACTGTTTTTCAAAAGTGTCGGGGAAAAGAGCAGATCCGTGCTGCAGATAAAATTACGGTATGTATTGTGGTATACAGTATATGGATACGCTGAATTCATTATCGATTTTCAGTGCACTCGCGAAACAACTGCGAACAGCGACTGTTAAGATGCGTTCCGACCTTCTGCTCACATGGCACACCTCGGCACGCAGCGAAAAGGCCAAGTTCTGTGACGCGAATTCTTACTAAATACTTTGATCAAATTAAATTCTGGTCAACATCTGCCAAACAATAACAAGCTTTTGCATGAAAACGTGCGTAAATTTGTACCTGGCTGAATTTTGGTGGTTTCAAAAAAAGGCAAAGAAAATCAAAACGCACTGTATGCCTGCACGTTTTCGAAAATCGTGCCGTTACAGTAAATACCGCAAACCGGGAGGAGGGATGAGGGCAAAGGAATAGTTAAAATATCAACACAATACGTGGCGCTACAAAGATGCCAGTTGTATACAGAGCAATTAAGGCGGAAACACACACAGTGTGAGGTACGGCCGGACGTACGGAAACCGAAAAACCATGAGACGAAATGGTTACCTGCATTGGACGTATAAAGGAGGCCATGGGCCAGTAAATAGTCCTTGTTTCGACGCAATGTCGATACCGTAGGGTCTGTCCAGTCACTGGTCCAGTATTTCTTTAAGAAACAGGTGACTTACGTAGAATTTTTGGTATTAGGTTAGTACAAAGTGTGGTATTCTGCATACGAAAGATTTGCCTATCAAACATTCGTCTTCCAAGCTTTGCGTCTGTGTTCATTTGGTTATCTTGTTCTCGACACTGTATCACGTCGACAGCACAGTTTCATCTAGCCTGTATAAGTTAACGTACCGAGCGTGCCAAGGAGACTGCGCGCTTGTACAGCCAACCAAATTGCTGTCAGTGACACAGCGGACCAGCAAGCACAATTTCTTGCACATTCCAGCTGAAGCATTTGATCTGACACATAAAACATTTTTAAAAACATTAATTTTCAAAACACCTCCTTCATCAGGACGCCAAGAGACAGGACGTGTAACCAGAGGCGTTCTTGTTGGCAGCCATCAGAGCGTACACAATACACAGCCCGTGACCACGTGGTAAAGGCAGTCCGGCGGCACGCATGGGTTGCGGGCTCTTCTCAGCCCAGCGTAACAAGAATCATCGCGTGTGAAATTTCATCCTTCAAGCTACGTGTGGCCCACGAAGCGAATCAGACAACAAAAGGCGCTTACAGTTGCATGAAACTTGATGCATTTAATTCAGTGTCATCCAAACATTGTGAAGCCTTCTTCTTCTTGGTCTGTCAGTATACCACTTAAGACGTCTGCGACAATGTATGCGTTTAAACACTTCTTCGCTACTGATGTACGAAATCAATCTCCCACCGTTACACTGCAAGAACATTTATTCTGCCGTGTTCACCGAAGGCCGTCCGCCAGCTATCTCCGGTTCACCCGGTTATTGTCACGTGCTGTTGTACCGATACTGATGCAGACTGCCACGATCCGCATTGTAACACCGTGCAGTCCGAATGGGCAGTCAAGTTCTTCACCGCCGTGAAACTCTGAAATAGCACAGCACTTCCTAACTAACGTCAAGCTCGTCTGGGGCGGCGTTTCGGTCGTAACGTTGTACAGACCGAGTGCTGTTAAACATTAACATCAATGACGGAGTGCTAGGCAGCAGCAGTAGCGCCTCTTTACAGCTGTGCATCTCACCGTGTATTTCTTTACTCAGTCACACAAATTAGACCCAACACAGTACACTGTCCATAATTAATCTCCCGTATGTACTACGCCCAGCATCTGATTAACCCATGCAGTAGCACCATCAAGAACGCAGTTTAGTTTGCTTCACATTAATCTCGAATTAAGGAAAATCTGTCTTTAATCATGGAGTGGCATCGCGCGGTTTGCGGTTCTAATCGCCTCCAAACTGGGACACCAGCAGCACGTGTCTGACGTACACGGGATATTTATTTGTGCATCTGAGTAATACAGTAGCTGCTGCAGACCATTGTTAATGTACGAACGACAAGTGTTTTATTACACGACGAACCCGTGTCGATGATACTGCATCATCGTCAAAACGACACGTGATGCAGTACGCAATTCTTGTTAAATGCAATAACCGTCAACACGTGTTTCGAAAGGCGCTGACCACTAACAGCTCCGATTAATGCAACGCCAAACCCAAGCCAGGGGCTTAGTACTGACAACTCCAAAGACGCCAAAACACGCTAAAACAAGACCAGCTGAAATTCGAACCGTAGCTACTGCCCATTATGACTATCGCCTACCATTTCCCACCGCAATTCTGCCGCGCTTATGCGCTGCGTCATTGCGATAGACAGCCAACTTGCCACAAGATGAAAGCCCTGTATTTGTCACACGTGATCTGCAACACTGTCGTTTCTGAATCATGGAAGCGTCCTTACGAGAAGGCACCGGGCCTTACTGCTGTTTTCCGTCGCACCGCACAGCAGTCGCTGTAGGCGGTCAATGTACACATTTTATTTCATCTGTTCAGTCACCACTGACCTGTGACGCTTACCTGTGAGTTTTCAAGCTCCTCAGGCACCCGATTGCTCGCCCCACAGAAGCAGAACACTTGTTACCACGCAACACGCTTGCAGTAAACACCGTATTGATTACCACCACACAACTACTCCTGCACGAGCCAACAGGCAACTGAGCCAGCCGCCTGACGCGAGGCACAGGCAGGGTACAGTGGTTATACTGCTTCACTAACTGGGACACTCGTTTTGCCCGCTCCGCTCTCGCAGCTGCCAATCGGCTTCGTAAACGCTAATGACGTCATTTTCAAAGTAGGGAAATCCTCTTTCAGTCCCCTACACGGTTTTCAATGGAAGGGTAGAGTCGAGCTCCGATGCACGTGAAATCGGCGGACTGAGTCTTTTTGTTCAACTGAACTTCTGCGCCGCTCGCTGACTGCAGTGTGCTGTTCGGCGATGTAGCGACTTGGCAAGCGTTTTCAACCCCGAAACTGTAAATTCGTGTTTCGACGAGGGTAACATGGTTGTACCGTAGGTGTTATGCAGATAGAACGCGCCAGTGCAAGAGGTGATGAACAGGAACAACGCAGAAGTTTAATTTCAAATGTCTAGGCCGCTGACGATACTTTTTTTTGTTTGTTTTTGTACCGGACCCAAGCAGTTCCAACCAGACCACATTCGGTAACATCACTCGCGACTTTGTAATTCCACCCTGCTCAACAGAACTGGCTATATCGAATGGGGTTGGGAAGATGGATACCGACGGTCCTTTCTCAGGTTTTAAAGCGGTAGGGCCTAGCAATTGACCCATCACCTCCATCTGGTGTCGAGATTGAGAGATCAGCTACATGTGTGCCTTCATGGCTTGGACATGGTAACTTTACATATTTATGAAAATTCACATCCAGGAAGGAGAGGGGCTTTATTTTTACTGTTATTGGACTCGTCTGAACAAAATGGCTGTGGGATGCAATAGGCGAAACTGTGAGAGACGTGTGTGTGTGTGTGTGTGTGTGTGTGTTTTTTTTTTTTATTTATTTTGAAATCATTGTTTCAGAAAGAGTGAAGCGGGAGGGTACCGACATAGATTTCAGAGGTGAAGGGATACAGAGGTGCAGCAATCTATGGAAAAAATTAATGGACTGTGAATGGAGCGGATAAATAAGAGAGACTATCACAAGAAGCATTGATGTATCATCAAACGTTTTGAGAGATACAGGGACCTGCCCTGTTAAATCCTGGTGTTAATTCTGGAGGCTCCTCTTGTCTTGTACCCACAGCTAAACAAATTACAAGTATCATATAGGCCTATACCGCTACTGCAAGCTCGACTTGCTGGGATGGTGTATCGTGTTGTTGGGCGGTTTGTTGGGGTCGAGAGCTAGCAGGACCGCCGTGTAACACTGCAGGAGAGTGAAGACCACAAAGTGGACCGCGGAGGAAGCGTAAAATAACGTAGTCTGCAGCCAAAACTGCACTCTAATAGTGACTATCAGGCAGTACCCTTGAAAACGGGCCTCCCCAAATGTTCATACAGCGCGGGTAACTTCGGCACAGAGAAATGCAATACAAATAATAAAGAATGAACACGTGTACGTGTAATTATATGTATAATTATACGTGTGTATATTTCCAAACATCGTGTGCAACAATCATGTACTAATAATAAAAGGAGAAATTTATAAAAAGTGTGCAATTCGCAACCTAGGCTAAGGTGTACCTATTTCTAGCACATTTGTAGGCGCGTTCGCAATATTGCGAAAAGCGACTATTAGATTCATGTCTGTGCGCCTGTTTGTCCGTCCGTCCGTCCGTCCGTTCCCACGGCTTCGACTGGGCGGATTTTTATGAAAATTCATATTTGAGGACTTTCGAAAATCTGTCAAAATTGAAGTTTCATTAAAATCTGACAAGGAAAACGGATACTTCACATGAAGACCGGTGTGAAGTGTTGATCATATCTCGCTGAATTCTTCTTGGCATGAAAAATTAAAAAAAAAAGTTGTAAAGAATATCAAAACACGAATTTTATGGTCACAACCCCCCCCCTTTTTTTCCGAAAATCGTGCCGCTTTTATGAGACAATGTGAAAAAATATTTAGAACCAGACAGGCTACAGATGACAATATGGCGCAAGCACATTGGATGCTGGATACATATGGCTACAAACGCTCACTCAGGACATTCATCGCTTTTCCACTGCTACAATGGTTGCACGAACGCGTCTTAATGTATCATTTATACATACCTTCCCTGTATTTACAAAATTATTGACTTTAACAGAAATGAGTGCCAGGATTATCTCCGGCGGGGGGGGGGGGGGGGGGGGTAAAAGCGACCGGTGCATAAGAGTGACAACCTTGTCACCTTCATGTGACGGTTGTCTAGAAATTCTGGTATCCTCAGCCTCCTGGAGTCCTAAGGACCTCTCCAGGGCTGTATAAGGATTGCTTTACCTGTACCGTTACAGAATAAATTAGTAATGCAATTTATGTCTTCATGAATAAACAGCTCATACGTTTTCAAATTTGATGCGATGTTCTATCCCTGTTTTGCCAGCGGAAGTGTTGAAAGACGTTTCCTCATTTCTAATTTCCCCACGGGCAACAGAACACTGTGTCGCGAGCAACATGTTGCCTGCGAGCTACGGGCTGAGCGGGCCTGCTTTAAAGACTAAGTGAAAGTACTTCCGTACCCAATGCCCTCCGATTTACGAAAGAGCATATCTTGTTGGAAGTTGTCAGGCTTCGCCCATGGAGCATTGGTGGAGAGGTATTGAATGGGGAGAGCCGAAGTACTCGGAGAAAAACCTGTCCCAGTGCCACTTCGTCCACCGCTAGTCTCACATGGGATCGAGCCTCAGCATCCGCGGTTGGACTCTGGCGACTTTCCCTTCGAAGACTAAAATTGACATGAATTATAGTTAAAGACCGAGTCCGTACCGCGCAGTAAACACTCTCCCTCTCGGTTATAAAAACCAACCAGTTAATGTTGTGTAGGGAAATTATCGCTGTTTATTCTGAGATCCAAACGAAACACATAAATACAATGTGCGGGCTGAACCTAGAATTGCTGAATGTTAAACCTGGTGGTACATATAGTTTACCACTGGGATTTAAAGGGCTAATTAATGTACGGGTGTGCAAGGGCGACGTGGGAAGTAAAGATGAAATTTGAGAGGGAAATTTTGAAGGAAGAAGTAAGGCCTAACGTGTGGACTGGATTCGCATTGCGAGATTTCGGGCTTCCCCTGCAATGTTGTTGAGGTCGTCGCTGTTATGCGATTTTCTATGTTACTCAAACTCTGCATATTCTTGCAGTTAGTACCTCATACAACAAATGCAGCCATTGAAATATAATTAATAACATTTATTATAATGCTACATGTTATAAATTGTGTCTTATTCGATGTAACACGGCGTATGTTGGTAGCGCTGGCTACCGACGTTTCGGGACAGGCTATCGGTCCCATCTTCAAGGGTCAATTCTTGGACTACTTGAACCTTCAAGAATGGGCCGATAGGCTGTCCCGAAACGTCGGTAACTATCTACAAACCTACGCCGTGTAACGTTCGAGAAGAGTGAAGGCCTCTGTATGATTTTTTTTGGAAGGACTATTGTGCAATGGAGTTAATTAGGTAAGCAGTTATTGCTCTGTCCAGTTTGTCGCCTTCCATTAAGGTCATATGCGTTGGATGAGAACGTAATGTCATGTCTTTGCTGGCCTCTGCCACTTCTCCCCCTCGAGGTCAATTATTATGTCATTCCTGAGACGCTGCCAAGAGAACTGTAACGGACGTCCGAATGTCTGCTCCTCTGTTCCTAATATGGTCATGGATTTGCTGGTTTGCTAAGAAGAAACGCGAACTTGATGTTTTTGCCGGTCCTACAGGAGTCCAGGTTTCGAGGGACTGGGCCCCAATGCATTCGCCCTGAAACCAAATTTTATGCCTTTGCTTGGTTTTGTGGTGTCTGAGCAAGTAGGCAATGCATTTTGTATACCTGCCCCCTGCTTGTGCCCCTACCAGTAGGATAAACTGGTGGCTCCCTTTGCTCTGCTCTCGTGGCCATACTCATTCTCCCAGTTCGTGTCAAGTTGCAGCAGCAGCTGCTGCTGTTGTTCAGCCTAATCTCGACGTGCCGTGACGGACGTGCTCAAGAAGCGTTATTGCAGTGACCAAAGCTGCTGATCTGATTTCTACTGTGTAACATTCTGAAGCAGCTATTCCTATGAGGCAGGCGTCCTAACGTTGCAGGAGCTCCAATTTGCAGTGTATGTAAAGAGGTCACCAGTGTTTCCTGCTGCCTTAAAGCCGGGTTCCCACGATTGGTGCACTTGACAACGCATGGGCGCAAGTGTGTCCAGGCCGCTAGTGATTTACTGCAACCTTGTGCATAATGACTGGAATGAAAACACAAAGAGAATTACTTGAATCCATTTGTAATTCAGATTTCAGCAAAAGGTATAACAATTCTGTATAGGACCTGAGGGCTCCAGGAGGTTGAGGTGGTTAGGTTGTCAGTCCTACGCACCGACTGTCTTTACCCCCCAGGAGGTATTCCTGGTGCTCATTTCTGTTAGACACTAAGTGGACCTCAGGGTCGCAGTGCGGACGGAAGGAAAAATTCCAATGACACCATCGGGGATCGAACCAGTGACCTTTGGGCTTGTAGCGCATTGCCTCAACCAACTGCGTTCCCCGCGGAGATTTCAGGCAAAGCATAATCGACTACGGCAATGTGATTTCTCTGAATAATTCAGGTACGGGAGGTAGATATCCGGCTGGGTGTGGTAAGGTCGCAGTGATAAGAGAAGTAAAAGTTCGCCTGCAGGAGTCGTAGAGCTACGCCAGTTTCAGAATACTTTTTAGGCGGGGTGACCTGACGATTGCTACTCCTGGTGCCTGAAGGAAAAATGCCCATTCGTGAATTTGTTCTATGCTTCCTTTACATTTGACGGGTTGAGAGGACAGACAAATCAAAGAATTACGACGAAAACATCGACTTCTTGCATTCAGTTATATACTTACTTACTCCATGCAGCAGAGTCCTTGAGAAGCTAACAGGGTGTCAGCTAGTCCAGAAATTCCCCCCATTTTATGTAAACCGCAGGTTCATTACCGGGTTAACAAGAGCCCACCACCTGTCCCGGTTCTGACCCAGATCACTCCAGTCCATACTCTCCTCCCACCCCACGTACAGAAGATCCATCTTAATATTATTCTACCATCTACGCCTGGGTCTTCCAAGTGGCTCTTTCCCTCGGGTTTCCCCACCAAAACCCTGTATACACCCCTCCTCTCCCTCATACGTGCCACATGCCACTCCCATCTCATTCTTCTCGATGTTATCACCGGACCAATATTTGGTGAGCAGTACAGATAATTAGGCTCATCATTATGTAGTTTTCTCCACTTCCCTGTCACCCCGTCCCTCTTGGGCCCAAATATTTTCGTCAGCACCGTATTCTCAAACACCCTCAGCCTATGTTCCTCCCTCAGTGTGAGCGACCATGTTTCACACCCATAAAAAACAACAGGCACATTTACACAGAATATAATACCTTCTGTACACCGCAAACGCCGAAGATGTAGGAAGTTTTATGGGCTATCATTTGGACGCTCCTTAACTTCTCTTCCTCCTGTGATCAGACAGCCTTTAGATGAAGGAAAGGGACCGCTTGGAAGGCGATGTGGGTGGTGAGGTTCAGATGCTCCTAAATGGTGGTGAATGTATTGGTTGATTAGAAATGCAAAAACTTCTCTGGCCGTTCAACCAGAAGGGAAGGTACCAAGTTGGGAGCCTCGTGAACTTGGAGGATGTTACAAAATGTGCGTTGAAGGAACAGAGTGCGCCTGTGGCTCACGTCAGACAACAATAATTGGCTTTTGCTGACACGGTGATGAATTTACGATTTCTGTACAAGGAGAAGAATTGCTTGACAGCGTGAGCTACTGCCAGCTTCGTGGCGCTCCATTCGCAATATCTCTACTGCACCTGCAAGCTGCGAGCAATGACGCACAGCTGGTCAGTGAGATGAGGCGTCATGACGTCAGCTTCGGTGACGTCAACTACCTACGTGTTCAGCGGAAAGGGATGAATCACGTCATGACGGTCCGTCTGTGGGCTGCCAAATTTCGTGAGTGTCCTGCGATCATTCCGAGAAAGCACACTCCAGCCAGAGTTTCGCCACGTTTCGGAAGCCGACACGCTAGTCCCTTGGCTTATTCTGCCGCGGAACTGAATAACCGTCGTACAGTCATGACATACGTAAGGCATCCCGTCATCTTTCGCAAATGATCACTATGACAGCAATGCAGCCGTCTTGTGCTGTCGGTCCACAGCTGATCAAGTGTCATTCGTCAGCAGCACGAAGTATGCAACTTTCCTTCTATTCCGTGCAAATGTTTTGAAGCACCCGTTGTCATGCAGCGGTAGTTTGCTCAGTTCTGACCTTCCGCACTGCAAACTGTATACTGCCGTAAAGGTGTCACCAGGACTCGATCTTACTTTTCTTTCTTGTGACGTGTACCGACGGTGTTGAACTACGTAAATATGCAATGGGGGAAGGGTATCACACATAGGTTAGGAGTTACAAGGAGGTGGCCTTGGAATTTCTCAAGGCATTCGCCTGTGGACATCGAGGTACACTCTGTTGCTCACCCGTTTACGAACCCGGTATCTCCCGAACACAAATCTTGTCTTTCTTCCTCCGAACTTATATTGCGCCTTCTGAAATGGAACCGAAACGTCTTGTTGATAGATGGCAGCGGAAGGCACTGAGAGCACAAACCGCCAGTTTAAACCTGTACTGAGAGACTGCAGATATGATTAACACCGCCCGTGGATGCTGACGTTTGAGGCAGAATGTACAAACGGGGTACGAACGGAGTGCACCGATGAATACTGTCGGATACGTGTGTGTTCATTTGTAAATGTCGCGTTGTTATGCGCTGCCCGGAAGAAAGCGTTGACGTGGCGTCGCTAGGCATGCAGTTCAGCACATTTAGTGGCGTCGGCGTGCCGTCGTAGCCGTCTCCAGTTTTTGGACTGCTGTAGTGGAAGATGGTGCCTTTTGTTGTTCAGTTCTAGACTACGCCGTTGCGTTCTGCAACCTGCAGTGCATAATCGAAGCCGTGGAGTTCTGCAGGCACTTAAGATTAATACGCAGTCCTGCGGTACGCTCTAGTTCGGTGTTTTCTGGTAATGAGCAATGTGATAAATGTCGACAGGTCTTTGACAAGACTTAATGCATGCCATTAAAAATGAATTAGTGTTGTTGTTGTTGCGGCACAAAGATGGCGACTGTTCCGCAAATACAGTACGACAAGTGCGCCTCCTTCAACAGGCGCGGTGCACAGAGGTGTGGTAGTCTTGTTCCAAATATTCTTGAATGCCATATCATCCACAATACACCTGGTGCATCGCACTTCCACAGCTACAGTGCCTGTTTGGCCTCTAGGGCTTATGAAATGCCAATAATAAGTGTGTGACATAAAATAACATAACATAACCTCAAAAAGCAAAGAAATGTGAAAGCTTGCTTTTAATAAAATACGAAAGATGTTTTCAGCTATAAGATACATTAATGACTGAAGCAGAATTTCATTGCATGTAGCTCGAGCCCAGTTTATGCACTTTCCCCATACAGCTTTCGTATGGGCGTCTTCAGTGTGTCCCGCGATGCTAGCGGACTCTCGAATTGTGTGAAGTCTGTAGTCTCGCTGCTGTCTCCCGTACGTCGTTTTGCAGTGTTCGCCAACTCCGGTCACTGTTTCCCCAGCAGCTCACCATGTTTTCTGCTTATTGACAGATATCAACAGACAGCAGTACGTCTTTGTATGTTTTAGATTGGCAAACCGACGAGTAAAGATTCTTAAACAGTGCTAACAGGACTGCTTGTTAGTGCCTCAAAGAACCGTCCGGAATCGCGATACAGGCCTGTCGGTTGGTGATTTCAGGTGCCAGTCGGTACGGGGGACTATAAAATTTCTTTCTAGAGGTCTAGTTTACTGGACAGCGTTATCATCATCATCAGGAACAGGGTACAAACCATTCCAGGCCTCTACCTTCTTCGTGGATATTAGCCTTTCCATCCTTTTCTTGGTCGATCTACGTTTCTGTTGGCGGTTGGATGTATTCATACCCTAACTTAGGAATGCGTGTGTGTCGTTCATTTTTAGTGAATGTTGTATCAACTTAAATGTGCAGTCCACAGTAATTTCATTTAATTTCGCGATTTGTTTTTCGGTCATCTAACAATCTAATCATCCATGTACACTTCGCCTAGACAAACTACCACCCAAACATTTTGTAGGATACGACAAATGATGGGAATGCCGTCTTATGCCTTGCCGTACGTGTTATTGACCCTGTGGGACCAGGTCTGTGACCCGTTACACAAAGACAACTATCTCCAGGAAATGAGTGTACTGGCTTTCGCATGGTTCGGGCAGCTGCAGGACTGTGTTTCCTGTTAGGCCATCGTGCAGGGAGCGCTTGGAGCTGCCCGAACTACAGGAAAAAGGTGCCACGTGATTGGCCACACATAATTGGCCATTTGCGAAGCTTGCTTATGCCCGGTTAATAAACGTGTTAGATAAAACGAAAGTCATGTTTAAGCAGTATAATAATGCACAATATCGATATTAGGACACTATGGCCGATATTCAACAAAATCTACGGAACTGTTTTGGGATATATGAAAGCGCCGTTTATAAATTTGTCAGTGTTATTGTATATCAAAATAGCAGACCAGCCCTGTGCATGCCGTTCTTGCATGTTTATGAACATTGGATTGGCAGCTTGTGATATACCGGTGCATGCCAGTTGATGACCTGCAGTAGTGCAGGCTTGGTTACTAGTCTCTGTGACTGTGAGGGGCACAGTATCGGGTTCAGCGCTGGCGGTAGGTCATGGACAGGTGTGCCCTGCACACAGGGCGTTATTTGTGATTAGAGCCAGCAGGCGGTGCTAATTTGTTTTGTCAGAATAACCATAGCAGCTCAAATGATAGCGGAGTCACCTAATTATATGAACTACAGGGTCATTAATTTATCTGCGAGCTACGATTTGCCACTTTCTACTGCTATTCCGCCGCATGTAGATGTTGCTCGGTGGAGTGTTTTACGTTAATGTTACTACGGTAAGGAAGCCGAGAGCAAGTGTCTTCTAGGACAGGGACGCTGCATAGGGATAATTGAAACAGTAGGTCAGTACTGCGTCACTCTAAGTAACGTCTGTGCTAGTTCATTGCCGGAACTACTACAGATTCTGGCATACGTATAACAGCTGACAGTCCATTCCACAAAGCAATGCAACATTGTAAATAGTCGGAAACAGGAGGATAAGATTAAAATGGATCTTAAAGAAACAAGATAGGAGGCCGCGGACAGGGTTCATCTGGCACGTGATAAGAACACTTGGCGGGCTGTTGTGAGCACGGTAATGAACCTTCGGGTTCCATAATATGCGGGGAACTTTTGACCAGCTCAGGAAAATATAGCTCTTCGAGGACTCTGCTCACTGTAGTTCGGAGTTCTGCAGCATTGTGAACTGCGCACTTCATTTTGTCTGCAAAACAGCACTCTCAGTGCTCATAATTAGTAACGGCAAATTACGAACTTAACACAACGGTCATTATATTATCGATATTATAATGCAGGGGAGGGGCACGTCTGTTCTTAAATAACTTTATAAAGAGTGAATGGCGGATCGTTGTACATTTTTAGCTCGTCGCTCCATCTTGTGCCAGTGTCAAAGAATGAGTGCAGCTGTACCTGTACTCCCTGTATACATGCCGTCATCGTGTGCTGCTTCTTGAAACAAAGGGACAGGTTTATCTCATTTCTGCCAGAGTTCAGTACGAAAAAAGAAACTGATGTAGAATAACACGGGGCACCCCCTTCTGCCTTGTGCTATGTGGGTCGGGCAGGACAAGGCTGCTTATCTAAAATGGCGTCAAACTTGTGTGCTATGTGCACGTAACCCTTTAAGACCAAGTTGTGACGTTGCGCGGCGCCAGACCGGTAAAAGAATCCGTGTCAGGGAGCGGAGCAGACTGGTAAGGACGCAGTGTGTGACGCCATACATCCTCCACCCGCACAACGCAATGATCTGTCGACCTTGGCCCACAGTTTGTTAAATGATTTATGACTGCCATAACTGCTGGCCGTTATTCCGTGCCCCTCATCCGGTCATTTTGTGATAGTGTCATGGGGTGCTTCAGAACCAACATGCCATTATATAATTTATTGCGCGAAATTAAAATGTTTATCCCAAACTTCTTGCCACAGTTATACGACACCCAGCCGAACCGCAGATGTTTATTGCAGAGTTATATTCCTGGTGACCGTATTATCTTCAAGATCGCTGCAATCACTGGAACTGTTCTAGTGTTGTTTAAAGACGCTGTCAATTGCGATGATTACGTATGTCTGTCGGTAATGTGAGAATATATGAGTAGGGAAGTGATACGGACAGGGGAACACCAAAGTATTCGGAGAAAACCCGGTGTAAGTGTCACTTTCTCGGCCACAAGTGGACTGCCCGGAATCGAACCTGGGTTTCCTCGGTAAGAGGCCGGCGACTAACCTTATTTGACCACCCCACACAAGTTCGCCAACATTTTTCGCAACATGACATCGGAGCGAGTTTATGGGCACGAAGTATAATGCTTTGTGGTTGCAGGAATGGAGGCCCTGGAGACGGCTATCAGCTACTGGGACGACGCCCTCGCGGCATACAATTCGCTGTCCGCAGCGGGCGCACCGCTCACGGTCACCAGCAGCGAAGAAGCCGAGTTCTGCAGGGAGCTGCAGAGCCTTCTGGATGTTGCATACAGACTACAGGACCAGTGCGAGTTGCTGTTTCTGGACCAGGTTAGGATCATTATTTTATATGACTACTGTCGTTTGTCACTTCTTGCCGCTACTCCGCTGGGCGTGTGGGCGGTCGGCTGAGTAGGCTACGTTAATTCCAGAAACGAATTGACAAGCAGTGATAACCTGTAATCGTCACATAAAATAATGACCCTCTATTGGCCACGACGAATCTTAAAATGCTGTCGTCTGAATCTTAAAATCTGGCAACCATAGTTACCTGCAGGTTACCTGGCATTTTTCTCAAGTGCAATAATTTTACCGGAAGTGTCGAAATGCCTGTCGCTATGATGTGCACCCGAAGGTTATGTAAGCGGCATGGATTAAGCCATATCATTTTGGTGTGTCTTCCTTACCCAGAGGTTGGTAATGCTGGACAATGCAAGGAAAGTAACGCCACAAAACGCTTCATCACTGAGATATGTTACATGAAAGTGGAAAGTGTTTGCACATTTTGGTGATCACAACACACCGGCATGTTAGAGGTTCGTGAAGTTTGTAAATTCTGCAGACACAAACTCTGTTCAATAGAATGAGCGGTATTAATATTTTAGTACTTTTCAGATTTCCAACATATACGAGAGTTGGTCGCCAAGAAACTTACAATGCCTGGAGTGTATTTTGGTTCCTGTATCTTCCATTTAAGTCAGAACAATTCAGATTGATCTGTATTGCGTGCACACAGTGGCTGCCACAACTGCAGTGTGCAATGTATCATGGGAGATATTTTCCTTGCAATGTTGTGATCAGCAATTACGTCACAACTACTTCCACTTTTCGATTACCTTTAAATCTATGGCTGCACTGGGAACTTGGTACTTGCCCCATGGCACATTTACATGACATTCCCCTTGACTGCTTGTCACTGCTCCAGTTTCTTCCATCTTTCTGCTCGGTATCTTATCTGTCTGCAGTTTCCATTTCTTATCCAGAGTTCTATTAATCCTTTTCAGAGTGGAATAGTGCCACAGATTAGACACCCTAGAGTGAAAAGTGTGAACTAGTGAGCTAAGGTTTGGTTACCTGCAAACTTAAACCTTCCCTACGTACGAAATGCACAGCTGCGATGTAGGACTCTGCCAACAAATGTTAGCTGGCAGAATGTTTAGGGGCTTTGGCTGACTGGACACTGAGGACTGCTGCTGTTTGGTGGGGGGAGGGGGCCGTCATCTGGTAGTTGGTTCTTGGGGGGGGGGAATTTGGTTCGATGCGAGGTTTCAGGCTTCCGCCGCGAAGAAGATGAGAACTGCGCTCTTCTGGGTTATTACGCAACGATTAGTGGTAATTTCTTACCGACGTTTCGGGACATCAGTCCCATCTTCGGGGTTGAAGAAGACGGTACCAAGACTGTACCGAAACGTCGGCAAGAAATTACCACTACTCGCTGTGTAAAAACCCAGAAGAGCGCAGTTCTCAATTTGGTTTGATGGCTACCTGAGAGTTGACCCCGGAGGGTTGTGGTAGTAGTGACAGGTGGCAGGTGTGATGGTGTGTAGACACTTCAGCTGAAGGTCGTGGTGATGGGAGAAGTGGTCCATTTCTTGGAAGTGGGGAAATTATTGGCGAACCTCAGTCAGATTAGTGGGAAATATTGACTAGCCCATGTGTGTGTGTGTGTGTGTGTGTTATCAAGTCATTTTTGCCAGTTAATTTTATTCCACATAGTGTCAATGTTTTAAACACAGCTAAATTACTTCTTTTAAAAGTTGGTTTTTAATGAAGTCTGTAAAAGAAATATGTACATGTAGCATTGTTCACAACTTGTCTGTTCTTTTTCAGCGATCTGTGTTGTTCCGTGCAGCCAGTTCTACCCGTCTACACACAGGCATCACATCTTCGCCAGAGTCTTTTGTGTCAGCCCAGGATGAAGTGAGTAATGGATACAGTGGTGAACATAAATTTAATTAACAAAGAATTGTTTACATATCCATGGTTAATGACATTTTCGAGCAACTGTAGGAAATTGCACGCATGAACAAAAAACGGTACAGGTAAAGTTCACCCTATAACATACCATGAAGACACAGAGGAGGAGTAGGGGTATTGCGCTACTCTTTTTTATGTAAAAATCATGTCCCAGGAGGAAAGGTCAATATTCTGGGAGGTCATAGTATCGGTCATTCTAAGCAAAAATGTTTATATGAACATGTGTCCTATTCCGAACGGTTTCCGAGATAGAGCTATTTGAATGTACA
>Ga0131853_10006700_pt1 | contig 20804 bp, 15 predicted proteins | sample TergutLab28metaG_FD_92764 | JGI IMG/M metagenome (GOLD analysis project Ga0131853, IMG submission 92764) | Labiotermes labralis P1 segment gut microbial communities from Petit-Saut dam, French Guiana - Lab288 P1 (version 2) (version 2) | ecosystem: Host-associated > Arthropoda: Insects >...
ACCCGAGCTTGATGGTGGGGCTGCCACCTAAAGCCTTCAAGCCGGCTGTTTTCTGTCAGGGTTGTCTCCCTTAGCCTTTGAAGATCCCTCTTCGCCACAAGGCAGTGGTGGTGGGTCCCTCTTCGTCTGACGCCTACCCCTCAACCTTTCCAGCATGGGAGGCCCTACCAGTAGCTATGCTACCACTGGTATAGCTCTTAGGGTCATCGGCGTGCTCAAACCTCCTCACCACGGTAAGGTGGGGACCCAACGAGGAGGGCTGTGATGCTGTGCATGTTGAATAACCTAGCCCAAATGTAAAACAGCTCACGCCTCTGTTCAAGTAGATGAAGTATCAAGATATGGCAGTTCGCTTTGTAAAATCACACCTCAAACAAAATGTAAATAAAAGAAAGCAGAAAATCATAGTTTTTAGAACTGTATTTTATATATGTATATGTACAGGCAATGCCTGTAGTTAACTACATGTTTAAAACATGCTGAACATGTATGATTTCTTTCCCTCAAAATGCCATTGATTTCTTAATTTTCTCTGGTTTGGTGTAAACAATATTTATGTGTTTCATAACACAAGTGCTAAAATTTCATTCTTGTATGAGTAAAACCTTGTAGGGGGATGTATTACTTGGAGTGAGGTTTTGATAAAGATTAAAGCAATAACTCATAGTATTTCAGGTTCACTTTAGGAATATGCAGTATGCTGACAAGTTATTTTCTTTTTGGGCTATATTGTACAATGCCTGTTCATTGCTGATATGTGTAGCATGTAAATTAATTAACTCCATTCAACAACAGTATTATTAAGAAATTGAGGGTAACATTACCTACTCAATAAATTTTCTGTGTTTTCTGTACCTGAAGGGAAATTTTTATCAAGAGTCAAACAAACTGACCATGTATACTCTTGTAGGGAACCCCCAGCTGTCTTCAGTGCACATCCAACATATTTTGACCCTTTCAGGCCATTAGTTCAATGCAATACAATGGGTAACATCAAATGTCTGAAACTAGACTGCTTGAAAAAGGTAGTTGGGTGTTCCCAAAAATAGTGTATGTGGTTGGCTTTTTAATTTTTATGAATAAGTAGGATGTGCATGGTAGACATGGAACAATGTAAGCTTGTTTGCAAGAGCCTGCTGCTGGCAGATCTTATGTCCATTGTATATGTGTGAGGTTATTCATAATATTCCATCCAAGTTTGTGGTCCTACATATTACATTCTGTACACATGCTGGTTTTTCTTGGTAAGCATTTGTTTACTTCCATCAAACCCCTAAGAGAGAAGCCCCCATTTTTCTTCTTATTCAGTATATTTGCAGCACCCATCATGTCTAGAGACTGCCCACCTTCTGCAACCTGTCATGCCATGCCTTGGTGACGAGAGACCTCATTATTTTCATATGTTGGACTTAAGACCATAATACTGTAGATAAATATTTCCAGGTCATGCGTGTGCTGATTATGGATAACTTGACTAAGTATAGCCAGCAGCAGGATGCCGTGTGGTACACTTTGCCTTGGCAGCTTCTAGTACATATTGTGGAGTTCAGTCTTCATGTCTGCTTCATGAAGGCTTGTGAAGTGTGGGTGAAGGAAAAGGAAATAAGGTTAGAAGATGTTAGTTATCTGTTTATTAAGTAACAAGTGCTACTTTTGTCAGTGAACATTTGCAGAGAAATTTGATACCACATTGATTTTTAATGTGTTTTAATTATTTTATAGTGGTATGATGTAATGTTTGTATGTTTTTGTGTAAATGTGTTGTTGAATGGCTACCACTCCTGTTGCATATTTGGGAGTTTGCAGGTTCAAATCATGGTCCATGTTTTCTTTGGTGTTTCTCAGTTTCTTCAGGTAGATGTGTAAATGGTCCATCAATCAGGCTGTAACCACTTCCTTCCACATCCTTTCCAATTCAGTATTATTCACTGACCATCCATCCATTAATTAGCACCATGACATGAATGACGTATGGGAGAGTGAAGGTACAGCTCTGTGCATTCTGAACCTGAGTAGTAGATGGAGGTAAGTGAATAGCCTCATTCCTTGGCCCCTTTACCCTGAAGAAAGAGTGGTCAGAACACCTTGAATAGGAGTCTTTGTGGGACCCAGAGCATTCTGGATGCTTTGATAAGGAGAAGTATCTTTTGCCCTTGCCAGGAATTGGATTAAATCAATTATGAAATAAATGGAATTACATTTTTTCCCACTTTACTTACTTAGCATTGCTTGAAAACTAATGAACCATCGTGTAGAAATTGGTTTGAAGATTTGTGCTGTTTATATACATTAAAAATTAGTAAGATGTTAACATTGTGCAGAAGTGAGATTATGCTGAAAACTTTTAATGGATATCTGTACAAGTAAAAATTATGGACAGAAATAGATAACTAAATTGTATTCTTGTTAATATATTATAGCCTGTCCATTGAGATGAAAGTACTGGAAGGAAATTCATGCTGTTAATTTTGCCCTTAATTTGTGTTTGAAGGTTCAGTGTTGTAATTTCTATAACTGGTATATCAGAAATTCAGCTATGATGGTATATGGCCATAGGTATGACTGACATTTTGGATGCTGTTCAGTGATGGCATCTAAAAGACTCACAGTGTTTGAGAGGCAGAATATGCATCCTTCAGTTGATGAAAGGAGAGAACCCATGCTGATGGGCCCATTTTAAAGAGATAGTCTCAATCCCTGGATAGGGATTGTGTTTAGCTGTTTCTGGTAGGTCCGTCAGAGTAGGCTCTTCCTTTTTCCACCTGAAGACAGAGACACATCCAGCTTCTGGTGCATTGTCAGTTCTTTAACTTGTGCTGATGGACAGACAGTGCCCAGAATTTCAGTCATGACTGTGAGCATATTGAAACTGAAATCTAAAAATAATACAGTTTTTGTATTATTAAATCACTCATATTTTAATTTGCATTTTGATATGGCCTTTTTTTCTTTCTTTTCTTAGAAATAGTTTGGTACAGGATGTGTGCACTCATGTGGACACTGAAAATAATGTTCCAGCATGGATTGTTCTCTACTGTTTATCTACACAGATGCATTTCAAGAATCCCTTGTTTGTGGTTGAGTATTATCAAAGAAATGTTGTTTCACATGAGGTAAGTACGGACAGTAAGTGGAGTCTAACATACAGAGGTCTGGAAAATTTGAGTCTGAGATGATTAAATATGACTGTGTCTCATGGCAGAAGTTAGATTTTTATTAGGTGCTTTCGCAGTATTGTGCAAAGTGACTATTAGCTTCATTATATCTGTCCATCCTTTTGTGTGGAACACCTCTGTGCCCACAGGACAGATTTTCATGAAATTTGATATTGAATATTTTTCAAAAATCTAGAAAATTCAAGGTTCATTAAAATCTGACAAGAATAATGGGTACTGTACATGAAGAACAATATACATTTTTGATCATATCTTGCTCAATTTGTTATAAAATGAGAGATGTTTCAGATAATAGTTGTATAGAAAATCAAAACATTTTATGTTCAATAACCTTTTTTCAATAATCATGCCATTTATGAGAGAATGTGGGAGTATGTTCTAGAGGTAGACAGGCCACAGATGACACATGGAGAATGAGCATTGCATGCTGGATATGTAAGGCTATAAACACATGCAGAGTATGTAATACTTATTCCTTTTCTGCTGCTACAGTGGTAGCACAAACGTACGTAGTTATATGTACATCGCCTGTCTTGTTGGAACTGTAATTGTTTTAACCATCTGAATGTACATGTGGGTACACATTTTGTCATCTGAATTAAATAGAACAGGAGAAGCATTAAAAGTTTTGTGTGGGACTTAAAATACTCAGAAATACAGATTTTGTGAACTGCAGTAAAGTGCAGAAACTCAGGCATGTTGCTGTGGTTTATTCTTGCCAACAAAGTGGACGTATTGTGTTCTGATGTGATAAATATTTTAGGTTATGTATGTCAGCTGAGACATCACATAACTTTTCCAAAAGCAAAGGATTTATGAAGTTAAAGAATTTACATGGCTACCATGTTTGTCCATCTGTGGCTTGGTATTAGTGACTTAATCATTCTGTCAAATCTTTATGAATTCTGCAGAGGAGTTTTGGCAGAAGGTTGTCAAGGAAGCATGTGTTTTGTGAAAATCGACTGAGTGGCAGTTATACTTTACAGTCTGTTGGTCCCATCTTCAGTGGTCCAGAAGTTAACTGCTTGATCATTGAAGGTTGGTAACAAACTACCATTCAGCGCTGCATAAAATCCCAGAAGAGTGCAGATCTTATGAAAAATTTATATTTTCTGCAACTGCTGTAGTTATTTTGATTGCTATCAGGTTGTTACAATCATGTTTACATGGTGTTGTGTGACATGGAGTTAACCTACAAATTTGGCCAAAATGAGTTGTACCCATAATCACATCCAGAACTGTTCATATCTCTGTGTTAAGCAAAAATGGTGCAAGGGCTGTGAACCCTGCTCATATCTGACTTGGTTACATATCCTATTAATTTGTTATTATTTTTTGAGGCAGTGCATAGAAGGCCTTGAAGTGGTGATTATCTTAGATTATAATTGCTGAACTGTTTATGGAAACAAATCATTGCCACTTTTATATTAAACAATGAACACTCAATCCTTTTCATTTTCGAAATATACATAAAGAAACCAAATTTGTAAGTGTGCTCAGTTATGGAAAAGGTTTTGATCTGTGTTTTGTTTTTTTCACGGGTGTTTAAATATTATTTTTAATTTTCCACATTTTATCAAATTTTAAACCATTTATGAAACAGTAGCTTTTCTGTTTTGACTCAAGTGTTGCATCACACCATCCCATTTAGCGGACCAAAGTGATGTTTGCACTGAGTACAGAGGATCAATCTAATTGATGCATTTTCTTTACCATATGTTTGGTTAATCTTGTAGCTATTGTTGTTATAAGACATGTGTTTATAATGTCACAGTGGTTTATGGGAGAGTATGATGTGTGACGCAGAAGGAATCATATTATTGGAGCTTTATTTTTTGTATACAAGGCATCAGGGTCCCTACTGGTGATTGTCCTGGAAGTGCTGCTGTCATGTTGTGGTTACCTTCCTCACCGTGTGCAGAAGGATTTGCTTAATCAGTTAGTGGACAGTCTGTCTAAATTCACTGTACAGCAGGAGCTGATTCGACTGAATGTGGAGATAGCTATTGAGCTTACATATCATTTGGTAGAGTCAAAGAAGCAGGCTGCAAAGAAAGTTAGGACCTGGACTGGTGAACTCTTGCAGGTGAGATATGTGAACTCTTCATGAAGAGAGTGTATGTCTATCATTTCATTTGCTTCTGTTTGTATTTCATGTGGAAAGAAATTACTAGTTTATGTATATTCAATAATGATATCAACAAATGCACACAAGTAACCTCTATTGAAATTAGTTTATATGTACAGTGTGTGTATAAACTAATTTCAATATACTTGCATGCATTTGTTGGTACCATTATTGTATATATCTGAATAATGCATGGGTCATGGACCACATAAAGCTACTAGACATGAATTGCATTTATGTCTGCCATATTGGTTCACTATAGTTTTTTTTTTTTTTGTGATAATTAAATAGAGCAGTGAACTGCACTGTGCACTAAAATGTATTGGCAAATTTACAGAGGTCACAGATATACCTGGAGGATACATTTAAACCTGATTCAGCAAAGGCACTTGACAAAGATCAGTTTCTTTGCCACCTGCACACTTTGGGAGAAGTTGCCTTGTATGACCAAACACGTGTCAGTGAGAAAACTTTTCAGCTTCTTCTGCAGTTTCTCTCCATTTCAGATGCAAGTGGTAAGAACAGACTTTGACTTTCAGACATCTTTTCTTTAAGTAGTGATGCTTTACTGAACCTTAACATAAATGTGACATATAATATTGTGATTTTTCCTTTCATCTTCCATAGACTGTATTACTTTTTTGTGGCAGAAATTAAAACAAAACTCCATGTATCTCTATATCTGCTTGTTTATGCAGTGTGTGATTCAAATGCCTGGGTCCTTAGAATGTAATAAGAAATTCATGTCATGGCCCGTGGCCTGACAATCGCATATTCCTGAATGGGAAGGTTTTACACTTTGTTCCTCATTGTGTTCCTAGCAGACTTGGATGTGTCATCTGATCATCCTACTTAGTAATTCATCTTTGTTCCTGCTATACACAAATTTGTATCAGTCTCACACTCCACCAACTGGTGGAATTTTTATTTTATAGGGTGACTACTAAAAATCATTTCAGTTCTGTTACTATAAGCCATTTAAAATATTTTCCCCTCCTATACACTTGGTCAATCACCAATGAGTGGCAGTTCTCCTTCTCATTATCTTTAGAACATATTGGTTATTATGTCTTAAACCATGGGATGACCTTCCTCCAAGTGAGTGAGTTTTCATTCACATGTTTGCTACTCTGCAGACCACTGCGCTTCCACCTTGATGAGTTTTATTGTCTCAGCAGTATTGCACAGCACTTGTTTGACTTAATCCCAGCCTGCACTTTGAGTCCAATCACAATTTTGTATGACACAACAGGAAGATAAAGAAAGGAAATTTATGTCTTCATAGTAACTCAGAGATTTTGTAAAGCATGAGATCAGATCATGTTGTTTGAGACAGAGGACATTTGTTATAGGAACCTTATTCTGCAGACAGAGGACATTTAAAAATTCTCCCCTCAGAGATGTGGTGTTAACCTCTAATTGCTTTAAATATGAATAAGTGCAGAATTTGAAAGCAAAAATTAGCAGTATGCCTAGCAGAGTATGTAGATTTATATTGTAAACATTTTATGGGTGAGTGTTCTGTAGTTTGTCAGTAAATGCAACATGTAACTGAAAAGGATGTAAAATGGAATAGTGAAGAATGTGATGGCATAACTTTAATAGTGTATTCAGAAAAGAATGCAGAATTTGTTTATAAATGCTGAACTTTAATTTCGTAAGTGCATTTTGGAATAATAAAGTGCAATAGCAGTCTCTTTACATGAACTTGCTTTACTCTAATTTGAAACTGGACACAACTGTGCTGTTCTGTTTATTTAAGGTGTGCTAGCATCCTGTTTACTGATAATTCATGTTACTGAGCCTCTGCAGTGTTGTGCTCTTGCGTTTATGCAAGGTGCGCTTGCAGCCTGTTTACATGAAACTCGCATGACTGTAAGATCAGACTTGGTGGCAGTGTGCTCTCGAATTAATGTAAGGCACACTTGCTGCTCTTTTTACACAGAACTTGCATTCACAGTTTGCATCATTGTGGCTGTCACATTTATGCATTTTGACATGAAGGATTATGCATATTGCTGCAGCAAAGGTATTTTGTACTAGTAATGGATTATCTGGGCCTAGGAGAGACAAGAAGTGTGCAGATTGGAAGAGGAGTTCAACAAGGATGCTGTTTGTCATCAATTCTGTTCAACTTGTACAGCAAGTGTCTTACCAAGGAAGCTCTGGATGGGCTTGGAGACTTCAAAGTCGGAGGGCAAATTATTCAAACTGTGAAATATGCAGATGACCTTGTTCTAATAGCTAAGAAAGAAATGGTGCTTCAGGGCATGATTGATAAATTAATTGAAACTGGTAGATACTGTGGCATGGAAATGAATGTGGAAAAAACAAAAGTAATGAGAGTTTGAAGACAACCATCTCCAGTAACAATTAAGATAGACCAAAAACAACTGGAGAATGTGAAATGTTTTAAATATCTGGGTAGCATGTTAACAGAAGATGGAAGGTGTACGTGTGAAATTAAATCCCGAATTGCCATGGCAAAAGCTGCATTTAGCAAGAAGGAGAATCTTTTTACCAGCAAATTGGACGTAAATTTGAGGAAGAAACTAATGAAATGCTACGTTTGGAGCATAGCTCTGTATGGTGCTGAAACTTGGACGCTCCGGGCAACAGATCAGAAACACCTGGGAAGTTTTGAAATGTGGTGCTGGAGAAGGATGGAGAAGATAAGTTGGACCGATCATGTGAGAAATGAAGAAGTGTTACTTAGAGTCAATGAGCAGAGGAATATCCTACATGAAATAAGAAAACAGAAGGCTAACTGGATTGGTCACATCTTATGTAGAAACTGCCTTCTAAATCAAGTTATTGAAGGAAAGATAAAGGGACAGATAGAAGTGACAAGAAGACGAGGAAGAAGGCATAAGAAGTTACTGGATGACCTTCAGGACAGTAGAGGATACTGTGAATTGCAGGAGGAAGCTCTAGATCGCACAACAAAAGGAAGAATATTAGTGTTCCTTCCTTGAGGTGGTCCCAAGTTGGTAATCAATCACTTGTTGCAGCCTGTGGTCCGACTTTTGCCGAGGCTTATTATTGTTGTCGCCCCCCCTCTCCTCCTCTTCCTCCTCCTCCTCCTCCACCTCCTCCTCCTTCTTGTTGCAAAGGAAGCCTGAATTGTTTGTGAATTTAGAGAACTTTCAGAAGATTTTATATTATAAGATAGTTTGAAGTGTGTGGGAAAAACAGATTTGGAATTCTTGACAGCCACTGGCTTTGTATGTGATTCAGCTTTGGTACTGCTGCTGCATTCAGGGATATGATGAAGTGGAAACACTTTATTATGGTAAATGTTGTGTGTCAATGCATTGTTCAGTTTCTAGCTTTTGTAGTTGTTAGTTGTACAGCTGACCACAATTTATGATGTGTTGTGATACTTAGAGGTCAGGAGTGCACACTGTTGCATTCAGGCCATATTAAGTTCAGTACAGATCATGTTTTTACATTTATTTATCTGAAGTTCCTGTTATCAACTCAGTTATGCCTGTGTCTGTCAAAAGATCTTTTCAGGTTGTCAGTCAAGTTTTGTGCAACTGCTGGATTTGCCAATGCATGCTTGTCCTGTTGTCAAAAATTTCATTCCAAAAATATATGAGGCAAACAAATTGTGAAGTTGCTCATTGAGTAGTTTTCCCGTTATTTTAGTGTTTAATTTTAGTAAGATTTAAATATTATTAGCACTTTGTTCATGTGCTTAGTTGAAGGTCTTTTGTCAGAGTCACAGTAGAGTTTCACACACCTTTGAAACAATCCTTGTACAGAGTATTTTTTGTCACTGGGTAGAGCACTGCAGAGTGGCATTGTTGCTCTGCAGCATTGGTCACTTGCTATGTTACTTACAGTTTGAATTTTTCTCTTGACATTTAGTTGTTATATAACTGTCTGTGTCATTTGTTTGCTTAATTCCTTTATTATGAATGACCGGATATTTACACAGGTGTGAGAGATGTAACCAGGGATCCAGTGTCCAAAGCACTGGCTGTTCTAACTGTGGGAAAGTTGTGTTTGCTGAACCAGATGTGGGCAAAGCAGTTGATAAGACCACTTATGAAGCTGCTCAAGTTATCACAATATTTGCCCACAGTTATAAACATCATACATGTGCTCAGAGATTTATGTGTTCGGTGAGTTAATTCGATCATAATATGTAGGCAGACAGTAAACTATTCAAAAATATGCTGTAGTGAGAACATTTTTAGCTGGTTTGTTGTTCATTTTGTGCATTGTGAATTTATTAACACACTCTTTCAATAACAACGAATGCACAATTCTACTTTTATGGTTTACACTCCTAATTAGCTCCTACATGGTTTGTCTTAACTGTTATCATCAGAGAGCTTACATCTATGTTTCTAAAACCTATGGTGGTAAGATAGTCTTACAATGCTTATGCATAACAGATGTACAGATTATAGTTAAAATTTACAGCATATAAAATGTTATAAAATAACAATATAGTGTGTTATTGATTATCAATGTTTATAAAATGATAGTAGTTTTTGTTGACTACAGTTGTGTTCTTTCCAGATGACTGCTTGTTCTACAAACAACTATTATGTTATGATTCAAATTGCATCCTGTCCTCTTACTGTAGATAATATTCTTTAGTCTTAAAGAAGAAGTGCAAGGAGTTTATCACTAAAAATATTGTCTACAGTTACTGGATGGTATCCATTTTGGATCATAAAGTAATAGATGTTTTATGTTTGTTGGATCTTCAGTTTTAATTCTAGCTGTGTCTGTCACTTTTCCCTGTATTGCTTTCCTCTGTAATGATTTTATATAAAACTTGTTGTAGGCAGTATTCTAGGCTACTTAATATTTGTACATTATAATTATCTAGCATGACTGACTATAAAAACTGCCATGCATATTTGTAAGTTGTTGGAGTACTGGTGCCAATTAATAGTGTTAAGCCCTAAAATTTTAATCCTTACAAATAATTGCTGCCTCCATTAAGGTTATTTTGTGGAATGTGTAACAGCAACAAAGAAGCCTGATGAAATTTAGATTTAGCTTTCTAACTGGTAACAAGAACTGATGAACTGCTGGATCTAGACATAAAAACTTCATAAACATGAGAATGTAACAATGTTTATGTATTGTGTCTAATGTACATGTTATCAGTGCTATGCATTTTGCATGAAAGGGCTGTTGAATTTTATAATTATTAATTACTGAGTCATGTTTGTCTTCTTACATGTTTTAATGTGTTTAAAAGAAAGGAATTAAGATAAGGCTAATTCGTCCCTGTATGCACCATGGAGGCATACAGTGGAAGTGGAGGTGTAGCTGTACTCATTCCTAAACTCACTACTATTTGGGGTGAGTGGTCAGCCTCGTGCCCTGGCCACTACATCCCCGTGGGAAGGAGTCCCTGTTACCCATTGAATATGAGGCTGGGTGGTTCCGAGAGTAAGTCATGATGTTTTGGAGGAGAGAAAAAATCTCTTGCATCTGCCAAAATAAATTTCCAGAACATCTTGTTTTATGATGTATCAGATATGCAGTGATGATGGAACCTCATCTGCTGAGCCTGTGGCTTTGTCTGAAGGATGTGACTCTGGATGTGCGACTCACAACACTGACATGTCTTGTGGAGCTCCTGCAGGGCGACTATATCAAATTCCGTGGTGCCATGTTCTTCCATCTGTTAAGCATGCTGTGTGACTCTGATGAGATGGTGGTAGACCTTATTGCCCATTGTTTTCGAGACTGCCTTGTGGTTAAAAACAAAAATATAATGTTTGAACATTTTGTTGATGCTGTGTTTCATTACAACGGCTACCAAGTAAGTTTTATGCACTGTACTCCACATTGACTGTTTATTAACACTTCCCTGCATTATATGCTACACCTGGTACATTAACCTTTTGACGCCTAATGTCAACTATAATGATCGTACCGCACCGCTAACCTCTAAAGTTGCATTTTATATATTTATTCAACAAATATAGGCAGTGAATATTTTAAACATGGTATATACTCTCTGTTTTTTTCTCTTCAAAATGCAGTTTGTTTCATAATTCTAACATATTTGGTTGCTGTATTATTCACATTTTATATACAGGATGTGCTAAAATTAAAAAAATTATTCCGGCGCCAAAAGGTTAAATATGATACTGTTGTGTTTAATGTGATGATTTTTTATTTGATTGTAAATTTTTGAAGGGTAATTCAGTTGATTAGTCTGCTACACCAGGAAATTACAGAACTGATTACATGTATATGACATTAGAGGTTTTCAGAGTGGTGAAGATTTTTATTATTGTCTTCAGTGTTATGACATGGTGTAGTCTGGTAGGTGAATAGGAGTATTTCATAGCAACAGACTGCTTCCATCCAGTTAGCCGCTCACCTGTTACCCTATCTCCGTATTTATTCATGCATTCACCTGTTCTTGGGCATCCTTCTTGGTCATTTGACTTTGGAAGGTGAGACCACTCTGGTGTCTTGAAATATGGGGAACAGAATACCCAGTTATGCCACACCATATTGCAGAAAAATGGGTGCTTCATCCAGCTTGCTGGAAGATCGTAGAAACTTGTATCCATGTTGTTAATGTTCTTCTTCAGCCCTGCAAAAGAGCATGTACTTGTCTTTTTTTGACCTGCCAAAGGATAGTTTGTGCTGTTGCTTCTGGCCTGGAGAATTGGCCCCTTTCAGGAACTGTTGTTCTTTTTGGGCCATCTGGGCATCTGCTTCCTTCTCCCTGCTTATGGCGAAGATTAACCATGCCTGTATTCCATAGTCTCCTTTCACCTGTTTCTCTATAACAAACTGCTTTCCCATTGTGGCTGACTTCAGCTGCTAAGGTGTAGGGAGTACTTTTTTCAGAAACACCTGTGTACTGGACTACATGAAATCATAACACACAAGATCAGCATCATAGTCACAGATGGTTAGATGATTAATTTTACCCTATTAGAATTTTTTTCTTATGTGTTTGTCAGTTTTTTTATTTGACGGTGCAAATTTGATAGGAGGTAATACATGGCAGATAAAGGTATAATGCTGTCGTTGAATCACAGTGTGGTGTTTTGTGAATGTGCATGTTACCATATGTTGGAAATCCATTATTTCATGAAATACCTAGTTATTTCATAAACTAACGGGGTTACAGTTGAAGGTCATAATGATAAACTATTCAGCACTTCAACTAATTATTCCATAGAATAATGAACTGATCCTACTTAGTCCATAGAATGTTTTGTATGATTTTGCATGATACTGAATGTGTGAAATGAGTCAGCTTATAGTTGTATGTGCATACCAGTTGCCATCTTACTCATTCTCATATTGCAGTTTGGCATTGTGTAGCACATGGACCACTCAGTTGTATGTGTTACTGTGGCCTTTACTTTGTGTCTTTCTAATCTTGGTCTTGAAACTGGGAGAAGAAGGTAAGTGTGCATTGGGCTGCTTCGTCCACATTTAGTTATGTGTGTAGGTTGCAGATTTTTCAGTTTTTTTCACTTCTTTTACATTACAGCAACTGTCATAAACATACACAAAGCTGTGACATATTGTTGAATAGGTAACACAAGTAACAAGGAGGAACCTCTATCAAATGTAATAACTTTAGGTATGATCATCTCACCAGTACATTGCTAATTGATCACCTTGTATGAAAGTGTGTGTGCAGTATGTAATGTATTGTCATATTTTTTTTTAATTTAACAATTTTCCAACAAGATGCGACTTATTCAGTTTATTACATTACTGTAGGCAGCTCTACATGTTTCAGGTGTTGACACCCATCATCAGGAGCTCATACAACTGTAAATACAGCTTCTGGTATTGATTAACCGGATCTACTACCATCTTCTTTCGTTGTTGAGTTCGAACAGTTCCAAATGTATTCAGAGTTGTTCGAACTCCTGATGGTGGGTGTCAACACCCGAAACATGTAGAGCTGCCTGCATTAATGTAATAAACTGAATAAGTCACATCTAGTTGGAAAATTGTTAAATTTGATTCACAATGCGCAGACCCATGTATATAAAAAGTATTGTCATATCTCTAGAATGGCTGGGATAATTTGCTTTTGGCTTTGAGTGTTGAAGCCTTGAAACTTGGATGGTTTTTTCTAAAGGTACAAGCCACAGAAAAGGTGACCTGAGGTTGAGTTCCAGTGATAACAATATGTGACATGTATTCTGTTAGAAGGAAAGAAGAGTGTCATGAAATAAAAGGATGAAATTATAGGACCAGTATGTCCTTGGTACAGTTTCTGGCAAATTTTGTTTTAGTATCTTGGAAACAGATACAGGATGGGACACATAAAATTAAGCTGGGTAAAGCATGGGCAGCATTGCTGTTAGTATCAAGATCAATTAAAATGCTCAGTAAGACAATGTTATGATCCCTCATCAAGTTCGTAGGAAAACTGCACCATTACAATTATTGTAACAGGACTGATTAAAATATTACTGAGATATGAATGGAGCAGGCAGGGTTAAATGTGACAGTAACCAGACCAGTTGTCTGACTCTTCAAATCAATGAAGACCAGAGTTCAGTGCATTCAGCCACAAAGATCTGTGCAAGTTGCTGTCCAATAATAAGGGAAAGAAAACAAAGAAAAGAAAACCAGAAGACGTGAAGTTAATGCAGGAGGAGAAGAAGTGTGTGATTTTTTGGGACAGACTTTTTATTGGATGCAACAGAACACACATTTCTTGGGTATGCATAAACTTTGAAATAGTTTTTTGCTCAGAGGCATGTAGCAGTTCAAATGAGAATTGCACAGATAGTGATGAATGGAGGAAGATTACATTCTTTCACTTATTTCACAATTGCGATCTCTCTGTTTGATAATGGGGATTATCATGCACGTGTTATGTGGTGGGTGCGACAGAATTCTGAAATCGGACTCAATGTGACACGTGGACATTGGTTCCATAATGGCTGTGGCAATGTGAAAGCTAAAGTGGTGGAGAGTGGAAAATGGGTTTGTGATAAGTGTTGATCAGAGAGACTCAGAGAGCTAGAAGAAAAACTACAGGACACTTTACAACAAATTGACACTATAACAAGGAAAAACAAGACACTAGAGGAACAGCTACAACTAGCGACAGCTGGAAGAGAAGCTAGCAGGCATGAAAAGGTGCAGGGACATCCCAAAGGTGGTGAATGCTTAGTGTTGGGAGACTTATCGTATGCAGTGTGGGAATTGTATGTTCAGACATGAAGGTTGAGTGCTTTCCGGGCATTAGAACAGAGCAGCTATGAAGAGTTATCGTGAAAAGTGACCTAGGCAGCTCAGACACAGTTGTCCATGTAGGTACAAACGACTTAAGAAGAACTGGAAACCTTGATTATGTAATGGGAGATGTATACAACCTGAAAAATACAGCAAAGACTAAGTTCTCAACAACCAGGTTAGTCTTAAGTGGTGTGTTGCAGAGGAGAGACATGTCATGGCGGCGCATTGGAACAGCAAAGGACAGACCAGAGTGGGTAGCAAATACATTAGGAGTGACTTTTGTAGACCCTAATAGTTGGGTGGACAACTGGGACTTCAGCAGAGATGGCCTTCACATAAACCGAAGGGGAGCGAGACAACTGGGTCAACTGTACGTGAGAGTACATGGTATCAGCGGTGGAAGACAGAAGTCGAGCGAATGACCATGCATGGCATTAGGGAACTCCAGCGACGGGACATCAGGGGAGACGGGGACGACATCAGCACAGGCACACATGATGGCGGGTTGGAAAATTTCTGAGAGTGACAAGCCGACAAAACCGGAGAGGAGGGAGACCGAAGATAAATAGAGGAAGAATGTGTAGTGGCAACAATGGGGCACATATCTGAGGGTAAACCACTGGTTTTGCTGCAGGTAAACTGTAGGAGTATTTGCAATAAGATTTTAGAATTCTGGAATTTAATTGATACATATAACCCTGATGTTGTAATAGACACAGAGTCATGGCTTGGTGAGGAAATTAACAATGCCAAAGTTTTTAGCCCCGACTACGTAACGTTCAGGAGGGCCTCTTCAGGGCACCATGTGTTCTGTACTTGAATAATGGCTGAGAGGTCTGCTACAAAGTTGTAGAAAACTGAAAGACTGTGACCAGAGTTGAAGATTACAAATACCATGCCCAGGCATAGCCAGAGCCAAGGAAGTGTCAGAGGAGTTAATGAGGTCATTGAGAACATGGTAACCTGGATGTGGGGCAATAACTGAAGTGTAGGCCTGAAATTCATGAATTCATGAAGAACTGGGCCTACCACTCTGATATTGAGAAGACTGCCTATGGAACAGTGTTTGGGACTGCTCAGAAGGTCGGTTCCTTGCCTAAAGATGTGATAGGCCCTTTGACTTATGACCAGAGCTTAGAAATACTTTGGAGATGACAGATTTTTTAAATACCTGTAATGTAGATGCCTATAGTCCATTACTCATTTGTTGTGCCTGTGCAGTGGAATGCACAAATACTGTAGTGTGCTCAGTGTGTGTGAACAAGCCATAATTCTGCATGATGACTGTGAATTAATTAAGGGGTGTTCCTTATGTGTGAATGAAACATATATATAAAGGTGAGAAGCAAAAGATAGCCTCAGTGTTCAAACTGAAAGGTTGAAATTACATTCTGACAAGTCACATATTAAATGTTTTGTGGGTGCTTTGGTTTGTATTAGTACCTGAAGTGAAGAGGGGAAGAAGTTCTGATTTTGGAAAAGACAGGCGAAAATATTCATCAGCATGGAATGAGAAATGACCTATTGAATTAGTGTTACAGTCAGGGAGAGCTAGGTGTAGGTGTGTGTGTGAGTGTGAGTGTGAAGAGAAACTGGTTACTGCTGTATGAAGTTCCAGATGTTGAATTATCAATATGTTGAGCAGCTACTATACAGGGTTCAGTAACTGGTTAAGGATTACAGAAATATTTTTGTCACAGTAACTGCAGATTACAGAAGAGTATTTGTGAAAATGGCAAGTTTATGTAACTCTAATGCTGCAGATAACCTTCCAACAAATGGTATTTTGAGTGTGTTTGAAGGGTGAACCAAAGATAAGGAACAGATCTGTGTGTGGATAAGCTAGTGTAATATCAAAGTGAAAGCCTTGTACGGTATGTGGTTGTATCTTCTGATGCTGCCTATCAGAGGAGCAGGTGGCAGGTTGACTCCATTGTGAGTGAGGTGATGTACAGTGTAAGCATGTTTCTTCCTCTGTTAGCATTGTGAAATTGGTATGTTGAAGGAACAACATTTTGATATATAATCTGGTGGATACTTGGTAAAATGACCACAAAGACAATGGAGAAATAATGCTGAGATGGTCCAAGATGTTTGAGCTGTATTTTCATTTTTGAAAATGGCAAAATTTAAGTCAAAAATCAAGTCAGTTCTGATCTCCTTCTTTGAAGCAGAGGGTCTTGGGAATGAATGAATTTTGTCCCCAAAGCCATAACATGATTCACACTGGCTACAGAATGCTTTTGAAATGCCTTTGAGATGCATTTCATAAGAAATGGGCTCACAAGTGTTTTCCAGTACCTGGATTCTAGACATTGACAGTGCATTGTGCCCTGGGGCCCTGACTCTTGTGAGGTTCTTGGCAAAACACAGCATACCTGTGGTTTTCGATCTGCATTATGCACCATATTTGGTACACTGTGACGTCATTCTATTCCCTAGGCTGACTAGTGCTTTGAAGAGGAAAAGATCTCAGAGATGTGCAGATACATGTCAGTACAACACAGCAGCTGCAGGCCATTCTGAAGCAGGAATATCACAAAGGCATTGAAAAGTGAAAGAATTGCTGCAATCACTGCATACACCTGGAGGATTTTATTTTTGAAGAGATAATTTAAGTTTAAGTATCTTGAAACTGCCTTAGTTTATGAGCAAAAGATTCTGTCCTGGTTATTTTTGATCAGCTGTTGTAATTATTGATTTACTATTTTAACTTTTAATAATTTTAAGGGCCTTTTAAAAAATGGTTTCATTTTACACTTTATGTAGCTTTTGCATCATTTGTCACGCTGCTTGATACTCTTACTTCCAGGGATGTACAGGTATTTTGTTTAATGTGTGGCTAGTTTTATGTACTGGTATTTTATACTTTTGTTAAGTGGATCAAACCATGCAATTGACAGGACAAGGCTCACTGTTGTACAGTAGTTTGTGGAATAACTAATTATTGCATAAAATAATTAGTTAACTTGTTAATTTTCTGTTCATTTGAGACTAACTGAAATTCCCAGTTTATGAAGTAACCAGGTATTCTTTAAATTACAGTGAAACTTGGATATTAGATTTCTGGAGTCTACATTCTCCTTTGCTATATTGCATGTTTCTGTCAGTACTACCAAAACTTCTGTAGGAATGATCTTATATGTTCCTGGAACATACATTTGTGCATTCAGCTCCCTTGTATTTGTATGTGGTTGCCTTTCTGTAGTTTCAAGGTTATATGAGCACAGCAGAAACATCTTTACTACTGAAGCCAAACCTGTGTAGTGAGGAATTATCTGTGGTACGAGTCATGACTGTAAGTTCTGCGTACTTATTTTGCTGTGTTGGTGTTGCATTTTTTGATCTTCTTTGAACTGGTAGTGATTTGGTTTAAGTGACAAAGTTTCATCTCTTGTTAGGTTGCTGTGTTGATGTTGCTTCATTAACCTATAGTTTTATTTCAGTTTCTGATTTTGATTCATTTTTGATTAAGATGAGTGAACCAAAGAAGGCAAAATCATTCTGTATTTAAGAACAAAAGAACATCCTAGTTCAAGGAGATGCAGATAAGTAAATGCATTATGCACCTGCTGCCTTGTTCAGACATACATTCTCAACTTGGTGTTGTTAAAAACAGGAAGGAAAGACACCTAAGTGTAACACACACTGTAGCAGTTTCTCTAGTTGAAGGAAAAACCTGAAACAGTCGCCATTTGAAGAACTGGAGAGTTTATTGGCCATGTGGTTTGAGCAAGCAGATTGCACCAGGAATTTATTTCTGGCACCAAAAGAAAAATGAAATACTTTTGACTGAGACTAAATTTTTAATGTAGCGCGACTTTACTTGTAGTACTTTATTTCAGTAGCTACGTAAATTTCCATTTTCTTGACTTTGTAGTCATCTGAAATGGTCACTTCAGAAACATCAAAATCCAGATTTCACTGTATTGAATTACGCTCTTTAAATCTAATGTGTATGTGGAATGGTAGTTGTTCTTTTTTGGCATGTTATGTGTGCAATATGACTTAAATCTACTAGCCATTTGATGAAGTCCATTTGCACATGTTCTTTACACGTGCCACCAGTCTCTGTGAATTCACTTGTGGGTGAGCAAGGATGTTTATGGTATCCAGAAAGTTTTCGAAGTGTTACTTACATTTGCCATGTTTACCCATACATGTGATCTGAATACAGTATCGTAAAGTTTGTTATTGCATTGTTGCAAGGGTCATGAAGTGTATGGAAAATGTTCAATGTCAAGAGAAGAAAGGGAGAAGTTTCTCATGAAAGGTGACAAGTTCAGAGACAGTAGGGAGTTACTGTATGGGTTTATGTTGGAGAACATGGATGATGAACATCGCATGCTGAGTAGAAACAGCCTTGTTATGAAGGTGCTTGGTAAGTAAAGACATAATTTTGACATTTAAAGTATGCAGTTTCATTTCCTAAATTGACATGTTGTGATATTCCTAATTATATTCTCCTATATTTTTTCACAAGTGTGAATTTGATGCCCGTCATCTTTTCTAATCCTGCTGTTACAGTGGAAAAGAGTCAGTAATGGTTAGTACTTACTTATTTAATAACTTAATTACTTACTTTTTTACTCTGTGGGGCAGATTCCTTCATGAGAAGGTAATTGGTTCTTAGCTGGTCAAGAAATTACCCACATTTTGTGGAACCTGTATGTTCATTGCCTCACTCACAAGTGCCCTCCATCTGTCCCTATCCTGAGCCAGCTGAATCTAGTCCATGCCCTCACTTCCCAAAGATTCATCTTAATATTATCCTCCCATCTACACCTGGGTCTTCCAAGTGGTCTCATTCCCTCAGGTTTCCGTATGAAAACCCTGTATATACCTCACCTCTCCCCCATATGGGCTACATGCCCTGCCTATGTCATTCTTCTCGATTTAATCACCCGAACAATATTGGTACATACATATAATTAACCTCGTTTTGGTGAGGAATGCATATCATTAACCTCCTTATTATATAGTTTTCTCCACTCCCCTGTTACCTCGTCCCTCTTAAGTCTTAGATATTCTCCGCTACACCCTGTTCTCAAACACCCTCAGCCTATGTTCCTCCCTTAATGTGAGCAACCAGGTTTCACACCCATACAAAACAACAGGCAAAATTTTAGTTTTGTGTATCTTAACCTTTAAATTTTTGGATAGCAAACTGGAAGGCAAAAGATTCTGCACCAAATGGTAGCAAGCATTCCCTGACTTTAGCCTGTTCTTAATTTCTTCCTGAATAGAATGTTGATTCATTAAGGTTGTTCCCAAATATTTGAACTTTTCTACCCTTTCGTAGGAACTATTATCAAGCTTTATACTGTGACTTCGTCCTGCATCCTGTCTCCAGACATGACCATGTACTTAGTCTTATCAGCATTTATTTCTAGTCAGATCTCCTTATTAGCAACCACTAAAGCTTCTGCACAGTAATGGAGTTAGTTCAGTAAATCTAATATTCTCCATTATTATATTCCCAGCAAATGTTTTGAAGAATTGCGTTACATTTTACGCTAATGTTAATATTTGCATAAAATGTAATGAAACTCTATTAACCGGTAATGGTTAATATTAGCATAAAATGAAATTTATGCTAATATTAATATTAGCATAAAATGTAATGAAATTCTAGTAACCAGTAATGGTTAATTAGCATAAAACATAATGATACTCTACAATACATTTGCTGGGAATATAACATTGGCATTTTCAAGTAGCAGAATATTGGATTTACTGATCTAAGTCCATGGAATTGAGTTGGTGAGAAGCCAGAAAACACCTGATTAATCAAGAAATTCACCATCTCTTACAGAACCCAGAGGTTCATTACTTTGTTCACGAGCGTCTGCCATTGGTTCTTGTGATTATGTCAATGGTTGGAGTGAGTTCAAGAACGTCTTGCAGACAGCTGTTTAAAGATTTATATATTCTAACATTGGCTTCTTTATATATATTGGAAGTGACTTGTTTTATAAGAAAATACTTTCAGTCTCTGGAGCAAAATTCTAATGTTCTTAAATATAATACATGAAGAAAGATGGATATCCATGTTAAACTGCATAATACTGAAGTATACAAAAAAGTGTAATAAACAAGTGCACTAAAGTGTATAACAGCCTGCCTGGATTTATAAAAGAAACAGGTGATTATAAGGCCTTTATGAAAGAATTAATACTATTCACTCTTTTTACTCAGTAGATGAATTTGTATCTTCGTAGCAACCCACCTATGATATTTATCCGATTTTAAGTACACAAAATATAAATAGTCAATTTATTAATTAT
>Ga0131853_10006701_pt1 | contig 20800 bp, 9 predicted proteins | sample TergutLab28metaG_FD_92764 | JGI IMG/M metagenome (GOLD analysis project Ga0131853, IMG submission 92764) | Labiotermes labralis P1 segment gut microbial communities from Petit-Saut dam, French Guiana - Lab288 P1 (version 2) (version 2) | ecosystem: Host-associated > Arthropoda: Insects >...
AATATCATATGATGGGTACAGTCTATCGAAAATATCATATGATGGGTACAGTCTATCGAAAATATCATATGATGGGTACAGTCTATCGAAAATATCATATGATGGGTACAGTCTATCGAAAATCCGTATTTTTATAATGTTGTTGTATATATTATAAATCAAAACTCTTATCAGGTCTGGATGGTGTGGTCGGTATAGCGACTCGCTACGCACTGGACGACATGGGGTTCAGCCCCCTGGTGGTGGCAAGATTTACCGTCCCCCTCCAGAATGGCCCTGGGTTCCACCCAGCCTCCCGTAATTGGATACCGGTTTTCCTTGCATGGTCAAGGCAGCCAGGACGTGGCGTAAACCATCCACCTCCATCTAGCGCTGGCGTTAAAGAAAGAGTAGAGACATATCTCCCCCTCTTGGCTTTCACGACCTTTTACAGAGAGAAGTCTTGCGAGCAGCCGAAGTGACAGTTTATGTTTCACGGACTATATTCATGGGTGACTTAGAAAGTGGAACACAATATCGTGCAATCACAAACGTATCAATATATGAGTATCTGAGAATTGTGCAGTGTATTGCTGACAGGGTATTGATTTATTCGTAGGGTTATAAATTTAACCAAATTTCTTTTACGAGAGAGGCACTTTTTGAGATTGGAAAAATTTGTGACTGTATTATTTTACCAATGGCAGTAAACTCTGAAAGTAAAGTCGCGTTTCTGGTAAACCATATCTATAAATCATGTATCTGCAGTTCATATATAACTTAGTGGTTCTGGATTCTCGTAACATTACAGGAAACTAGAAAATGCTTTCAGCAATGCAAGGTGAGCGGACAGGAGCGTATCCTCCTGTGTTTTGACATGTCTCTCTAGTGACTTGCTGTGGAAATGGCGAGTCTGTAGGTCTTATAAAGTGTAAGGAGCTTTTGGGGACTGGGCTGCTTCCTTCAATAAGGCAGAATAATGTTTATCGGACAGACTGGGGAATACAAAGTTATAGACTATCGTTATTCAATATTCCTGCCTGCAATACATACCTGTCGTACTGCCTCCCTGCCTAGTTCCGTGCGTAAGGCCATTCAGCTTGCGTGTCTTACCTGGAAACAAAAACACACACATTAATGCATAGTAAATTTTGTGTGTAAAGTGAACAAAGCAAACACTACTTTAAGGACCTCATGTTACTTACTTACTCCTTGGTGCACAGTCCTTCTTGAGAAGCTAACTGGTTTGCAGCTAGTCAAGAAATTCCCCGCATTTCACAGAACCCGAAGGTTCATTACCGCACTCACAAGCGTCCGCCACCTGTCTCTGTACTGGGCTAGCCCAATCCAGTCCATATACCCACATCCCACCTCCTGGAAATCCATCCTAATATTATCCACCCATTTACGCCTAGGTCTCCCCAGTGGTCTCTTTCCCTCCGGTTTCCGCACCAATACCCTATACACCCCCCTCTCCTCACCCATACGCGCCACATGCCCAGCCCATCTCACTCTTCTCGATTTTATCACCCGCACAACATTGGGTGAGGAGTACATATCATTTAGCTCCTCTTTATGCAATCTCCTCCATTCCCCCGTCACCTCGTCCCTCCTAGGTCCAAATATTCTCCTCAACACCATATTCTCAAACAAAGAACCTCATGTTAACGGAATGAACTTACAGAAAACCAAAAAATAAAGAGATGGATAATAGTGCCAAACTCAGTACTGTGTTCCTTACCACTTTAATGGAAGCCGGCGTAGTTCGTGTAGTGATTAGGCTAGGGGATAGGCGACCGATAAATTAGCTTCGGATTTCTGATAGATGCCAGATACTGAGCTGTTTGGAACAGTGCTAAGAGTGGTATTGGTACCCTCGAAATTTATTTCTGATCGGTAAGAGGGATTCTTTATAAAGGGGTAAAAGGGCCGGGTCATGAGGCAGGCGATGTACCTCACTCTGGGAAACATATTAAGGATGCGTGGAGATGTGCATTTACCTCCCTAGCTGCCTTCATGACATGGCAGTTAATAAAGAACAGATTTTTTAATTTTAATGTTCAAAATCATGTACATTTTCGGAATCTAAAAGAAGGAATTTACAGTGTGTAACGTACTGAATTTAAGTGTCGTGTTTGCGGTTCACTGACGTTTATTTAAAATATTTTAACATAATATATTGCTGTAACGCTAAGAGGATAGTATTAAAATAGATCGTAGAGAAATACGTTATGAGGATTTTGTAAAGGTAAGGGTAATTACATCCCCGTTCTTAACTAAGCACCGCATCATGAATACAGATGAAGGAGTGCAGATAAATCTCCATCTACTATTAACCTCGACACAAGATGGAGATACGACAATCAGTTTCACACTGCAGAAACTTTAGCTGTGAAGGTAATTCCAGGTACCCAGTGAATAGGAAGCCGGATGGGCCTCATGGGTGGAAGCTTTGGAGAAAACAAAATTATCTTGCTGCAGCCAAGAGTGCAAATAGGATTCTTCAGTGTCAACACTGACTAAAGTAACGGAATTGAACTAGTTCGGGACCGGATCGAGTGGCAAACTGCATAAAATTTTAGAAATTTTATTGACCTGCTAAACCAGTATCAGCTTCACAATAAGGAATATGTTCCAGGTATTTCATTAGTGGCACTGCATTTCAAAATAGTTTAATATTCTGCGCCAATTTCTTATAATTAGAAACACATCGTTTAGGCGTACGTAAAGGCGAGAAGTTGTCTGACTCAATGAAGAAGTAACCTTACTCAGAAGCTACGGTAATTCACTTGGCCAGTGAGTGCCCCACCCTTCTATGAAACATGGTATTCATTTTATTTACCTGTTTATTTGCAAACTGTCACGTCCCTGCCACTTAACATGGAACTATATTATGTGAAAGAAGAAAATTAGTTCTTAGTGTCGGAAGTTCTTGAAGTATGAAATGCATTTTAATTAAATTCATGAACACCTTTGGCGTGATAAAAAAAAGTCATTCTTCAAGCTGGTGACCTCGAGTCTGCTTATCTACCAAGGTTTTCATGCCCCAAACTCCCCAGTTCTTGATCTCTATCATTGTTAATGACCTACTTGCTGTGCTGCCTCCTGCGTTGTATCTCGGTATGTTATTTCATACCTCATCTCATTTTATGACTCGCTTTCTCGGCTCATAACTTATTTAACTCTGCCCAAGAAATAAGTTATATTTCCTCCTCGTGCGTCGGAAGTTCAAAGGTTCCGACTACTCGGCTAACTTGAGGCAGCGACGTTCTTGTTTTTAGTCAGTCACGAGTTTGAAGTCTTGGGGGGGCGAAAGCATCTTCTTTGATAGCTGAAACAAGAGTAATCACTAAATTTAGAATAACACCGTAGTGTATTCTGAAATATGACACCGTGTAGACTGGTACTCAATGCAGGGACCGCTTATGTTCTCCCGTCTTGTACAAAGAATATAATCGTAATTATTACTTTTTTATAGGAAAACTACAAGGCGTCACATCACAGTGCTCTTCAGTCTTTAGTCACCGTCGTTGAGTGCCTGTAATTTTTCATTATTATAAAAATGTCCAAGACTCTTATCTTCTGGTTTGGAACCTGGACGCATCGGAAACCAAGTGGATTTCCGGCAACTTACATATACATTCCGCGCTATGGTAACAAAAGTGTATATCGTACACACGCAAGATATGATTGCACAGTGTATATGCCGTACCTGAAATGCAAGCTGTGAAAACACAAGTTTACATATCGTACTTGTAGTACGAGCTGTGATGACATACGTCTGTGTGTCTTATCTGAAACACGAGCTGTGAAAACGTACGTGAACATGTCGTATTTGAAATAAAGCAGGTCTTTCCTTTTGTTCTGTTCTTTTTTCGCGCAGAAACCCGCAAGGCAAAGTTTCTCGTCTCTTCGTGGCTCGTTCTTTAGTTTGCGCTGTTTTTTTTTCTTTTACTTCTTACTGTTGTTTCTGTTGCCCCGTGGTGATCACAAGATTTCCCACACCAACACACTCAACGCACACCGCCTGACGTTAGCACAGTGGTCTTGTTCTTGTGATGATGACATCACTTGCCTGCAGATCTACGCTCTCAGCAGCTTGCAAGTATCTGTACTTGCAAGAATCACACCAGTTTAGCTTGCGCGTATATTTTGAAGAAAATAGTGTTTGTAATTATAGCAGTGGGAAATAAAGATAGCTTTGCCCCTGTCCGTAATAAGGCACCTTACCAAGAAACGATGTGAGGGCGTGTAGGTACAGCCTGCAGTACTTATTCAGCAGGAAGCTGGGTGGATCCCAGAGCCGGTCTGGGCACTTTTTGGAACAGGAAATACCTTCACGAAGTTGTGAACTGAACCTCGAATTCCGGAAGTCCAGCCCTTAAAACTAGTCAGTATAAATAGTTTCTTAGTACTGATTCGTGATCTACTGCTTGTTTAGCAGGCGACATTAAATAGTTTATACGAACTTCTGCCGTTGCCGTAGTTACATTTCTCACAGAACCCGCGGAGGAAACAGCTGCAGACCAAGTTCTGTTGCTGTAGTGTTTCTTGTTCCGTGAGTAGCTGTGTGCACCTCCCCCTTCCTCGCCCCCCAACCACGCACTTTCATGCCTCCCTTAACAGACTTGTACATGAAGCCTTACACTTCGCTTGAATCTGTGTTTGTTTTCAAACGCTAGTGACGTAGAATCATGTGAAAGTAAGAGATTAGTTCCAGGACATTAAAAAAAAACGAATATGAGATAAAAACACTGGCAATATGTAGCTGAAGCATGTGGTAAGTAGACCTAATGCCCTTTCGGCGAAGTTAGTGACAGCATGTGGCAATGCCGCATAGAGCCTTATATAAGATGATAAGGCTTGCTCTTACGTTGTTGTTTGTTAAGAAGTAGTTGTGGAGAGTAACAGAAGATGATGGTAGTTGAAATAACGCTTAAGCCTCTGTTACAATGTCCACGTTCGCCGCAAAAAAATCAATTAGACATCAACTCCACTTAATGCATAATCTTTTAGGCTAGGAACCTGCCTGAGAATAAATATAACTCTTATTAGAGACAATTTTCTTCACGTTAGTGGGGTGGGTCGTGTATTTTTTAAAGCTTTTGTTATTAACGGTTTTCTATTGATACGCATGTCACTGGCTTCTTGCTATATTAAAAAGTGCACCCTGTACAGGCACTGAGGATCTGTACAGGCCGTACGGCCCGTAAGGGGAGTAGAGATATAGCTCTACTCTTTCTTGGCCACGGCACTACAAGGGGGTGAGGGGTCAGCGTCACGCCCCGGCCGCTCTTTACCCGGGAAAGACCCGGCAACCATTGTACCGGAGACTGGGTGGGCCCCAGGGCCGGTCTGAACACGTGCGGAAAATCTGACCCCCACCGGGATTCGATCCCCGGACCGTCCAGCTCGTAGCCAGTCTCTTGCTATATTAATAAACGAAATATCAAAATTTTAAAGTAATTCTGTAAACAGAAAATAGGACCCCACCAAGTACACCGAAGCAGACTCTCCGTCCTTCTGGACAAATGCTGGTCCACTATGCGTGATTTCATGCTTCCATTCCAAAAGGACGAGAGCTGCGTTCTTCTGAGGTGTTACTAAGAGAGTAGTGGTATTTGCCGACGTTTTGAGACAACCTATGAGTCCCGTCTTCAAAGGTCACCCTTGAAGATGGGAACGACACATTTTCCCGAAACATTGGTAGAGAATTACCACTACTCGCTGCGTAACACCTCAGAAGAGCGCAATTCTTATATGTTGGTACAATTATTCGAAATGGGCCACGACACTTTCCTCGTGTGTTATGGTGCTCAAGTCTCATTACTTGCCAAGTGACGAGTGTTTCAGTGCGACTGTGTGTTGAGCTGCAGTGCTGCGAAATTGCGTCTCTCCCAAGGAGCTGAGCATCGTGAGCTTCAAACCTGGAAGCCCTCCTAGCCTATTGCGAAGGATAAGAATGCCTAAAAGTTCATCTAACAACATCATGACCCAAGAGACGGGTTAACCTGACGGACATTCTTCTGGGTGCCTCGTTCCTCCCGTATACTTCAGAACTTTGCATCTGATGTGGCCTTGACGACTTCCTTCTACAATTCTTCCAAATTATTACCCACTAACCATCCTACCAGCCGATCTCGGTGCCCGTGCGCTCTAAGACGTGGGTCTTCGGCCACTTGCTTACTAGGATTAAGGTTCGAGTCCCGCCGGCTGCATTGTTGTCTGTCTGTGGTGAGTGTTATGTGTTGTCAGGTATAGGCCTCTGCGACGGACCGATCACTCGACCAGAGGAGTACAACCGAGCTTGTGTCTGTGTGTATGTGTGTGTGTGTGTGTGTGTATCATTAAACGTAATCAGGTGCAAGATTAATCCTCCACAACTGCATTGAGTAGGTAGAGAAGACAAGACTAAAAACAAAAGAAAGAATGAAAGAAAGACTTTACAAATTTGGGGTTTCTTTCTTTACTACTCTGCAATTTGCTCATTTTAAAAGTAAAGATAAAACTAAACGTTTAACCCTTATCCTGCTAACGTGGAGAATTTGGTGAGCTCCTAATAATGCCAACAGATGGCAGATGGGATTTAACTCGGCGTTTATAGTGTTAAATTCTAATGAAGTTATATTCAGCCTGAAATTTTCAGTCGAAGGAGTCACATCAGATTAATAACAGGAGTGGTGTCATGTTCCTCTGCGGTGTCTGGGGACACTCATGTTTGACCTGGGCTCAAATGTGGCTATTTAATGTCACATATAATTTATCACTACCAACTCAATGGCAACATCACAGCACAGTGTCACTGTGGATATCATTGTACCTTGTTTCCTTTGTGTGCTTTCACTTTTCACAGTACAAGGTTTCGAAAGTGGAATTAGAAAGAAAGAGAAGAAAGGTATGGAACATAACAAACCCTAACCTTCTTACAAAGGTAGTTCGGTTGGATTATCATATACTTAAAAATACTGGAAATCCTGCAGTATGTGAACATTTCTCCCTCATATAATCAGACGCGGTAAAAACATGCTATAGACATTCTTTATTCCCTTTTCTTCCCAGCCCTTGACAATGTCGCTGCGGGGTTCTCAGAATAAAAGGCGAGGTAGGACTTGCACCGTACCACGCTGCGAAGAGAGTCTATATAATCTAGGCCAATATAGAGTCTATTAAACCTCAGCTACCTGTAGAAACCGGTGGGTGACATAGGGGGTTTTGCCACTTACATCTGCTTCAAGGAGGCTGAAATGGACAAAGCCAAGCCTTTTGAAATACTAGGAGAGAATGACTCTTGTTACAACACGGTAGACCTTTTGCCCGTTTTGTAGAAGTCGAGGAATCATTACCATTTTCACAAGAGCCCACCACCAGATGTTGCTTACAGTAACTTACATTAACTTACAGTAACCTCATCCCAGTCCACAACTTTACACTTTGTACTATAGTATGCATTTTAATATTAACCGGAGACGAGATAGTAAAATCTGTAAAATCTGTATAGTGACTATTCTACAGACTGGAGAACAGAGGAATCGTGGTTCGATTATCGGCAGCAGCAGGAAATTTTTATTTTCTCCAAAACGTGCTGAGTGATTTTAGAAACCATCCGGTTTTCGATTTAGAGGATACCGGAGACCACTTCCCCTGATTTACAGCAGCCGGAAAACGAAGCTGACCTCTCACCTCCAACTAGGGATGAGGTTACGAATGAGGGGAGCGATACCTCCAATTTTCCACGTGTCTTTGTGTCTTGCAAAGGGACTCATCATCTTTGTAATATTATCCCCCACTTTTCCAAATCGACTAATACCCTAAGACACAACTAGCTGAAGCAGGTGTTTTTGTTGCGGCTTTTCTTACGACAAATTTTCTTGAAACCGCTGTACTAGTACAATAAGGCAGCTTGTAGAATACGTCATACAGAACCCATTCCCGGGGACAAAGTTAAAAAACGCAGATCGAAATCATGTGATATTTTACCTTCGCGGCTGTAGTTTGTTGGACGACGCTGTCTGAAGGGCAGAAGGTTTATCGTCACTGGTCTGTGAACAATGAACTGAAGAGGTTTGTTTAAGGAAGTGGTGTGACGTATTACTTTCTTTGAGGGACTGAAGAAGGGCAACCATAATAGCTGGTGTTCGATCCAAAAATACAAAGTTATACCCTGCACACAAGTCTCGGAGCTACACCAACTTTCTCGGTGGTGGCAAAGTGTTTTGCAAGGTTAGATTCAGTTGCTGACATAGATAACTTTATGGAGTATAAGGACAAATGCGGCCTTTTATCGGCCTTGCAGGAGATGCAGAAATTGAGACAACTAGACAAACGAGGGAATTTCACGCGCCTGCAAGAAAACTGCGACTTACCGGAATGCGACGCCGTCCGCCTTGTTAGATTTATACCAGCACTTTGGAGGAAGCTGCTTTCTCCATCTGCTGTGCAAAAACAATTCTTCTACCCAGAAAACGGACGCAAAATAACCGTCCGAAACGTCGGTACCAAACTAATGAATTACATTTTGTGACGTTCCTGAAGACTGTAAATGTGACTGATGATTTTTTTTTCGGCTACATTCTAATAAGCGCCGATCCCTGTGGCAGCGCGGTCCTAGACATGGGTCCGCAACAGCTCGTTTGCTGGGATTGCGGGTTCGATTTCCGCCAGTGGCATGGGTGTCTCTCTCCTTTGAGTGTTGTGTGTTATCAGGTAGAGGTCTGTACGTCGGGCCGATCACTCGTCCAGAGTAGTCCTACCGAATGTGGTGTGCCTGAGTGTGATCTAGAAACCTCGTCAGCGAGGAGCCCCTAGCCCAAAAGGGGCTGTTGAGCCATGAAAAGAAATTTTAGTAAGAAGTTAAATGCATGTTTCTTCTGTTATTGCCATGGAACTTACTGTAAAATACTTCCCTCAATTTGTTTAGCTACGTTTCTTTTGTAACGTCGGTAGAAGCAATTCTGTCTGCTCCAACGAGGTGGATAGACACACAAGAATCCCTTCATCACACAAGCAGATAGCGTGCATTCCATTGTTGTTCATATTCGCTACAAGTCGCACGGAACCCGAGGCATCTCTCTTGTTAATTTCCGAAGATCCAGCGCACTAGGTACTCCTTGCACTAAAGTTTCGCTTCTTCGACCAAAGAACGAGGATCTTCCTGCGATCAAAACACAATTTAAACCGACCGCTTGAAACAAGCAATCACTGCGCTAAGCTAGTACATAAACTTGGTTAGGAAAGGAAATCCCTAGAGCCACTGCAGCATCTTCTATTATGCAAAGGACTTAACATACAAAGTCTTGTATATTACTCTGCTCAAAAACAAAGGATTATGGATTGATTGAAAGCCCATAACGAAGTCACGCTTTCCCTGGCCGGTTTGGTTCAGTAAGTAGCCCATGTCAAGACCAGTGTTTTTCAAACTTTTTTCCCGCCTTCCACTGTCACAATAAAAATCATGTATGCTTACCACTGAAGTGAAGTTTTCCCGTTACAGGCCGATATGGCCCAGAGAGTGGGCAAAGGTATAGCTCTATTCCTCCATGACCACGGCACTAGAAGGGGGTGAGTGGTCAGCAGCAAGCCCCGGCCGCACTTTACCCCCGGGAAAGACCAGGTACCCATTTTACAGGAGCCTGGGTGGGCCCCAGGGCCGGTCTGGGCTGGCGGAAAATCTCGTCCCCACCGGGAATCGAACCCGGACCGTCCAGCCCGTAGTCATGCGTTATACTGACTGAGCTACCCGGCCCACCATGCTTACCACTAGGTAATGGAAATAGTAATTCCGACTGTCAGGGCACGGAGCTTTCGGGATGTTTCGCTGGTTGGCACGTATGAAGTTCAAACCTGCTAACGAGCGAACAGCAACGCTGAGGAAGCCTCAAATTTCACATTTGGTATTTTTGTAATTTAACGCATTTATACGACAGAGCAGAGTCTGTATTTATATTCGAACAATGAAATAGTTTTCTGATAGGCACTTAATAAACATTTTTCTTAAATTTCTACAAATTTGAAAAAATTTGAATAGTGCAACTAACTTTTCAAAATTCTAATTTTTGAAGAAAAAAGTGTTTATAACATTTCTTCGCGTAAAACCAGGCGACCTTCCATCTACCACCTTTTGGAAAGCACTGGTATAGACTCTGTGTTCTTCCGAGTTTCAAGCCCCGGTCTCGGAGGCCGCCTATTGTATCTGTGTGTTTTCGTGGTTTTCAGACTTTCCGGCACATAAAGACACAGTGCCTTATAGTAGGAATCAAATGCTTCATCCCACATTTTTTTCCCCATTCTGTTATTCAGGATTCATTTTCTTCTGCGTGACATGATCTGAAATGCTGAAGTGATATTCACTGAAATAAGACAAACAATGTGCGTATAGCGTAACAATGAGGCGCCTTCGAGTTAAACATTTTTGCAATTAAAAACTAAAAGTGTTTAACATAATGAACGTGTGTCTGTAGCGTAGTTAACCAGCACGCAAAGGGCATGCGCCGTATTATATCGTCATCTGTGGCCTGTCTGTCTCTACCATGCTTTTTCCACATTTTCTCATGAACGGCACGATTTTCGGAAAAAAATTCCTGAATGTTAAATGTGTTTGGATTTTTGTCTACACCTGTTCTCTGAAACATTTTTTATTCTAAGACAAATTCAGCGAAATATCACACATAAACATTATTGCCAGATTTTAATTGAAACTTGAATCATGTTGAAAGATTTTCGAAAAATATACCAATATAAAATCTAATGAAAATCTATTTGTTGAGCCGATTCGATCCATACGGTTTGAAATGTCGAAGCGAATACATATATATATATTTTTTGAAATTTTGCGAACGATCCAAAAAATGGACTATGCCTCACAGTAACCTCTTTCCCTATTACAAAAGTCAATCAACGATTTCTGTTTAGAGGGGTAATTTTCATTTTTTTTTTACTGAGGACAATAAAGAATATACCTCTTAAAAAGAATGCAGGGTTTTATAACGTTAACGTGCGCTGTACATATGGTGAGACAAGTTCTTCAGTCCGTTCCTGTTCGACGTAAGACATTCCTCTATAAGCCGTTTCTCCCTCGTCCGCTGCCGCCACAAAAATCTGTTCTACATATGTTACTGAGTCTGGCCATGCTTGACCTCCCATAGCTACATTATATGCCAGGCTAAACCCTCAATATTGCTTGCGTTGTTAGGAAGCAACCGACTCGAGACAACATGGCAGCAAGATTCCATGACACAGAATGCCACTACATTATAAAGAAGGGCTATTTTAATAAAAGTAATGTTGTGTAGGTATTTGCGTCTTTTATTTCAGAGCAGAGTTGTATAACTGAAGAATTTGTGTCTAAGTTTCATAAATTCAAGTTACTGAGCAATACACAAAATCCTTCAATACCAAACCTATGGTGCTATACCACTACGAGGCAAACGCAATGTGAAGCTATATGTGTGCGTTACTAAACCGCATGCCGTAATGTATGGAAGTTTGCCTCCGTACGGTGTTAGCCTTGGCGCTGTTCGGAGCTATGTGTGGGCTCGAGGTCCCAAACGATTTAGCCACGTGAAAGGTCGCACAGATAATCAATAAATATCCCCGTTTTATGGAAGAGGATTTTCATCACCTTGATCTGAAGAGCTAGCCACTCGCCCTGTTATAATCTAGACCAATTCAGTCACAAAACTCACCCGCAATTTATTTAACATATGTATTTAGATTTTTCCGCAAAACTGTGAGAAGTGATTAGCTTTCTCGTGACTTTCTCTCATACCATCCGTATAAAACAACTGGGCTCCCATTCGACGGATTTTCATATAACTTCATATATGAAGAATATTCGAAAATATGTCGAGTAAATTGAAGTTTCACTAAAATCGGACAAGAATAATAGGTACTTTACGCGAAGACGTATCGACATTTACGAAATTTTGCTGAATTCTTCTTGTGATAACAAATGTTTCGACAATGGTTGTAAAGAAAATAAGTATATTTTACGTTTAATAACTTTCCTTCCGAAAATGGCGCCCTTTATGGGATAAAGTGGATGTATATCGTACAACCGGACAAGCGAAAGACGCCAAAGTGTTAGGGCGGCAAATGTTGCACGAACACGCCACTATGTCACATATAAACTTTCATTCCACGTCTTGTAATAATGTTCTTCCATCTATATATGTGTGCTCCCAGTAGCCTCTTTCCTTCAGATTTTGCTTAAAAATGAAATAATGTAACGTTTGCGGATTAAATTCCAAGAAGAGCGTTTCGACAAATCTGGTGTTTATTGTGGGTCATGTAACGTACTTGCAACTATATTGACTGCAGAGTGTGACTGTTGTGGAACAGCTTCGGAAATACCGAAGTGTCAGTCCGTTCCAGAGTCGCACTGAGTAACGCCAATTACATTCACATTTCTGCAGCTCAGTATCTGCGAGATTTCACGCAACTCATCGACGTGTCTAATAACTATCAGAATACCGGCTGCTGTCCAGTTGCGGTCACATGGCATCATTACGTCACAGCTCTGTGAAATACGACCCATTTTATTTCATCAAGTATGAAGATATAGTGGGCCGGGTAGCTCAGTCTGTATAGCGACTGGCTACGGGCTACGGGCTACGGGCTGGACGGTCCGGGGATCGAATCCCGGTGGGGGCGAGAATTTCTGCACCTGTCCTGACCGGCCCTGGGGTCCACCCAGCCTTCTGTACAATGGGTACCGGGTCATTTCCGGAGGTAAAGAGCGGCCGTTGCGTGACGCTGACACTTCACCCCCTTCTAGTGCCGTGGTCTAGAAAGAGTAGAGTAATACCTCTACTCCCCGTATGGGCCGTACGGCCTTTACAGAACCTCAGTGCCTGTACAACGGTGCACGTTACCTTTACCTTATGAAGATAAAGATCCAAGTCTCTAACGACGTTGCGCCAAAACCAACCGGCAGACGGTTACCGACATTTCTGGTTGTTCTACTGCCTCACTCTTCAGAGTGTATCAGTCCAGGAACATTGTTAGACCAGTAGCATAAAAACCAGGCGAAAGCCCTCAGGGCTTAATAATTGAGGCACGCGTTTAATTATTGTTAAAGTCACTCCCAGATCTCAAAAAGGATTCGGAATTGTGCCTTCTGTCAGAAGAACGAAATCCAATCCAAAAGAACTCAGAAATATTGCAGTGTTCTGTACGTCTGGGGTTCTGACCCAAGGTGCATCTCCGTATTGCGGGATTTACAGGAGCCTTATCTATTCCACTGCACCTTATCCTCAGGACGGTAAAAGCAAGTTGATCAAAAACATCGGTTCTTTGTTATTCTTCACTATCGTGTAACATCCGAGAAGTATTTGGATCCTCATCAACTCTTCTGTAAGAATCAGGGGAAAGAAAGTTGCCGTCTGTCATACGTGAGGTTGTGTATTGTTTATATGGGAGATAAATTTACAACATTTTTCGGTCCAAAGGGACCATCTTCAAATAATGTAGGAGTCCATATCAAAATTACTGAGAAGTATTACTGGGTTATGAGTGGTTTATATATAAATGAGATCTCTTGTTTAGAAATAATTGATTTTTATTGAAGGGTAATTGGAGTGTGTATAGACGTCGATCTCATTGTATATTTTGTGGAAAGAAAATGAGAACACATATTCTGTCTAACAATCCGTTCACTTCAACCGTTGTAATAGAGGTAACTGTTTTGTAGATTAGGAGTGTCAAGGGGGAGACTTATGTTTTGTCTTGATCAGGATTCAGTTTTATAAGTAGTGTTTATATAAGATTTGTGGTATTCAGAGAAATTGCTGGTTGGATGACGATTATATTTTGAGGAAAACTGGGGTTACATGCGAATTGGTGGGTTAATATAATACAGTTTTTGAAGTAAAGAAGATATTTTACAGAGTGCCGGGATAATGGGTGTTCAGTTTGTTTATGCATTAGAGTTTGTGAAGCAAAGAACAGGATTAGTTGAGATATCTGTTAGTAGACTGAGGATTCTTCATGAGCTGTGTAGTTCAGTGCTGGAGAAATGCTATTGAAAAATTTAAAATGACATTTAAGTCCGAAGATTTCGGCGATCTGAACACTGGTTAGATCGAAGAATGACTCAGTTACCAGGACATAAAAAAAAACATGGGAGCCAGCACTATGTCGGAAGCACTGCTGTTCAAAATGTTTTCCTGTTAAATAATTGTTTTGGTAGGTATAGCCTACTGGGAAAGGAATTGAAATTCTCAGTATATTCAAACATCTTCTCTTTACACGCACACACACACACACACACACACACAACACACACACACACACAAGCACACACACTCACACATACACACACACCACACACACATAGACACACACCACACACACACCACATCACAGATACACCACACACACACACACGCACACACACACACACACCACACACACACCCACACACACTCACACACACACACACACAACACACACACAACACACATACACACACCACACACACATACAAACACCACACACACATACACACACACCACACACACACACTCACACACACCCATACACACACACACACACACCACACACACACACACACCACACACACACACACACACATACACACACACACACACACAATCTTTCCCTCCTCGAACAACAACTCAAGCCGCTCTTTCCTCGATTAGCACGAATTTTCATGAAAACTCATTTTTCTTTCCGTTTATGTTGCGGTGTGGAATAAGGAGATCCCAATGGAATTTTTTCGTACTGAAACTTACCAGCGTTTACCAAGGACGATTATAGGTTTCAGTATAAAGTGTCAAATTGCTTGATCAAACTATCAAAATGAAAAGATCCAGATTCTGTAAGGTTCTTGTTCAGAAAATTCTTCTTCTGCTTGCCATGGGTTGTTGGGCCTAACATCATGTCCCCTTATGCGGTTTCTCTCAAAGAGGTGCGCGATAAAACCTTCTACATATGATAGATTCATTTCAGTTCCTATTCCTGTATAAGGCTGTGGGTCGTTGTAGCGAGTGGCTACGTCCTGCACGCTCAGGGGTTCGAATTCCGGTTAAGGCGAGATTTTTCGCGCTCCACCCGAGAGCCCTTGGGGCCCATCTATGCTCCTGTATAATGGAAACCGGATGTTCCTGGCGGTAAAGCCGCAGGGACTTGGCGTTAAACATCCCATCCCCATTTAGCACTGAGGTTAAAGAAATAGTATAGCTGTGCATCTGTTCCCGTCTAGGCCTTCATGGCAGTTTTTAGGATGAATTTTACCTTTATTCCTGCATAAGACCGTATAGAAGCAGGTTCTTTTTAAGGCAACTTTCGTCCAGTCACTAAACTAACTTATTTGCTGCTTATCTTTGGCACTGAAATTGTGTTTCTCCCGTTACTATGACTCGACGTGTCCTGATGTTGTGGAAAGAGGAGAGAGTCTGCAGGTATGATGGCCATATAAATTGTAGCTGACAGTGGAAAAGGGGGGTTTTCTATGAGAGTGGGTTTTGGCTGGCATTGACATTTTTTAAACTTTAAGTTATTACAACCCGTTACACAGGAAAGCGTGAAAAACTTCGTAAAATAAACTGACGACCAGATAATCACTGCTAATGCTTAGGCATAAATTGGAGGACAATATTAAAGTGCAACTGAAAATGGGATGGGATAACGTGAGCTGGTGTCATCTGGCTCAGGACACCTGCTGGCTCTTGTGAATAGTGTAAATAAACCTGGGTTCCATAAAAAGCGATGCATTTATTGATTAATATGTATAACTGCGTCACGACTGGAGCTTCAGTAGGGATTATTATGATTGTATTTACTCAGTTTTCCTGATTCGAGCCTAAACACAGTGGTTAATGTAACCACCTCTTGTTTCAAAATTAAACTGTTTTCAAGTCCTTTATTTGTCCCAACTAATTCACACAAATTATTTCAATTATTAAACTGGTAAAACATGTAAAATTATAACATTTGCTCCAACATGTTTCGGTTTACATAAACCATCATCAGGGAGCTACAGCCTGCGCTTTGCCACAGTTACAATATGGATTCCAAGACACAAGTCTTTGTTGAGGTATTCCGTATTATGGCTGTATATTTCTTCCAGTAATATATGGTGCCATAAAACTGTATACCTCAACAACGACTTGTATCTTGGAATCCATATTGTAACTTTGGCAAAGCGCAGGCTGTAACTCCCTGGTGATGGTTTATGTAAACCGAAACATGTCGGAGCAAATGTTACAGATTTACATGTTTTAACAGTTTAACAATTAAAATAATTTGTGTGCGTTAGTTGGGAAAAATAAAGGACATGATATTATTAATGCACAGAAAGCCCATGAAGATAAACTGTTTTGAGTGTTTCTGAAGCATTTGATTTGTGCTTTCAACACTTTTCTGAAAATGAATGACAGTTTTCCTAAGAACTGTAATGGATTGGTCTTTGTAGTGGATATACACCTTTTTTGTGACAGACAGAAGGTGGATTTTTAAATCTTATCCTGCTAACGTGGAGAATATGGTGAGCACCTAATAATGCCAGCATATGGAAGATGGGATTTAACTCGAAGTTTAAAGGGTTAAATATTTATTTAGATAAATTTAGAGCTTTGGATTATTAACAGGTTTTCTATAGCATTTCTTTGTGTTCTGTGAGGATACAAGGAATAAAGCGCATCATAATATGAAAATACACATATGTCTTGATGGCAATATGCTGTGAAATATTGCGCAGTGCTTTGCAGATACGCTGCACTATAGTTCCTCCTTCTAACGACCAGTAACCCTACTATAAACGTCAGTTAAGAATGTCCCGTGTAATTTGTAAGCGTTGACATAAATTCTCATGTTGAGAAAATAGTCATTCAGAAAAGCATTAAAATTTATTGCTCATGTCACTGAGCGAAATTGGATTTTATGTAGCCTGTCGTTTTACGGAGAGAAAAGTGCAAGAGTCATTGGAATTTATATGGAACCTCGAAGAAAAGTTAAACAAAAATTTTGAACTTTTCTTATACAAGCAAAATATCTCAGACGTTATTATGCACAAACTGATGCTACGATAACGTATAAACATTTCATCAGTCTGTTTAACCAACAAATACAACAAAAAATGTTCTTGTTGAACTTCCTATTATACGGGATATGTATCGAGTTGATGGTTCAGTTATCAGCAACTTTGTGTGTTGGTCACTGCTGAGGTTTCTTAGAGCATATCGGTAAAATTGTGCTATAATTAACCGTTTCTAATAGGCGATAGTTAAGTGTGAATACTAGAAAATTTTACAAGGAGAGTCGATCCCGGTGACCGTACCGTCAGATTTATAGGTCTGCGGCCGCTAGATCACTGGGATTGCGGGTTCAGATCCTGCTGATGGCACGAATGTTCTTCTCTTCTTGTTTTTTTTTTTGTATTACATACGTAGCGAGCTGATCCCTCCTTCAGAGGAGTCTTACTACCTGTGTGTGTTTGTGTTTAATTGTGTGTGATCTAGAAATCTCAACCATGAGGTGGTATAGGTCCGATTGGGAACTTGCCCACAGAAAAATAATACATAAGGCAAGTGAATTTGAAGTATTGAATGAAAACAAGAGTACTTCACGGTGAACCTCACAAATATCTACACAATACCCATATGAGACAATTAAAAACTAAGTATATCTTAGGTATAAACACCGTAGTGCAGATGTTATAACAGAACACGAGCTATAATTTAGATAATCAAATTAAAACAGTCAGTGGAAAACTTGCCTTGAAAAATAAAGTAAAAACCAAGTACAATTCGTAGATTTTGTAGGCTTCGAGATAAATGACTACACATATTGTTCTAAAGAAACACTTGTAATTCGTATATTGTGTAGCGTACAGTTTAGGCCTGATATCTAAATTTTGGCCTATTTAAAATTGGTGAATTATCACATGCCACTTACATGTAAGAAATTTCGATAGTTATAAGAAACACAAGGGTATAGACAATGAACCATCCTCTAGAAATTCCGGTACAATGTAAAGATCAACAAAGAAATAAAATGGTTATACCTGACGGTAACACAGACAGATTATTTGGTTAGCAGTAAAGTGGTATGTCATTGAAAATGGAATATATTGAAATTTTATATATATAAGAAATTTTTAGGTCCGGAATACTATAAATTTTGGTAACGAGATTAAATGTTTTTTGAAGGTTGTTTTACCATGCATCTTCCTCATGAAATAATGTAAAACGCCAACTTGATGCAATAAGGTGATTTTATTGATGTATTCTTAGCTCGGCATGTTTCGGGTACATAAGCCCACCATCAGTAACATTAGATGTTAAGTTGCAACATACGGTTTTCTGCACCGAGATTTTAGATGGTGCAAGGCACCATCCGCACCGTACACACGACCTACGCAGCGGCTCTCAAGACCATCACCCATCCAAAAACTCGGTGCAGTAAACCATATGCTGCAACTTAACATCTAATGCTCCTGATGATGGGCTTATGTACCGGAAACATGTCGATCTAAGAATACATCAATAAAATCACCTTATTGCATCAAGTTGGCATTTCACATTATTTCATGAGATTAAATGTGTTCACATCAGATGTAAAGTTTTAATATTTGTGCTATTGTGTCTGTTATGCTGGTCCAGTCTAGACTGTCGTACAATAAAATATATCAATTTTGTCCCATATTACAGTCTTGTGTTTTAGTATACCTTGTTGTAGCCTGGCAGACGGAAACGACTTCTGCTAGGAGCATACTGCTTCCATTTTCATCGCTGAAGCAATTCATTTCGGGGGCAGTGTAATTTTAAGATTATTACTGTCAAAGATGTACTTCACACGTCCTGTCAGTTTAGACATCATTGAAGTTACGAACAGACACTGTCGAGTGGGTACAGCCTATCACTGCTCATTCGTATTTGGAAGATGTAGGTAGCGACGATGACTTTAGAGTAGGCAAAGATTTGTTCCTTTCAAATTCTGTGCAATCGGTCATGAGCTCTACCTTTTTACGCAGTATATTCTTAGGTGTTTAACCGTCCCTATATAAATCATAAATAAATCAGTAAATAACTAAATAAGTATATAAATAAACAAATAAATAAATATTAACTTACTGTAACCTTACTTTTTTACCTTTCCCTAAATTATTATAACCAGATAGAATAGGGGGAGAAAAAAAAACTAACTTTGGATTCATGCTAACAGTACGTAGCCACATAAATCTACGAAATTTACAACGACGACGATGACTGCGATGATGATGATGGCAATAAATCATTTTCATTATCTTCGAGCTGCCTTCTGCCAGGTCTCGGGCTTTCTCACTTTTACGGCATCACTACAGAACACAAAACACAGCCGTTACGTCACAGGTGTACAGGCAGCTGCATCTGAAGTTTCTATAAATAATATTTAAAAAATCCCTTCATATTTTGTAAGAAAAGAAAAACGAACCACCTCTTCAGCGACTAACTGTTAATGCTGTTAAGGGAAATAACAGTTGAAGACAGGCTGTCTTGGTATGCGACGTCGTTTAGACGAGAGGATATGGAACAGAATATGCATTGGAGGAACTGGCTACACCTAGCCGCAAGCTACACGGCAACAGGCTTGTATGAAATAAAAGTTTTTTTGCCAGATTATAAGGCGTCACTAATCAAAGTATTTATTTTCACACTGTGAATCTCAAATTTATACGAAATAGTAGACTTTTTATGGGAAGCTAAAAAAACAGAAGACAACTACATTTATTGATTAAAATGGGACCTGTTCATTTCAGAGCTGGTGGCACAAACGAATATAGTAAAAACTTTGCTTTATTGAGTTAAACATGGCCGAAACATGGTGCAGGAGGATCTTTTCCACGTAGACAGCAAAGCTTCATTCTCTTATTCTGGAGAATCGTAAACACTTAGCTAAAGTTTCATTCCGAGAAAGCTCTCCAAAGGACCACTCTTCCCAGAATAGAAAGGAGTTTTGTATTGTCACTTGATTAGAAGGTCGAAATTAAGACAAATGACGGTACGGAGTGAAGTGCTTTTGTTACACGATAAGGAAGCCGTGAAACACGTTCTGCCTCAAGTGGAGAAACCCGTAACGTTGACATTTCTCTGAATACACCTGTGTTTACACTGTGAGATTCAGTCAGTCATTGGTGATGTTTATTTAGAAATGGTACAAGTGGAGAAGCCAGCTTTATTCTGTCATTAATATATTATAACGCTATATAGTGAGCGGTTTATCAAGACCCAGCCTCTCTTTTTCTGTTGAAATGTCACGTGACAGTACTTGAAGAATATCAATGCAAACAATGCAAGACGCTGTGCTGTAGACTAACCTTTTTCCAAACGCAAGGCCCTCTGCAGTTTAAACGGGGTATTTCCATGACTGTTGTATTTATTGAATGCATCAACAATCATGTATTTTACAAAGAAAAAAGTGAATACTTTTTTAGGTTTGTAGGACCATGCATCGTAATATATTTCTGCAGTAAAACCAACCAGATGCACAACATTTCAAATTTATTTTATTTTGGAACGACAATCTACATGTTTCGGATGGTCTCTCCGTCCATCATCAGAGTATAAGACTGTACACACAACATCAGATATATGTCGTGCAGATTCTGTGGCTGCTTGTAACCTGTAAGACATATACTTGTTGCTGTACGTACAGACTCCTGATGATGGACGGAGAGACCATCCGAAACATGTGGAGGGTTCTTATGCGTATTGGACCGTGCATCATCTTGATATTTGAATAAAGGTTGACCAACTAGATGACACTTGCTTTATTATCTACTGCTGAACATGTTTCAGACGTTAATACGTCCATCTTCAGGAGC
>Ga0131853_10006702_pt1 | contig 20799 bp, 10 predicted proteins | sample TergutLab28metaG_FD_92764 | JGI IMG/M metagenome (GOLD analysis project Ga0131853, IMG submission 92764) | Labiotermes labralis P1 segment gut microbial communities from Petit-Saut dam, French Guiana - Lab288 P1 (version 2) (version 2) | ecosystem: Host-associated > Arthropoda: Insects >...
AATAATCGCCATCCTTCACAACACACTTTTGGCAACGTTCATAAAGCTTCTGGAAACTGTCAGCAAAGGCCTCTTTAGGAATCGATCGCAGAACCGCTGTCACACGTTCTTGGATTGCCGCCATTACCGCCATTGGATTGCTTACCCAAATCTTCGCGAACGATGGTGTGCACTGTGTCCTTGCTAATGCCCAGTTCCTCTGCCATCAATCGTAAAGTCACTCGTCGATCTTGTGCCAGCATTTGTCGCACTCTCTCGATCATGTCTGGGGTTCTGCTTGTCGACGGCCGACCCGAACGTGGCTCATCCTCAGTTGTTTCCTTCCCTTCGCGAAAGCGTTTGAACCAGTCGTAAACATATTTTCTTCTCACGGCTTCCGTCCCGTACACTTGCACCAACATTTCATGCGTCTCCGTCACCGTTTTCCCTAATTTGTAGCAGAACTTGATGTTCACTCGTTGCTCCATTGCACTCTGACCCTACCTCTCACACTACGTTCGACCGCCCGTAGCGGGTTTACCCTGACAGTCACGCGTACTCTAGGCTACGTGGCTCTTCTCGACGTATCTCTGGATAGCCATGTGCATTCGCGCGCATCTGGCCCATGTTGCCGTTGAGATATCGGACCATTCACCGAACTTTTTAGACACACCTTGTAGAACGAATATTAAAGGATCTGGGATAAGTCTCACTTACCTATTCGGTGCACTCACCGACAATTGAAGCCGGGACATCCTGAATGCAAAGCACGATCCCGACATCATTCCACATCTCATGTGAATAAAATGACTTGAAATACTGGTAAATCATTTAGTGATAGTGACTCTATGTCATACTGGTCGCATCTACGTTCTGATGACGCAAATTCTTGATTAGTACACACAGTCTTTCCAGAGGAACACTGAATGGGCCCTGCAGACGGAGGGGACTTGGATTCGCAGCGAGAATTTTGAGAACGCGACCTTCGATTACACAGAAGTGATCTTGACCCTGATCTTGCAGAGACACTCGGGAATCTACGAAGCCACTGTCTTCATCCCTGCACTTGGTGAGTGTGTTTGTGCCTTGCGGATACTAGAAAACCCCGGGAACGTGATATCTGTGTTCCGAAACATTGCATTTGGTGGGAAATTATTCTGAAGTTTGCCTGCTTCTTCCATGTTTTCGCAAAATAATTAAATTTATATTTTGCGCAGTTCTCGCTATGTTGACTTTGGCTGCGTCTCGGATCGAGGCAGGATGTCCCACACGCCTAAGCCTCCTGTGCACTGTTGCAGTGTGCCACTTCCTGCACCTGCAGTGCATCAGCGTGAACTTCACTGACAGGGGCAGCATTTGTCCTCTGATACGTAAGCATGCCATGTTACTTCACTGAGATCTTTCAGAGTAACACTGCCTGCTTTGTGTAGTGTTGCAGCTACAAGACATAACGAAAATTATGTCGAGATATGGTCGCTGACATTGAGGGAGGAAAGGAAGCTGAGGGTGTTTGAGAATATGGTGTTGAGGAGAATATTTGGAACGAGGAAGGTAACGGGGGAATGGAGGAGATTGCATAACGAGGAGCTAAATGATTTGTACTCCTCACCCAATATTTTTCGGTTGATAAAATCGAGAAGAATGAGATGGGCTGGGCATGTGGCGCGTATGGGTGAGGAGAGGGGGGTGTATAGGCTCTTTTTGGGGAAACCGGAGGGAAAGAGACCAGTGGGGAGACCTAGGCGTAGATGGATGGATAATATTAGGATGGATCTCCAGGAGGTGGGATGTGGGTATATGGACTGGATTGGGCTGGCCCAGGATAGGGACAGGTGGTGGACGCTTGTGAGTGCGGAAATGAACCTTCGGTTTCCGTGAAATGCGGGGAATTTCTTGACTAGCTGCAAACCAGTTAGCTTCTCAAGGAGGACTCTGCACCATGGAGTAAGTAAGTAATTACGTGAGTGAGTGTGTGAGTAAGTATATTTACGTTCCTTACATGCATTTACTGCACGATGTACAGGCAAAAATTTCACTTTCTTTGTGGCTTCGATACTGTCTCTTACGATTTTCTTTTCACAGCACTTCAGCGTGAAAGTAACGTTGTTGTGTGGTTTAGAATTAGGCGTCGTTATGTGGACATTGTAAAACTGAATGCGGAAGAAAGGAAAGAAAGAAAATGGGAGCAGGGATTTGTGAGAGACATTGCTTTGAATGGCAGGTAATTTGTTATACAATTTCTTCTTGGACTGCTTCACCATTGAAGATGGGACCGATAGCTTGTCCCGAAACTTCGGTAACTAACTGCCAATCTACGCTGCATAACATCCTAGAACAGCGAAGATCTCAGTTTTAAAATTTACGGCTTTGAAACTAATCAAGCCCAGCACGATCTTCATTTTGGTAAAGGCAGGCTGAGTTGCCCGAAGTGAAGTGGACGGTTGTCGGTTATGGAATACGAGGTAAAAATTTGGTAGTATCTTTGCTGTACTGCGAATAGATTTTGGTATTAACTTTGGAAGTGCTGCATTGTGGCAGAATTGTGAGTTTACCATGGAGAGGGCTAGACAATAAGAATGTAATGCAGCGAAAAACATGGTTGCTAACTCAGCATTTGCTCTGGGAACAAGGAAAAACATGGAAAAACATAACCAGGAAAGCTTTTATATGTAAAAAATTTAAAAAAAATGTAAAAAATTCTTTTCTACCTCCAACAAAACATACAATATCCACACTATTAATATGTACAAGAACAACGCAAGGGGACGAAATTAAAACCAGACAAATATTTTGTAGACGTTGGTCTGTGCTGTCAGCAGGCCAGACACACGGACACCGACATTCATTGGTGTTCAAAATGGCTCTATTCAGTAATCCGAAACACTGACATAACTTCTAGGAAGTGTGTCATCCCCGTTGTGTGTGTGAAACTTGGAAATGGTGTATAGTCAAACACAACTGTGTCACATGGGTGTATTTAATGGTTAAATGGACAACTACATGTTTCGGCCCGTACTGGCCATCTTCAGGTTGTCTTAAGAGAACTGTCTTAGGATCTTACTATATGCATTGCGCGCGCACACGTGGTATAGAGCTCTCTACAACACGTGTGCGCGCGCAATGCGTATAGTAAGATCCTAAGTCAGTTCTCTTAAGCCAAACTGAAGATGGCCAGTACGAGTCGAAACATGTAGTTGTCCATTTAGCCATTAAATGTACCTATGTGACACAGTTGTGTTTGACTATATACCATTTCCAAAAAAAAAAAAACTACACAACTGTATGAACAACATTTTTGTAAGCCGTGTGTAATGCAGCTGGATTTTATCAGCTCTCCAGTTTTGGGATGGATATCCCGAACTACGTCGGATTTGGCAATAGTCATGAAAAACCCCTCTGTTTGCACATTTAGTACAGTGTGCAATGTAGCCCATTACGCAAAAATGCCTAGTCACCAGTCTCCGAGAAGGCACAAAGCGTCTATGTTACAAGCAGATGTCGAAAAAAACCACCTGGTAGCTGTGTCGTGTTACCAACGTCCTGTTGTTTGATGTTCACGTGTTTATTTTACGTTTCTGTAGTGGTCTTCTATCTGGATTCCATGTTGGTTTGCGTATTGTCCTTGGTCGTAACCTTGCTTGTGCGGTGGATGGCCTGGACTTCTGCAGCCCCTCCTTCTTGGATGTCCGCCATTGCTATAAATTTACAAGGCAGTCTACTGGGACGACTGCTGCTCTACTTTCAGCAACCTCAGCAGGTAAGAAAACTAATTTGGCCTTCATAACTTGTCTCGTTGTTTGTCGCGCGTCGTAATTCCATGAGGCAAAGGTTGTATGATAGCACACGTAACTGTGAAAATGGAAAGCATTTTGCTACAGCAGAAAACGTGGTGAGGTTTATACTCATCAGAGTAGATTGTCAGGGTGACGAAATTAAGGCAGTTAAGATGAATTGGGGGTGGGGGGGTGGGAGGAGTGCTGCATGCATGGCGGAGATTATGGTGGGAAACCTGAAGGAAAGAGACCACATGGAAAACCTGGGCACAGATGAGGCTGCAGTATTATAATTGGTCTTGGAGAAATAGTGGGGTTGGGCTTGGATTGGATTAATCTGGCTCAGGATAAGGGGAAGTGGCAAGCTACTCTGCACACGGGTTCCATACAGTGTGTGAAATTTCTTGCGAAGATAGGGACTTGTTAGTTTTTCAGGTAGGGTTTTGCTGAGTATAGTTGTGAGCAATATTGCGGTGATGCCAGCGGTTTGTATGAACATGCTGTTGAGAATGTAAAATCCAGGACATGCCTATTTACGTCAAAAAAGAAATATTTGAACAGTTTAAGGAATTACGTAACGTGAAGCTTCGTAATTTATGCATCTGACGTTGTACTGAAGTGTAGGGAGCTACAATGGACTGGCTTTGTGGATAGGATCTAAGCTAAAATTTATGTATATTTTCGGTGAGAGTGTACCTGATGTCATGAAAACCGGGTACTTGGAAGTCTAAGCGGACGGCGGGTAGATAACATTAAGATTAATTCTATAACACTTCGTAGGCCTAACGACAAAAGAAAGTGGATGGAAATGGTCCAGGATTGTGCCAAATGATGGGTGTTAACTATTACAGGTGCTGAATCTCGCACCAGAATGTCGGTAGTCTGAATCTATTTAATTCTGTGCTTTTTTTTTTACAATTCTTTGTAGGTTGCCGACACCGAAGGAGCAGAGACATCAACACAAATGGGGTCGAACTGGAGACTGATTGGTAGCCTGCTGGATCGAATAAGTTTCATTACATTTAGTGTGATATACTGTGTTCTATTTATTGCGTATTATTCGTATTATCTGTGAACTGTACCGTACAAATTCAGACGCAAGCACACTGTTACTTCTGTGCCACACTTTAGCATGCGCAGATGCGCGTTGCGCAGGAGCTGTGCTTCACCGCACGTTGGAATAAATATTAAAACGCGACTCTTGTATATTTATTGAGTTACTTAACGACCCCTTTCCGACTATACTGATTTATGGTATTGAACAGAAATGTAGGTGTTTCTGAAATATTTACGTGTTTGTGCAAGTCATAGTTAAATATTTCTGGGTTATAACTAAGAAACTAACAATTCGATTAGGACATTCAACCGCCCGCAGAGCCATATGAAGCCTCGAGTCCTCGAATACGAAGCAAGGATATAAACTGCTCCAATGAAATAATTATAAGTGTGTGTGATATCTGAAGTCCAGAACGGAAGTATTGTTTAATTTGAAGCCAAGGTTTTAGTAAGTCACTATGAAAAATTATTTGATAAATTTGTGAGATACTCACTTGACGATTAGGGTGTCCGTAGTTGTAACAGCGATATTGCTGAAGATTCGGTTATTCTGTGGTGTTGCGCCTTGTCGACTGGCAAGCAGTATGGACGTCTCGAAAAAAAAAATCTTAGTCGAAGAGGACTGCTTGGTCCCAAAGAAGACTACACGAAAATACTTTGCAATGTCGGGAAGTATTAACCAGCCGATAAGGCGAAATATCCCAGAGGACTTCCGAGGCACAGACAATTAAAAATTGACAACTATTATTGTTTTATTCTAGTAACCGTTTATACTGACGATCAGTATCGAGGAAGTCTAGGATGCATTTTATCACAGGTATGCTATTGATTCACTATGGATACCAAGCAGTACTTTCAGGCAGAGAGGCAGATTGACAAGCACTGTGTATCAAGTTGTCATGCCTCATTTAGCAGTTCACATGGAACTTATCAATTCTGCCACTTCTCCCATTACGAGCCGGGGTAGCTTAATCGGTATAAGGACTAGGAATCTTTGTTCGATTCTCGAAAGGAGCTAAATATTTTCTTATGTTTTACATCGAGATCGACTAACACGTATTCAGTAAGTATAGTGGGCTCCTTCCACCGGAAATAAAGCGTCCGTGGTGTGAAACTGACAACATACCTTAATCTAGTGCCGAGGTTAAGAATAATTGGAGATTTATCTCCACTCCTTCAGGCGTATTCATTTTGTGTGCAGCTACAACTTTACTTTTTATATATAACGTAAGTGTAGTAAATGTGATAGTTACTGTTATTCATCTTACGCAAATAGTTAATTTTAGAGTACATACATAAAATACTGTCGTGTATACATGCATATTCATAGGCCTACATATACATACAAGGCGTGTTCAAAAAAAGACCGAACTTTTGTTATAAAGACTTCATTGCTCATTTTACAGCATTTTAAGCACTGTCCCCTTCAAAGTAGCCCTAATCCCCTCTACTGGCGATATACCGTTCCCAGCGTTTCTTCCATTGTTGGAATGCTTCCTGGAACGCACTTTCTGTGATGGCGCGCAGTTCACTTATCGCATTTTCCTGAATCTCCCCTGTGGTTTATATATACACATTAAAGATGGAATATAAGGTCCTGTGAATTCTGATTTCTTATGTCAAGCAACAGAAGTTGAATAAAAGAGGTTGTTATATGAATTGTGTTCACCCTCTTTTACAGATATCCTGTACGGGATTTAAACAATTGACGCTTTAATCATAAGTATATGTTTTTTGAGTGTTTCCTTACAACATTTGGGATAGCACTCGCAAGAAGGACAATGAAGTGTGTGAAGTTTCATGGACAACACTCGAGGAATGTGTGTGCTTCGGTTTGCAGTTCGCCTTAATAGCATTTATGATGACAGATGTTCTGTAGCAGTATTTAACGCAGTTCTTTGACAATTTTTTAAATTTAATCCCGGCTTAACCCACTTTTCCGCATGCCATATGGAGGCGGATCCGGTAAAGATAACACACAGTCAGGCCTGGTGTCTGATTATGCAGCAATCTGGCTGCCCTTCTGAAGGACACGCCCGTATTTCAACATCACGTGACTGACGGTCAGCCCTAAATCTGATGGTGACTTTAAAGCTGCAGAGGAGAACCAACATGTCGGTTTCTTCATCCCTGCCGTGGTTGTCCATCTTGATCCTCATTGGTAAGTTTATGTGTTAGGGCTAATAGAAGGGGTGGTGCTGTCGGGTCTCGATCCCGCAGGCTTCAGTTTGTGCAGCCTGTGGGGAAAGCCGATGTCAGCTCTGTGGTAGACTCCCGCACTTTATATGATCTGCTCAGATGCTGGCGTCGCCATATTATCTGAAGTACCTGCATACTGAAATTGTACAGAGTTCTTTTTAATTGTGTAATTTAACGACATCCGTAATTGCTATAATTATCTGACTTGAGTGAAGGGAGAAGCAGTATGAAGCGTTGCTGGAATGACACTGACAGCTGAAGAAACAACAGTCCTAGTGCCAATTTGTCAATCAAAAATCCCGCCTGATTTGAGCTGGAATGGAACCTGACCCTCCGTAATGAGGGTTCGGTGACTAACCGACTGAACTTATTAGGGCAAGGTGCTGGTTTTTCTGAGCGTGACTATTGTTATTTTACCCTTTCTATATGCCCAGCCATTTTATGTGGTTTTAGTAGCCTGATTCTTTTGCAAATTAAAGGCGTTTAGAGTTAAGTTCCTCTGCTGCGTGGCATGTCTATGGCTTATTTTACTGCTTTTAATCTTTTCCATTTGACGTGGTATTTGCTGGCGTACCAATTTTACTGCCTACATTAGCCCTATATAGATCAACTGCTGTTTTGCTGTAATTTTCACATCTTTTAAAATTTCCTAACCCTTTTTGCGGAAAGAAACGTACGCTGAATAACATGGGGTGAGGTTTAGATTTCCTGAAGATGTATCATGTGGGTCAGTCAGTTTTGATCATTATTGTACACCTTTCTTAGGGGGGTTTTCCTGCCACCACCAATCCCGGTAATTGTGGTTCTGTTAAAACAAATCCTCTAATTTCAATCCGAGAGTTCTGTATATGGCACCCATAGTTTCGCTCCGGCGCCAGAGGGTTGAGTACAGACGCAAATGTGCGTAGACGCCGAGCCACCTGTAACCCACACAATAAAACACCCTGTCAGTCGATAGAGAGGTTAAGAGTTTTGGTCAACATATTACTGCCAGAAGACTTTATGATCCAAAGTGCCAGTATTTTATCATTATTACTTTTCATTTTGGAATTTTTATATTTTTTTTTTGGTTTGCTTTCTTCGTACAGGTCCTAATAACCGTAGATACTGAAGTGTGTATAAACATACACGTGGACTTAAGTTCACGAAGTTTTCCCAGATGAAAGGTTGTACTCGAGTGTGACTTAGAATAAATTTAGACTTAAGCTAATCTCATGATGAAACTAGGGGATTGGATTCTGCATATTTGTTTTTTTTTTACAGCAAAATTTGTATCAACCAGTAAATATTCCAAACAAAAGCTGACAGGCAATTGCATTGTTCAAATAACATTAGTACAAAAAAAAGTTTTTAACAACAAATGTACTGAAAATCATTTGGACTCGCGAAGGATGATATAAACAATTTGAGATATCACATGACGAGTAACTTCGTGATAGATTATTCATTGACATCTTGCATATGAAATAAACTGCAGTGGGTATTTTGGTTTACAAAATAATGTGCGATTTTTGGTTCTCACTCTTCTGTTGATGAACGAGATACGACGCCATGTTGATAGGTAATTTGTTACAACTTTTCGGAGGAAATTACTGCCTCAAACTTGAGTGTATTTGAAGAAAAATAAGTTGATGGGAGGATTAGTTGCTTTGTATAGGAGAAAAGTCCTATACAAGGAAATAACCCACTTCTTATATTTATATACAGGGTATACACAAAAGAATGGTGTGGTTTCAAAAGTTAACAAGAAATCTATTTCTCAACTTATACGGGCACAACTTCCGCCGTCAGCAGCAGCAACTGTCCAAGTTTCTCATGCGCTACCAGCAGTTCGCTTTTCATGCTTATTGCTGGGCCGCGGGGCCAGTTTCCAAAATGGCGTCGCAGCAGGAAAATGCTTTCTGTGAGCTGCGTTTTGAGGTGTCCAGATCTGTGATTACAGTGCAGCGTGAGTTTCGTGCACGGTTTAGAAAAAACACACCTGGCAGGTGCTGCTGCTGAAGGTGTAGGTTGTGCCCGTATAAAGTGAGAAATAAATTTTTTGTTAACTTTTGAAACCGCACCATTCTTTTGTGTATATCCTGTATAATGCATCCAATTATTATTGCAATTTATTTTTCGTGAAAAACCCTGAAGAAAGAAAAGTAGGAAACAAGTTACAGCGAACTCACTGTCATATCCCAGCAGACTGTCTCAAAAGTTATGTTGGTGTTATGAATCAAACCAGTAGTAACTGTTTTTCCGTATGTTTCAGCTGTAGGAACTGCCGAGCCTCCCGGCAACTTGCCGTCAGATTCACAGTCAAAGTCTCATGCGAAACGCTTGAAGGATGATCTGTTCCGGGACTATGACAACAGCGTGAGGCCAGTGCGTATGCGTTCAGACCGGACAGAAGTGGCTGTTGAAATGATTCCCGTGTCTCTTGCTGTTGTAAGTTTCTAGTGCATATCCTTGCAGATCAGATACTAACGAAACCAAACAGCAGGAAATACAGAATGTGTGCAGGAGAAATGGAATAATCCGTGTGGCTGGCAGCTGTTTGGAAATCATTACTACTACTACTACTACTACTTCTTTAAGGTTGGGCATCCTGTTTTTTAAGGCGTATAATTACGTAATAACAGTTGACACAACGAAGTATGCGAATGTTTAATGGGGAAATCTGTTTCGACTTTATTACTGGATCATCGTCAGGATAAACACTTTTGTATGATACATAAAAGGAATTTATAAAATGCCTTTTCTTTTATAATTAAGATATCAATTTTACAAACACCCTTTTTCCATTTTCCATTTATTATTATTATTATTATTATTACTATTATGTCACGAAATACGAACTTTAAAGTCTGTAAGCACTTTATGGCACAACTGAAAGCTGTCCTAGTTTTAGAATTAGACCTTTGTAGTGATATGATATGGACCTAATATGTGTTTCTCCTACATGCTCTGGTCAAACTTTCCAGGTCGTTCAGACATAACCCATAAAAAATACCAAATGCTCGAAACATTATCTATGTAGATTTAAAGAAGTAAACGCATAGGAAGCCGATCTCGGAGGCCGTACGGACTGAGCCGTAGGTCTGCATCCGCTTCACTGCTGGGATTGCGGGTTCGAATCCCACTCTTGTGTTTGTCGTGTGTTGTGTAGGTAGCGGTCTTTGCGACGGGCGTATCGCTCGTTCAGAGGAGTCCTTGCTTGTGCATGTCTAATTGTGTGTGATCTAGGAACCTCAACAGTGATGCGGCCTAGGCACGATCTGGTCTGTTGCGCCACAAAAAAAACATTTAGAATTTTCACATATAAAAATATATACAGAAACAATCAATACTTTATTTCAGGATGAGGACTACGATGGATTCACCCTTGACGCTTTCATAAAATTTGTAAGTACACTGCAGCCTCGATTATCAGAATTTCGATAGTCCGAGGTCCATTTTCTTCCGAGACTCGAACACTTTTTTTATTGACGTCATAAATGAAAGTTTTGATTTATTTATAGCGTAACTTAATAGTTTATATTAGGTTATTATTCTAATGTTGTACTCTTATGTACACCGATATCCCGATAAATATTTTGTACATATATATTGATACAATGTGTATATCAATATATTGTGTAGTCTTATGTTCTAAATTGCAATACATATAGTTCGAGGTTTCCGGTTATTGGAGGGAAACTCCGTCCTGTTCACTTCATACTATCAGTGTTATACCTTACTGTATTTAATTTTATTTTTCGATCTAGTGACATAGAGATGTACTGTGCATATATATATATATATATATATAGCGAATATAGCATTGTTCCAAATTTCATATTCACTTTTTAAAACTTTTCCTGTGACAGTTACAGGCCTGTACGAATTATGTACTTATAAAACGCGCCTTCATTTTAGGTTACGTTGAGGTTATATCGAAACCACATGTATGGTAACAATCTGCTATGTAAGAATTTTGTATTAATATATTTTACGATAAAATTGGAATCGTTTAACGTAAGCTCCAGCTATGCACTACGTCATATGTCAGACGCTGGGAAGGAAAAGGAATCAGAGGGGATCTGAGTTGTCAGGTTACCGCAGGAGGCGCATCTGTCGATTCTATTCGTGTATCGAAAATACTGCAACCGACTACCCATTGATGCAGCTTCCTATCCCAGAATAATGGAATCCACAGTCACTGAGGATTTTGTGAAAGGATACTAAGATTGCGCAGGCGCTACATACTTACTGACGATTCCCTCCTTTTAGACAAAAGTGCATTGACTGGATTTATGACAGGTTAAATGTCGAGCTTTTGTTCACATTGTAATGAACTTTCGGGATACGTAAAAGAATTTATGTGCAGCTATAAATGTTTAGTGAATTAATTACTCTAGTATGCATTTATCGATTACAGGCTTGGAAAGATGAATTCTTAACATGGAATGCTTCGGATTACGGAGGGATACAATACATTAGGCTTAATGGCGAATCAGTCTGGACCCCGGAAGTGTTTCATCTGTAAGTTTTACTAGTTATCACAGTAAATTGGCTTCCTTATGTTTCCATGTCTATCGATTAAATCGATGTAGCTGAAGTTTACGATCCAGAACTTCATGTATACACCACTGTTGTCGTATATCTCGCTAGTCCCATACAACTCACACAATTTACTGATGCGGCTCACTCGGATTGGCTGAGAAACCTGTTCATATAGTTTACATGTATACGAAGCTGGCCGTGCAGGGGGTTTTAAGAGATTTACTAAAGAAAGAAAAATCACAACTATCTGCAACTAACCTACTGTAGTTGGACCAAAATTAAGAAGCCAAAAAAATATTTTATTAACTTATGGCTGTTGCATAAGGAGACGCCTAGAGTGCGGCTATCGAAGTTCGTCTAGTTGGTCACCCCTGTCATATATTTGGTGTATGTATTTTATGTTGCGTATTTATTCGTATAGTACAGGGCAAGAAATTATTTTCTTTTCCGAAACGTCCAGACTGCCTTCGGGGGTCACCCAGCCTTCTGTTCAATCGGTACCGGTGTCTATTCTCGAGGTAACGTGGACAGGGCAATTTACGTTTTTCCTTATGACCGTTTTATTGGTTCTGAGTGCAATTCTTGCAACTGTGTCTGAAGATTTTGCTAAAAAATTTTGTTTCTTATCCGTTCGATGTAAAAACGGTCTGCTTTCCCCTGGTAGGAATATCCATTGCAGTAGCTAAATGTACAGCAATCCCTGTGCAGGCCTGGACAGACCCCTGGGGTTCCAGGAGGTTGAGGCTCCCATATTTCCAGACAATCGACACATGAAGGTGGTAAGGTTGTCAGCCCTACGCACCGGCCACCTTTAGTCCCCGGAAAATTTTCCTAATGCTCATTTCTGTTAGAGGCAGAGTTGAACTCAGGGCCATAGATTTCAACATGTAATTCTCTTAAAATGTTCTGTCTTAATACTATCTGCGTGGAGAACATTTGAAAATGTCAAAAAGTGTGGAATCAACCAACTAGATGTTACAAAATATTATTTACGTACGTAAAATAAAGTTTGTAATGTAACGCTTATTGTATTATCAGCTACTGTTTTGGATGATGATGATGATGATGATTATTATTATTATGTGGGCCGGGTAGCTCAGTCTGTATAGTGACTGACTACGGGCTGGACGGTCCGGGATCGAATTCCGGTGGGGACGAGATTTTCCGCCCGTCCAGACCGCCCCTGGGGCCCACCCAGCCTCCTGTAAAATGGGTACCGGGTCTTTCCCGAGGGTAAAGTGCGGCCGGGGCGTGCTGCTGACCACTCACCCCGTTCTAGTGCCGCAGTCATGGAAGAGTAGAGCTATAACTCTACCACCCTCTGGGCCAAACCGGGCCTGTAAAGAGATCACTTTACCTTATTATTATTATTGTTATTATTATTATCATAATCATCATCATCATCATCATCATCATATTGAAACCCACAGCTACAAAACAAAAAAATATTAAGAATTATCCCAGTATATTATCTTTGTTTTCAGCCACACAACAAAGTAATTTAGCCTGTTCCAGTAACGAATAAACCTAAGTAATAGGATCATTGTTTCAGTGTATGAGTTTATAGACAACAGAAAAATTACACAATAAGATTTTAAGTTGGGATATTACTTGCTACACACGCAATATACGATTTTCACTATTTTAAGAACTAATTTTTTCACATAATTTTAGGTTTGTAACTAAAATCAGTCATTATCATTAGTGCACTGGAATACAAGTAACTTTTTCCCACACCAGGCTATTGACGGCACGACAGCGTCGAAACACGTGACGTGGGTATGAGGCTGACTTGTAATGTAATTATAACAAGATACGTTAGTGGAATGAAACATGCAATATGGCATTCTTGAACTCTTGTAATTAGTTGATCGCTAAGACCCATTATTTAGCGCCATTTTAGCGTGTCCCAATGTAGAAATACGTGAATATGTTCGCTGATGACTAAGTACTGACAGATTTACTAATGTTATCTCTGACGAAGTAGTAATTAATTAAAAGATTTGTAAATCCATAGGATTCAGAAGAGTGGAAGATTTTATAAAGCTGGGGGTTACATGTTTGCTGTTTTGCACGTTTTATTTATTTTAATGTTTATTTATTGCAGAAGAATCAGAAACCATTGCTGCTTGTGTACTCTTGAACTTTAATCACGTACCTTGGATTGATAATAAATTCTTTTTTCTTACTAATTTCTGTAATTTCCTTCATGGCACGAGGTATGGATTTGGGTCGTTAATTTTTTTAAGATTATATACCCCGAAATTAAACTGGGCCGACCACATTTAAACTAGCAACCAATATAAACTTACATGGCAATCAGTTCAGTAATTCTGGAGATGAAACATATGGACAAAAGTAGGAGAAAAAAAACACGAAATCAATAAAATCACACCGGACTGCCCGCTGCATCAGTTCGTTCAAATCAACTGACGTTGCAGAGACAATATTATTGCTGTGTAGTTAAAAACACTGACTATGTGTCATTAGATAAATGCCGACACCATTAATCAATAGATCAGTGATGTAGTGGCTTCTCACTTCCAGATCCTCGTGGGACATTACGGATCTCAGAAGACATAGTAGCTTGTGCACTTTGTATTCGTCAGGTTGGCTCCATTGTTGGGATATGCACAGTTTGACAGCTCTTTGTCGCTTGGATCTGACCAACTGGCCTTTCGATTCACAGAACTGCACTGTGAACCTTTCCACAGTCACGCAGTCTGCAGAAGAGATAGACTTGAAAGTCGTGGGTGCAGAGGTAAGTCATGTTTAGGGCGATACAGCGTTTAATTAAGTTCAGCGCCTTGTGTAGGCGTAGATACGTGGTAAAATACGGAAAATTTGTAGTTAGCTTTTATCTTTACAGGGCAAAACTTATATGAATAAAGTATTGCATCTTTTCTTACATCACATGAAAAAGAAAAGATGTCTGTTGTAGGTTTAGAGAAGTTCAGAAAAATGATCATATTTTTTATGAGGAACGGTGGTCATTAAAAGATTAACAGCAGGTGAAATATTGAGATATTTATCGTTAGAAAGATCCGGCATCAATAGATGTTATTTGTAGAATTATATGATCGATAGGTGAATAAAAAATGAATTTGTAATATATTTTGGGGTAACTGTGTACTTTTTGCTTTAATGTGTTTAAAGGTTAGTCTAAAGGAATACGTTCCAAACCATACGTGGAAACTGGTGACTCTGGGATACAATCGATACAGTCACATATTTGGCAACAGAGTTTTTCCCTGCTTGCAATACAACTTCCTATTAAGAAGAACTGACGCCGTTACCAAGGTGAAGATTCACGTTCCCATAATAGGTAAGCGGATTGTCTTCTAACTTTCTTAAATGTGCGTATTTAAATCATAGTTGTGATGTTCCAGTTACATAACGTCGGATGACAACAAAAGGTGATCATGTATGATAGAACAACAGGATTTTAAAAAGAGGCATTTCAGTTCGTAGAGCGGTAACAACGCGGACTTGAAATTGCAAGGTACACCCTTTGAATCTAGACCCAGACATGTGTTATACAGAACACGTTCATGAATTTCCTCAGTCTCTGAAGAAAATGCTGGAATAGTGCAGTGGCGTACCGAGGGGGGGGGTTGGGGTGTTCAACCCCCCCCCCGAAATTCCAAAGGCCCTCCAAAATTGTGCCAAACTCAACCCGACTGTGAAAACTGTTAAAAATTGCTCAATTTAGGACGCCAACACACCAAGATGTTCGGAATAAAGGCAGTAAAATTCTAAAACTACCTACGTTCGCAATTGTTTTACATTAGCAATGAAAAATAAATTGGTTGTCATCATAAATAGTCTTAAATTACCAAAAATTAAGAACATTTTACTATATGAAATGAAATTTCTTGTACCAAATTACAGCTGCCTCCAGAACCCCTGACTAGGGGGCTACCGTCCCCAGATCCCCTTTCTCTCTGTCCTCTGTCCTCAACTGAATTTGTTGAAACCCCCCCCCCCAAACAAAATTCCTGGGTACGCCACTGGAATAGTTTATCATGATTATTTCCACAAAGTATCCAGCTTAACGAGAGGTTAACACTAGAGAGCCTAGGCTGATGTCACAAGTACGGAGAGTGCGCGAAGTCATGTGCGCGTACTTCAGTGTGTTTCTGAAATCAGAGCAGTGGCGGTGCCAATATTGTCGCTTCCATCGTAGATGCAGTCATGTGACTGAGGTAGGAGGATCGTATGGTTTGTGTCACACTGGCTCAAGGTTGTCATACAAATTACGAGGACTTTATGTTTGTAGTCCTGCTGTACTTCTATCAGGTTTCCACGTATTCCGTCCGACACTTCTCCTGTTCACCATTTAGCAGTCATCTTACCACTGACTCCGCATTTAGAAATAACGAAAGCGTGTGGAACAAATACCGGAAGAGAAGAAGGTGATGTATGCCAATTTGAGGTCCTAATTTAGGATCAACCGGAGAGAATGAAGGAAATGGCCACATTCCTCACGGCTGTATGTTGTATTGAATTGCATTTTTCTCGTTCACATCATTCGCACTACAAACTTATCAAGCCGACCCAATCAAATTTGGTCTTTGGTTTCTAGTGTTCGTCGTTTTGTTGCTGTCATCTTTCTGGCTAAACACAGAACACGATGTTCGTCTCAACCTTTGCTGCACCGTCTTTCTGTACCACCTATTGCTGATGTATGAAATAGCGCACATAACTAACGGGGATAATACACCTCTCTTAGGTACGTATAACGAAACAGTTCTTATGTTATTATTTCGGGAAGGTACAAATGTACTTTATAAATTTTTAAATTGTAATTGTGTATAAAATTTAATAATTGATGTTTCATGTTCTGTGATTACATTATATATCCGTGGCTGCTTACACAAGCGCAGTAGCAAAAGCAATGAAACAAGCAAACAAACAAGCATGGAAGCAATCAATCAAGCGAGCAAACAAACAAACAAGCAATACAAATGAACAAACAAAAAACAAACAGGCAACACAAACGAACAAACAAACGAAAGAACAAACAAACAAACAAACAAACAAACAGCAGTTATGATACAGAGTGAGACAAACGATCTGTAAGCTGTTCCAAGAAAGGGTGCTTGTCCTGCCCTGGAAGTGGAGAACTACCACACGTACAACACTATTGGTACCAAAAGTGACCACTGTCATGTGTCTGAGGGGCCACTTTCGACCCTTATCACAGTGACTTACACCGTAACGTATATTATAATTCCAACATGTGCATAGGGCCGTTCATTCAACCTACATTTGTACATACGACAGAGCTGGAAGTCAAAGACGAAGCGGCACTGTCTTGCAGAGGTAGTATATTTCTTACTTGTAACATACTTCTTACATTTAATTTTTGTCTTTACAGGGCTCTTCCTTCGAGATTCACTGGTATTGTGTGTGTTTTCCCTGGAGTTTTCAATCTTCATGCAGAAGTTAAACACAGCTTCTCGGAAAAGCGTTCCAGAGTTTGTCAACAACGTCATAGACAGTAGACTTGCCCGAATTATGCTTGGGTTAGGAAGAAGCAGTTCTCCAAAAGTAAGGAAATTTCTTCATTGAACCGATGTACATGTGTCGTATTGTTACATATTTTCACGGGTAAATAATCCGATTTCTGTAGCAGGATCACGAAGTACTAAGCGACGGAGGACATGAAATTGGTGACAACGAAGCCCCGCCAGACAGCGTGACAAGATGGCGTCTGCTCGGAACCCTGCTGAACAATTTTTTCTTCTTCTTATTTTGCCCAGTTTATCTGGTGCTATTATTAATGTATGTAGTGCAAGTGTAGTTTAGTATTTCCCTGTCTGAGGACTCAATTTCATATCAGTTGCGACTTGAATGTGTACAATCACAATTTCTACCTCAGTCTCCAAAATTCAAGTCTTTTCTGTAGTTACGCCTCGTCACCTGGCAAATAGTTACCGACGTTTCGAAGACACTACGATCCTTCGAAAGGTCGTTATTATTCAATGCTAAGTGACAGGAAGGTTGAGCTATGTTGGCAGGGTGTGAGAAGATGATGAGAAGTGTTGAATTTTGGGATGGTGATTTTGTTGACATGGGGATTGAGCGAGGTGTGTGGGATGCAGCTTTGGTAACTGCCCCTTCCAGAACTATACGTATTCATGGTCCCTTCTTCCATCATCACCTCTACATATTTCCTACATCCACTATTAAAGATAAATTCGTGGTAAATTTTAGGTTAGGTTTTTGTTTATAACTGCGTGAAGTTCAGTGGTGACTTTACCACCTGCTGTAGTATTCGAGAACTTTCCTGTTTGAAACATCACATGTTTGTTCTTCCTTTGGGTTTAAAAATAAATAAAAAAAATGATTATATAGCTTAACTAGAGAGTCTTCATAATAGGGGAAGACTTTCTGCTCGCTTATGTAGTAACTTTTTAATCTACCCTACAACAACCTGAGAATGGCTGGGGCCCATATACTCCCGTATTCAATTGGTACGGGGGGGGGGTGATTTTTTTCCGGGGTTACGCACCTGGAGCCTAAGGCTGACCCACTCACCTCAATCTAATGTCAAGGTTAAAAATGAATGGAGACATGACTGCACTGCCCCTATATGAAAGTTGAGAAAGTTGATCGGTTTCCGGATTTCCCACAACGTACTTATTTTGAACATTTGTAAGGCCCAGTTCTGCCAGTTACTGACGATTCATGGCGTTCTCGTGTGAAGTGCACTGAACCACTAGAACCTGAGTTTATTGCCTTTGAATTCGTGAGTGTTACGAAGAAGTTGAAATGCCATAAATCGTCATGTGTTTCCCAACTGCGGGCAGAAATTTACTGTTGTTTCAGAGAAACCTGTCTCCCACCACATGGCAGACGGAGGCGTGAAGTTCCCCTAAAAATTTGGCGAATTTCCACCCGCCTGTACTTGAAGGCATGTCTATGTGTGGTCACGTGCGGGAGAACCCCGCGTCTGCAGTTCTTCGTTGCTCTACATCGGTACTGTGGTAATATAACACGTGGCCATGTGGTAAAGAGTAACCTGACGCAGCCGGCAGAGGCGGCGCACGCTTCCTGTTGCTGTGTGGGTCAATGTGGCTACTCAGACAGTCAAATAGTTTAGGTCTGTGTCTGCAGGACGTATAGTGTTGGTATATCTGACTATGCAGTTGTGTATTACTGTTCTGTGTTTTTGCGTGTTCTGCAGTCACTACGGTAAATGCTTACGTATTATCTAGTTTGGATAGATTTTGTATTTTAATCAAGTGTTTGAAAATGAAAGAAAATGAATGTATTGTGGTCATAAAATGGATGTCAGAAAATACAGCTTGGTAACCAACACAACTGGGAATGGAATACAACATCCATAACAAAAACGCCTGCCATTACGCACGTTCTGAGCCAGCTGAATCCACCTGCCATCCTCACTATATATTTCCAATAATCTTCACGTTACCTACACAGCCTCTTTCTGTTATTAAGTATTCGTCTTCAGAAAATTTTGTTTGTGTACCTTCCATCTCAGTATACTCTCCTGGCGTTTCTTAACAATTCAAGAAATTTCACTTTTTATTACTAATTCAAAATTTTATTTTTAAATACAAGTTTGGTACCCTTTATGTTTATGCAGACTGCGTTGGGCTATTTTTTGAAGTCTCTTTTAATCAGCATTGGCTGCTAGGACATCAAAACCGTCATTTATAGAGCTAAAGGTGTTTGTTTCTAGGGACGCTGCGTTGTTTGGAAGTTATTAGTGCTAAAGCGATCACTGTTTTGTCTGTCCCACGCAGTTAAGTTATAAATATGACACTGGTCAGTGCTATTACTAATCACAAGAATGTCAATAGAAATTAGAAGTTAATTCTTAGAAAACTTCTAGGCAAAGAAGAGAGTTAATCGTTGTTCATTTGTAAAGTTTTAACTTTGTTTATTTTCGTCTATTTTTTCACACATAACTCGACATGTGACTGCATATGAAGGTATGTCTAAGGACGTTTCTAGTTCAAAGAGGTCACGCGTTATGAAATAAACTTTTTTGAAAATATAATTGTTAGGTAAACCTGGGTTTCCGCATGAAGAACAGGCATACAAAGTGCGATTTTATAAATCACATTAAAATAATTTGCAGTATGTGTGTGCGTGCGTGCGTGTGTGTAATAAATTCATTATTCTTTATGATGCATCCCAGTTTACCTCTCAGTATATTTCCATACAAACATTAATTCAGGATTTCTTTTTAAGATTTAGATTTTAAAAAATATGGCGAACCTTAAGGAAAGGATCACTTTTGCGATCTAACCAGTGACGGGAAGATAATATGAAAGCCAGTGAATGTAATTCAAGTTTGATGGCGGAACATGTCAGTGAAAGCTTAAGGGAAGAGACCGTAACAGGGAGGATCAGTCGGTAAAGTATTAGTAGTTGGTGTCTGGATTGCATTGGCTTCAGCAGGCCGTGCAGGACGTTTGTTGTCCAGTTTAGTGACTATTAGGTTCTCAAAGAAGATCCTGCACCATGACTTAAAAAAAACAGATTTGTTCACATAATTCGTGTTTAGTCTGAGTCACACGTAATTTTCAGCTGTAGTGGCTGATGAAGACAGCAGTAACAAAGCCAAAGTGAAGCCACATACAATCCGGCTGAAGGACGACCTTCTGTGCGCATATGACAAGAGTGTTCGGCCAGTGCTTGCCCACGATACAACTACCATCGTCCACGCCAATATGTTGCTCATGAGCCTCACTGTTGTAAGTAACAATGTAGCGGAGATGCTTTTACCATATCCTTCCACGCAATAATGAAAGAAGTTCATTCAGATGAATACCGACAAATCTGTTTAATGTTCGTAATATGAAACAACCAGTGATAATTTTATGTGTGGGAACAGTGAACGATACCGTTATATGATTTGGAGTCGGTTTAAGCCAGCAAGTAAAAGAAAATAAACTCGCAGTGGGTTGTTGTCTTCTGGCGTGTGTCTTCAATATGACAACGCCCGGCGTCATGCAGCCCGTCATACCGTGAAACAGATTCAGGATTTAAAACTGGAGGTGTTACCCCATCCGCCGTATTTACCAGATTTGTAACCCAGTGATTTTCACCTTTTTTTGGCCCCTGCAAGGCGTTCTAGGTGGATGCCACTTCAGGTCGGATGGGAAGGTAAAGGGGCGGTGCATTACTGGCTGACACAGCGACCAGAAGACTTCTTCTTCCGAGGAATTTATGCCTTAGTGGGACGCAGGAGGAGGCGTGTAGAACGTGGTGGGGATGACATTGAAGA
>Ga0131853_10006703_pt1 | contig 20799 bp, 16 predicted proteins | sample TergutLab28metaG_FD_92764 | JGI IMG/M metagenome (GOLD analysis project Ga0131853, IMG submission 92764) | Labiotermes labralis P1 segment gut microbial communities from Petit-Saut dam, French Guiana - Lab288 P1 (version 2) (version 2) | ecosystem: Host-associated > Arthropoda: Insects >...
GGGGGGGGGGGGGGGTTAAAGGTGGCCGGTGCGTAGGGCTGACAACCTTACCACCTTTTTATGACGATTGTCATGAAGTGTGGGAGCCTCAACCTCCTGGAACCCTCAGGACCTGTCTAGGTCAGTAATGGGATTGCTTTAACTTTTTGCTGTAAAGTAAAATAAAATAATTTCGGCTTATTTTTCAAAACAGTCTTTTGAAATCACTAGCGCCTATCTTGCTATAAAGACGTACGTCTTTGTATTTTTGTACCTGCACCTGATGACTGGAGGAGACTGCATAACGAGGAGCTAAATTATCTGTACTCCTCACCCAATATTGTGCGAGTGATAAAATCGGGAAGAATGAGATGGGATGGGCATGTGGCGCGTATGGGTGAGGAGAGGGGGGTGTATAGGGTCTTGGTGGAGAAACCGAAGGGAAAGAGATCACTGGGGAGACCTAGGCGTAGATGGGTGGATAATATTAGGATGGATCTCCAGGAGGTGGGATGTGGGTATATGGACTGGATTGGGCTGGCGCAGATAGGGACAGCTGGCGGACGCTTGTGAGTGGGGTAATGAAGCTTCGGGTTCGTGAAATGCGGGGAATATCTTGACTAGCTGCAAACCAGTTAGCTTCTCAAGAAGGACTCTGCACCATGCAGTAAGCAATTACCTGATGACTGCTTATGACGAATGTGGGAACTGCAGCACGGTGTAGATATTAGAAATGCATTGCTGTAAAAGATTTCCTAGTAATCTTATTAATTAACCAACTTGATGCACAAAATCTTGTTTTATAATAAGTTTATTAAACGCCTCTACATGTTTCGAGCACTGTTGTGCTCATCATCAGGAGGTCAAAATTGTATATAGAGCATCTGGTATCATCAAACCTGTAGGTGGCCGTCCGGTGCACAGGACTGGCTGACAGTCTGTTGTTCTACGTGCCTGTTTGCTTGTTAGGTCTACCGGTTCTGTTTTAAACGTAATCTCTGACCAGTGTAACGGTACACTTGCTATGTCCTGGATAAGTAAAGGTAAAGGTAAAGCAGTCCCGTTACGTGCCTCGAGTGGCCCAGAGGGTTCTGGGAAGTTCAGGTTCCCAGATTTTGTGACAACGGCACAGGATGGTGGTAAGGTTGTCAGCCTTACGCACCGACCGCCTTTACCCCCAAGAAATACTTCTGTTACTCACAAGAAATACTCGTGGTACTCATTTCTGTTAGAGGCTGAGTCGACCTAAGGGCCATAGTGCGATCGGAAGGACTTTATGCCAATGAAAAATTCCAATGGCACCAGCTGGGATCGAACCAGGAACCTTCCGATTTGTAGCGCAGCACCTTAACCACTGGATAAGTACATGCGCTTTTTGATGCATAATTCTCAGTGTCATCGTTTCTTAATATGCTGGTGCACCCACAACCTTTAGCGCCCTCCACACTCTCACTTAAACTGAACGATTTTACTGTGTGACGTCATAGCTGACGGAAAAACAGAGTAAACTGCGCAATTTTGACAGGCAATAGCGCAGGCCTCAGAACTGTCCTTTCCAGTCGTCTTGCACACAGAGAAATGCACAGCTCACTCAGGGAATCCTTCAGTTTCCTCAGTTTACCTGCCGACATCACGATGTCGTCATCTCGAGGCACATCCGTTTCTAGCAATTCATTCAGCAGATGAACGTTGCGTGATATATTCCTTTTCAAATACCACTTCTTACTCCACATTTTACGCTTTCTTTTCTTCTTTTCGGTTAAAATTACGGCCGATGTGGCTAGCAAACAGCAAACGACAGCCTTGTTTCTATCCACCATATTCACACACACAAGAAGACACACAGAACTGACAAAAACAGACAAACCTGATGGGAAACCTGTGCTGTACCAGAGAATATTCAGTTAAGTTTTTCTTCCAGTTCTTTTTATACATTTAAACCGCACAGTTTAACTTATAGTGTATGGGGCCCCTTTCCCCGTACAGACACACAGTACAGTCCAACCGCCACGTGGTCACGTTTTGCACTAACTTACACACGGCTTGTAGTCGCGTTCGCGTAAGTGAAGATAAGAAGATGTTAGTTTTGTCATGTCAGCTCCAACGTCTGTCTGTCTGTCCGCATGTATCAAATCGTCAACACTGCACGTATTTTCGTGAATTTTAATATTTGGGATTAATACGAAATTCAAAATTTGTTTACAGTCGCTCAGCAACATCGGATATGTTACAGGAAAGCCTAACTAGACTACATTTGGGTCTGAATTGTTGACAGCATTAGTATATATTCTGTTGTTTTTCGACATCTGTGTAAAGAAATCGATTGTTTCTTTCCCACGACAAAGCTTAACACTTGTATATTGTTGACAGCTAAACGTATGTCGGCAACAATATGAGGGAAACGTAGGCCTACTCTTGCAATTTCATGGTAACAGTGGGTAAGCAATATTGAGTTGTAAGCACTCTGCTTATCTTGTACGTCTCCTTATTGCACTATTACTTTAACCCCTTAAAGACTAAACGTGTCTGTTTTATGTAAGGACTCAGTCCGTACCGCGCAGTAAACACTCACCACCTCGGTTATACAAAACCAGTCTGCTGATGTTGTGTAAGGCAAAAGTCGCTGTTTGTTCCGTGATCCGTACAAAACACATAAACGCAATGTGAGCACCATGTAGAGTTTTTGAATGTTAAACCAGGTGGGACGTAACGTAATCGCAAGGCTCTGGCGGTTTGGTGTCTCCATTTTCTACTTACAAAATACGCTAATAATACAGGACCCAACACAGAAACATGTTAGAACTGATGGGTGAGTGCTACAGAAAGACTGGCATGCCATTGCAGCACCTAGTCGGCGCAGAGGTGCAAAACATGAAGGCGGTCGTTGCAAACAGTAACGGGCAGCACGTGTACCCTTGTGCTACAGCTGGATGACGCATTTCCGGTATCGACACGCGAATGTCGATCTTTGTGACGTAACAATTGCAGTTTGATGGTAAACACAGTAATGAATTAAAATAACTTGTCTTGACCCTGCGGGAAAGAACCATGCTTTAAAGACGTACTCCAGAGGCGTGGAATTGAACTTGGTTTTTTGTCTTGAGTATTACTACAGGAATTTGTTACCGATTAAAATGACATATTTGTGAATTCTGGTAAGAGCTACAGATAATTGGCTTTCTAATTGTAATAAGATAAGGTGAAAGTAAAGGTACATAAGATGCACTATATACCACTATGTGTGCTACCTCTGTAATGGAGGTCAAGCTCCAGGGTTTCTTAACTTTCAATATGAACATTAGCGTCAAGCCTCGGTCGTTTCATCACGAAGTGAATAAGGTAACAGTACCCACGGGACAGGAGGCGCCGACAGGGTATGGAAACCAGACACTTGTCCCAGTTAGTAAACTGGCTGAATTCTTAGTGCTGTTAAGAGCAGCTAAGAACTTGTTCAAATGTTCTGTTACGAACACCTAACTATACGTCTTAGATTTCCGTTTTAATGGCACGTCAAAAACACTAAGCTATGAATTTGCAGTTTCATTATTGGGCAATTAACACTCAATTTCGAATACTGTTAAAAATTAATATTTATACATGCATTTATTCTAAGGCTTTTTATAGGCAAACGTACTTTACCGTTCTGTTGAAACAACCAAAGGTGAAAGTGAGTGTCCTGTTCTGAACATTTTTTTTTGTTTAGATTGTCTTGACTTCATTCTTACTTCGGCAAAATTCCCGTGATATAGCCATGTTAGAAGCGAGTAATGCACATCTTGGGTATGTCTGACTTTATGTACGTCCAGGTAGTGTCGCATACCAGCCTGGTTGTCCGTCAGGTGTCTCAGAGTTGAGAAACGAATTGGGAAATGCAAGGGGTGAGGGAACATATTGACGATCGCTTGAAATTCGAGGGGTTTACGGGGCGAGGAACAGGTGAGCCCAGTGTCACTCCGAGTGCGAGTTGTGACGCAACACCGGAAGTGAATGGGCCTGTGGGTGTGTGAGGAGGATTCCATGTGGGGGTAACGTCACTGTCCGACCGAACCAATCAAGTCTCAGTAATTTGTCACCTGTCCTCTTCGTGCAGAGATAAGCCCAACCTCCCAAAGTTCTTCTCTTCGAATTGGAAAACGTCCTGGCTCATGCCTCGCGCAAACGCGTTTTGTTGGGTTCCGCCCAGCACTCACCACGCAGCGTTGCCAAAACAGCCCACACGTTTTCCCGCGCCTCGCGGCCATCGCCTGTCAAGTATATTTGAGCCCCCCGCTCTGCCGATGAAGTTCGTATTTCCGCCACCGTATGTCATTTCAGTGGCGCTAGTGTCCTGCCGCTTTCTCCCCCACTCTGCCGCGTTCCCCCCACTGTGCCGCTTACCATCGCACACAACATGCGAAGCAGGCGTCTGGTTCGCAACCGGCGACCAGTCGAATGCAGACCAAGTAAGGGAGCAGATTTGTTCCCCGTACGTTCTAGCTGGTGTAGCGAACGTCTTCAAAAACACCACGTTATATGAGTGTAGGCACAAAGAGCGACGAACCAAAGGCAAGTAGAGAGATTTAGGACGTTGAGGTGACTGTGATACTGTAGTTATTTCATGGAAAAGCGGAATAATTCTCTTCGTTTGTGATAGTCTCCTAAGCTCGTTACGTTGCACCAAACCTCGTTATTACACTGCAGCTTTACACTGACGTTTTGCGTCCGGGACCTGACAGTACTTGTGTTTGTGTGTGTGCGTGCGTGTGCTAGTGAAGTAGTTTGTATCAAGGCGCTAGTTTGTGATGGCGGTTAACTGAGAAACATTCGGAAAGAGTTTGAAGTAGTAACATGAGGACTTCAGTGGACCAGTTCAACTGTTTGTGGTGAATATAAAATTGTGACTTAAACATGCTGGAGGAAGAGTCTACTGTTGTGAACATTAAGCAGACGGCAACAAAGGGAAGGCTGATGGACTGCATCATTTAATGGCTTTCGTATCATTGATGTACAAAATAAAACCAGTTCTGTGTTAGGTCGTTAACGATCGTCCATCCCACTGGTCAGCACTGCTCCAAGGCGAGCAAGAAACCTCTTGCAACGACTTGTCTTTTCTTCTTTTCAAGCAAGAAAAAGTGCCGCTCCTTACTCCCCCAACACAACACAACGAAGCAGGACTTTTTCTTCAGCAGGGGGTATTTTCGCCCCAAAAGAACTCTCATTGTCCACTGCATCCTTTATGCATTTTTTTAATTCGGAAGAAGTCGTCTTTATTGGCCATAACTAGAAGAACATAGTGCCAGAAGTTTTGTTGGTGGGGGAAAAAGACGAACTCGACTGCAAGAAAATAGTTGGAACACTGCTTTTCAGATTCCCTCGAAGGTCAAACAACGCCATCCCTTCGGGTTTTATGCTGAGAAGGGTCCCAAGGACAGCACGTTCCAAGAGTAAGTACACAAAACTGAGACAGCATGTGGACGTAGGGCTACAGCTTGTTGATTACACAACTCGCTCTTTATTGTACATATAAACAATAGCGCTGTGCTGAATGGAAGCTACAACTTCCGTGCTATTTGTATCACCAATTTCTCTTGATGTCTGTAAAGTATTTCGCGTATCATAGAACGAACTGTCGATAACAAAATCGACAATGAAAAATAGATCCCAACAACAACAGCAGCGGGAGGGAAAGGCGTAAACGTCGCGCTTTCTCTGTCTTTAGTGCGATATTAAGGCCACAACAACAACAACAACACAACGCACCATCAGCATTTTCATATAAATTCGTTGGGGCACCAAAGTCATGACCTTAAATGTGATGGTCAGAGGTTACGTTGTATAACAAAGCAGTTTTAGACTCCCATATACCAACTACATGTACAGTGCACGGCGCATGTGATGGTAAGGAGCTGTTACATAATTTGTAGACCGATAATCTAATATAACCAAGTATACGAATACGTTGTATCGATTACGGCAGTACAACAAACCGGTGGGTTCCTTCATGCGCGGTATTTCTTCTTGCGGGTTCTGTGTAAACCTGATGGCCAAGTGACGGAAAGCCACAAACGGTGGAGCTTCCTCGGTTATCTTTACAAAACATCATTATTGTTGCTTATTTCGAGTGTTGGTATTGTGTTTAATGGATTTGTTGTGTATAATAAACAGTGAATGGGGCATGGGATAGCTGAGAGTAATATGGAATAATTCATTGGGAATTCTAAAAGTAAGAGATTGGGGTCAGTTCGTAGATGGAAGGATAAAGTTAAGATGAACCCTAAAAAATACGTGTGTGGGTGTGAACTCGATTCACGCTGGGGTCCACTGCGGGATTCTTGTGCGACTATGGAAAGGCAGAGTTCTTTGATAACTGAGTGACTGTCAGGTTCTGGCGATCGACTGTGCTCTCTCAGGAAATATAAGAATCAGGTTTAAAGTCTGAGTATGTGGATGTACTGACGGTTGACGGAGGCAATGCGGACAAACGTCAGCCGTACATAGGGAACGGTGGATTATAGGGAGCCACCGGATGCTGGAAAATACCACAATACAGTTTATTTAAGCCTTGGCGATAGTTAACAAAGTACCACGATGTAATCCAAATTCGTCCCGCCCTGCGTAACTCACGCAGGCCACATTGGCATTGTGTTGCATGTAGGAACACAGCACATTGTGTTGCATGTAGGAACACAGCACATTGCTGCAAAGCTTATCGCACTATAGTATACAGCGCCCGAAAATTTTCGCATTTCTGTTCATTTTTATGTTCATCAGGGGCGTACAAGTTTTCCAAAAACATATGAGCCACCTTAGATTTCTAGGCGCCAGAATGAGGGGACATGAAGCAAGTTCCATTCTGAGGTCCCACAAGTATTTATTGCAAGCGTATAAAATTTGGCGGACATGGTGCCCGGGAGATGTGCAACCCTGATATATACTGCATTTAGAATGCTTGAAATAAATGCGCTATGCCTCAAACAGAACTGCGTTTGATACAGTGTAGCGGTTTGTTTTGCTATGAACCATTTTACAGAAAATCCGACACTTGCTTTATGCGCGTTCGCAGAATTGCGAAAAGCGACTGTCAACTTCGTCATATCTGTCTGTCCGTCCGTCCTTTCGTCTGCGTTGAACAACTCAGCTTCCACTGGACGGATTTTCATAAAATTTGATATGGAAGTCTTTTTTTTTTTTCGGAAATCTGTTGAGAACTTTAAAATTTCATTGAAATCTGAGGAGGATAACCGGAACTTTAGGTGAAGACGTAAGTACATTTATGATAATAACTCGCTCAGTTCTTCTTAGAATGAAAAGTCTTTGAGACAAAAGTTGTAGAGGAAATCGAAACACACATTTCGTATTCAGTAGCTCCCCCCCCCCCTTCCTCGAAAATCGTGCCATTTATGAGATAATACAGGAAAATGTAGCAGAGCCGGTGAGGCCTCAGATGACAATATGATAAGGCGCATGCACTTTGCATTTTGGTCGACTTAAGGTTACAAACACACACTCGGAATATGCAATACGTATTGGTTTTTTAAAGGCAGCAGTGGTTGCACAAACGTATCTTGATATTACGGTGTACTTCGTTGTCATTCTTTTTTCTTTGTTGTTTTTAACAGCGCCGTGACAAGGTAGGATAATCAGCGTTAATGTATTAGCAAGAACGCGGTTGAGCACTAATTTTAGAAGTTGTTGCTGCAAATGGCGGAAGGTTTGAGGAAAACCACGAATAACCTGAGTCAGGATGGCCAACCTCTTCATGGTTCGAGGTTGGTTTAGAACGAGGAATACGAATTTGTGTTCGAACCCAAAATTAAAAATGCTATACTGCATCTGGCGCCGATCCTCGAATAAGAATTTTGATAGAAATCCATAAAATATTTTCGGAGGTGAAACTGGTATAGAGAGATGTTTTTTCATTTTATACACTTAGTGCAAAGGATGCATGAAACATAGGTACAGTCAGTTATAAGGTGTGGGTGACCATCCGATTAATCACGAAACAGAGTAATATTTCCGAGCTCGGAAAAAAATGGAAACTGCTTGGAGTTTGCCGATGGGGACTCTGTTGCGGCGTTTGGGGAGGAAGTCCGAGTCCATAGGCTGAGTTCGGCAGAATAAGTGGCTTATCTTAGGCTGGCGTGTGTTTTTCAGATTCTCTATGATTTCCCTAACTCTTTGACGTTCAGGTGACCGTGCATCATGATAAATTCTTAAATTAAACTAACTAGATGCACCAATTTCTCAAATTTATTTTTGGAATAAAAGTCTACATGTTTCGGACAGTTCTCTGTCCATCATCAGGAGTTTTTCACTGTACACACAGCAATGGTATATGTCATAAAGGTTATGCTGACAGCTTACTTGCAAGCTGTCAGCATAACCTGTATGTATTACTGTGTGTACAGTGAAAAAACTCCTGATGATGGACAGAGGAACTGTCCGAAACATGTAGAGTTTTATTCCAAAAATAAATTTGAGAAATTGGTGCATCTGGTTGGTTTTATTGTAAGAATTTATCACGATGCACGGTCACCTGAACGTCAAACAGTTAGGGAAATCATAGAGAGAGAATCTGAAAAACACACGCCAGCCTAGGATAAGCCACTTATTCTGCCGAACTCAGCCTGTGGACTTGGACTCTAATTGGTTTGGTTATAAAAAAAATTCCCTTACTGTATTAGCCATGGTTGTTCACTACAAATTTAAATATGCCTTCAGAACAAATCTCTCAGCAGATATTGTGCCCCATAATCGTCAGTTTACTTAATATTTCCTTAAGTGTTCACTATACGGAAAAATATAAATTAAGGGGAAGCTAATCGATGAGGTTGAATTTTTCATGTAATTTTTTTTTGCGCGACAGCCCCAAGTGGGCCAGGGCCTCCTCATTCGCGAGATTTCTAGATCACGCACAACGACGCACCACAGTCGGTAGGACTGCTCTGGACGAGTGATCGGTCCGTCGCAGAGACCTCTACCTGACAACACACAACACTCACAACAGACAAACATCCATGCCTCCGGTGGGATTCGAACCCACAGTCTCAACATTCGAACAGCCTTAGACCGCGCGGCCACTGGAACCGCCTGTCCGGTTAAAATTGATTTTTTCTAAAAGCCCGCTCGATGGAAGAGCCTAAAATGAAATTCTTTTCGGAAGGTCTGAGCCATTCCGGAGCAGACCTCGAACTATGGACTCTAGATTTGAGAATTCGGGAAAGGAAAATTTGCATGGGCAAACGGAGTGTCATAAAGTGTGCAGTGGGTGGTTATTTTGTCTAGTGGACTGTGCACGTGACGTCTGCGTGACCATTCCGAAGGATTTGCATATTGTTTCTTGTGGTCTGTGCAAGTGACGTCACCGTGATTGTCCCGAACGATTTGTACCACTTAGCATGATTATTTTGATGTCTGAATAAGCAACATGGTTGCACTGGTGATAGGTGTTTTGTTTGAACGAAGTTACGCCGGTTCCCAGACTTTCTGCTGCTCGACGTTACAAGGTTTGAACTGCATTAATATTGATCAGAAATTAGACAATTGTTGGCTTCGGGAGGCCTAACGCAGGACTCAAAATGGCGTCTGTTGATACAGCTATGTTGTGGACACGCATATTTTGTTACTTCTCAGAGCCCTGGAAAGCATTTCTTTTCCTTAAGCATTTTTCAAAATTCGCTGTCCGCTGATGAAATTAAGCCGGCTTCCCATTTTCTACCGTTTTCCACAAAATAAATATATGCCAAATTGAAATGAAGTTTGTGGTATTTTTTTTGTGGCGCAACAGCCCATCTTGGGCCCAGGCCGCCTCGTTTTTGAGGTCTACAGATCACGCACAATGAGACGCACACACAGACACACCTGGTAGGGCTTCGCGGAACGAGTGATCAGCCCGTCGCAGGGACCGGTACGTACACAACACACAACAAACACGAGAGACGAAGAGTCGGATTCGAACCCGCGATCCCAACAGTCAAGCGGCTGCTTAGATCCGTGGCCACAAGGATCGACAGTTTCTGGCATTACACATATATAAACTGTCACCCGTTACATCTTTGTGCGAGATATGCCACAGTTAGCTGCCTCGTCTGCCTACCCCTAATGTCAGCTGTGTATATGAACATCGACCTACCTAGGTAGTTGCTGAACTGGAAGTTACAGAAGATGCAAACAAGCACCACCAATCCTCCATGCAGCACATAGAACAGATTCATTCGAATGTTCGACTCCGCCATAGTAATGTCCGGTATTGCCGCAGTACGGTCCAAATTCCGATCTCCCAGCTTAAGAATATTTGCCCAAGACACATCTTAACCCTTATCCTGCTAACGTGGAAAATATGGTGAACTCCTAATAATGCCAGCAAATGGCAGATGGGATTTAACTTGACGTTTGAAGGGTTAAAGGGATGCATGAGGTTCCCCCAACGGTTTTACTGAAGATTTGCGTATTCTGAAATGTTACGCCGTATCAACTGGTTAGTATTCAGTGGCATTTCGAAGTGGCGTAATGCCTTTGAAACGTTGGTGACTATTCACCCGTCGACGTGGCATAACATCCTAGAAGACCTGAATCTTTTAATTTTTTTTTTTCACGGTTCCGCAACCCTATTCGGCTTAGTCCTCATTGTCGAGGTTTTGATTTCACACACAGACACACCACGCTAGGTGGACGAGTGATCGGCCCGTCACAAAGACCTCTACCTGACAACACACAACATTCACAAGAGACGAAAACCCAAAGCCCACGGGTTTCGGACTCGCAATCCCAGCAAGCGAACGGCCGAACGCCTTAGACCGCGCGGCCATTGAAAATAATTACTCGTACTTGAACAGAGAAATCATTAGTAATAGTCGTAAGCTTCTATGTATTTTTTAGTTATATGTCTGGCAGGCCTGCTATGTCTTCATGGTTTCTGGGAAGTGTGTTTTGCGTTCCCATCCAAAGCCTCTTGTATTCCCTTCAACCAGAATCTGTGGCGTTCCGAAAGTCATGCGTGGGTCCGCAAGTGTGTGAGAACTAACAAAAAGTCATGTTGATTGAGATTAGTCTATAGACCCATATCTCTCTCAATCTTCTATGGACTTGTTGAACCTTCTTTTTTTATTCTTTCTGTTTATTTCCTTTCTTTCTTTCCTGTTTTGTCTCTCTAAGAAAATGGTGAGGTCCAAGTTAAGTGTTAAGCAGAGGAGTAATTACTTGAGTTGATCTCGTATTGTTGAACATATTTTGGGGAGAATTTACATTTGTTTTTAGTATAATTTTGTAATTGAACGAATAACAAGAATTCAAGCCCGATTTTGCGCTAGAGAGCAGTAAGAACTGGACGGCATTTCAAGCAACGCATCTTGCTGAAGACATGGAAGGTGCAGCTGCTTTGTCAGTAGAATATATAAATTTCAAAACTTAACGACGAATAAATTGTATATTATTGTGCGGGGTAAATGTTGCCACAAATTGTAAATAATCAGTCAGATGAGAGAAGTTTTTTCTTCAGTTGACTGACAGTGTTGGAGAAGTCTGGTTATCATCAGAGTAGTTCGGAATTCCTGAATCGACGTTTTCGGTAAAAATATATTCTGTTTTGTCATTTTGTCTTATCTTTCATAATCATCTTACCGTGCCCTAAGTGTCGTTGAAAGTTAGTATTGTTAAATTTTATATTCCTGGTTCCGTGCATCGTAATTTTAGGTTGAAGAAATCCAACAAGATGCAACAGTATACAGGTATTTATTTACTGCTAAATGACTCCACATGTTTCGGGCATCTATTGCACCCATCATCAGGAGTACAGAAAACTGTAGTTGCAACTTCTGGTACAGATCATAGCAAGCTTCTTGGTCACGTTTGAAGAAGCTCGCTATGATCTGTACCAGAAGCTGCAACTACAGTTTTATGTACTCCTGATGATGGGCGCCCGAAACATGTAGAGTAATTTAGCAGTAAATAAATATCTGTATACTGTTGCATCGCGTTGGATTTCTTCAACCTTGGGTATTGTTTATCTTGCGGCCCTTTAAGTGTAACAAACAGCATTGTTCTGTCTGTCAGTTGCACCGTAACTCAACTGTCTGTCAGTGTTGCCTTAATTGTAAGTGTCTTAACATGTTTGTTAGTACTTTTAAATGTGTTATTTAATGATGATGTCAGTTACGATTATTTAGCGTCGGCTATAAAATAATAGTGGGCCCGGTAGCTCAGTCGGTACAATGACTGACTACGGGCTGGACGGTCCGGGATCGAATCCCCGTGGGGACGAGATTTTCCGCCCGTCCAGACCGGCCCTGGGGCCCACAATGTGTACCGGGTCTTTCCCGGGGGTAAAGTGTGGCTGCTGACCACTCACCCCCTTCTAGTGCCGCGGTCATGGAAGAGTAGAGCTATACCTCTACCCACCATCTGGGCCACACTGGGCCTGTAACGAGAACGTTTTATAAAATAATAATAATAATAATAAATTAATGAATGACTTAATTAGTATGAAAGTGGATGAAATGATAATGGCAGGAGAAAACCGAATTACGCGAGAACAGCTTATCGAAGTGAAACTTTGTCCACCGTAAATCCCTTGTTGACTGGCCTAGGATCAAACCTAAGCGTCCATGGTTAGATTTCGGCGCCTATCCGCCTGAAACATGGCACTGCGCGTCTTTGTTCCCCCCTATTTTAAATATCAACCGATAAAAATAAGCCTGTCGTCTGTTCGACAGAGAGTAGGCGATAAGTAGTGTCTATCCCTCAAGACATTTGTAGTAGGAAATTCCGACGGGATGAAATATGAATGTGAATTCAGAGACATACCGACGTCTCAGGTCCAGGATGCAGTCCAAGGGCGGGCTGTTATGAACATGGTAACCAGCCTGTGGGGGTTGTTGTGCAGCGAAGTGACTAGCCCTCTCAATAAAGACTCCGCGGCTATGGTTTGGTTTAATTGTGCGGCGATCGAGCTACGGGGGGGTTCAAATCCTGACAGAAATGAGAGATTTTTCTCTTCACGACGTCCAGATTGGCTCTGGCACCCTTTTAGCCTCCTGGTTTGTGGCGTGGGAGAGGGGGAAGGAGGGGAACAGTGTTTTGTTTAACGACGCTGTCTGTTGGTAAGATTACATGGCGTCGATGGTAGGTGAATGTAACATGAAAATGGAGGATTGGTGGAATGAGTTTGACGGGAAAGTTGGGGTTCTCGGAGATAAACCTAACGCAGTGCCACTTGGCCTACCATACAACTTATAGGACTAGCCTGGGTTGGAACCCAGAACGCTGCGTTGGGAGGCTCTCGACCGACTGGCCGAGCGACGATGCGGTCTGTTCAGTGGGTACAGTACAAGGGATTCATTGCGAGGGGTAGGGGCCTGGGTTGTGAAAATGACCGCCTACTGAAGAGTCTCAGAACGTGCTGAGGTTTACCTGTTTTTTCCCCCCATACGTTTGAACGGTGTGCGGTTCTTGAGCACAGGGAAAACTGTCGTCGTTTTTATCAAGAGACCGTCAACAATCCTCACAAATGTTTCCCATAACCAACCTGTCATTTTTCATTAGATGACATGGCATGTCATTTTTACAGCTGCCACATCGAGCATGTTAAACCTAGAACCAAACAATTGAACATCACAAGTCTGAACAAGACAGCCCCCCCTCCACCTCCATCACACAAAGTATAAATTTGATTCAAGGTGTAATTGTAGAAATCCGCGCATAACAATCCCAGTTCCACGGCCATTTTGTACCAGCTGCTGAGAGCGGTCAAGGACGGACTGTCCGCCGCGATGCTGACGAGAGGAACCGCTTACTTGGGACGAAACACTCCCCAGGTCCTGTCTCGGCCTTAATATTGGCTGCCCTGTTTGAGGTTTCTCGTAGTTTTACTCGGGTACCAAACGCGATTGCCGGGATAGTGCCTGAATATGTAGGAGCTGTTAGTGGGTCAGATGAGACAGATTGTCTACCCCGTACATTTTCCTATGCATTGCTTGGAACTATCCTACGAGGTTAGAATAATAACCAGTGATGGCTTTGACCAGGGGTTGCATATTTTACAAAAATGAGGGAGCCACGTCCAAATTTCCAAGCACCAGAAGGGTGACGTGAAGCGAGTTCCATACTGAGGTCCATTGTTTCTGCAGTGACCTCGTCGTCGTCGTCGTCGTCTGGCGCTCAGTGCTCGTTGTATGTGAACTGATATACGTTTTTGTATGCAAGGAAAACTGCAGTGATTGCGCTGAAAATATGAGGCATCACGGTCCAAAATTAGTCGCCCTTGGTGACCAGTCGTCCGGAATTTGTGTTCATCTAGTGTCCTGAATGATATTTTGAAATCTGCATGCAAACCTTCATGTACGTCATATTTGTTGTAATGTCAGCCGCATTTAATTGTTGAGCGTGCAAAATTATCAGAGTTATTCACACATTTTGTTAACTACATCAAGAAACTGAAAATGAGGCCTATGTGTCATTATCGCGTTGCTGACTGGTCTCGAACACAGGTGACCTTCTATTCATTTCTCTTTTTTTACGGGTGAGTGAGACCACTTACACCTGGAGCGAGTCAGGCCATTGACGGGCACATAAGTCATAACTTCGTGCCAATGAAACCTGTAATATTGTTGTTCATTTAATATTTCTGGACGTACGAACAGTTCCTCTTAAGTTCAATATCTCTTGGCTTTGTTGCCATATTTTACTTCGAAGATAAACCGTATCGTAAAATGATTAAAGATTCTTTTTTCCCAAACTCAAAAATGTACGTGGTGTATAACACACGATACTTATTGTTATGTAAGAAATGAATATTCAAGAACTTGAAGGTTGTTTGACTGTGAATCTTCCTCATGAAATGAAGTGAAATGCCAACTTGATGCAAGTAGGTAGTTTTATTGATGTATTCTTAGCTCGACATGTTTCGGGTACATACGCCCATCATCAGGAGCATTAGATGTTGTGTTGCAGCATATGGTTTTCTGCACCGAGTTTTTGGATGGGTGGTGTTCTTGAGAGCTGCTGCGTAGGTCGTGTGTACGGTGCGGATGGTGTCGTGCGACTGCACAATCCGCACCGTACACACGACCTACGCAGCAGCTCTCAAGACCACCACCCATCCAAAAACTCGGTGCAGAAAACCATATGCTGCAACACAACATCTAATGCTCCTGATGATGGGGGTATGTACCCGAAACATGTCGAGCTAAGAATACATCAATAAAATTACCTAGTTGCATCAAGTTGGTATTTAAAATTATTTCACTTTATTTAATTCAAGAACATTTGGTAACGAAACATTAATTAATATACTAGGTTTGATGATGTTTTAACCTACCTCTCCTTAAGCATAACGGCAAGTGAGGCCACATTCGATAGGCCACTTTACATCTTTATGTGCTCTGATTATACTTTTAATTTTGAAATCGTTTTGTGATACAAACATACCAAGGCAGGGAGAGTACCGACAGTCTGTACATCTTGGCATGTTAATTAAGTCGAAATTTTTATTCTAGATATCCCATTGTGCTTGTACAAGCCGTACAATAGGGACTGTATCATCGACACAACTAATTGTGCTGTACCATAAAATGTGGCTACATGTTTTGACCAAATATAAGGCCATCTTCAGGCCACTCGCGCGCATAAAACCCGAATAGCAATTGCATCTGTGGTCTAAGGTGTGGGTCTGCAGCCGCTCGCTTGCTGTGACTGCGTGTTCGAATTCCGCGGGATTGGAGCAGGGATGTTCTATGTTGTGAACGTTCCGTTTTGTCTGGTAGGTCTCTGCGACTAGCCGATCCCTCGTCCAGAGGAGTCCCACCGAGAGTGTGTGTGTCATTGACTGTTATAAGGTGGGACAATAACTTTCTACACCAGCAATGATTAGGCAGAAGAGGTGAAACTAAGAAAGAATGTCAGGTATATGGCATCCCTCATGATTTCGATTGTTTCGGGTAACTGCTCAGGTTCTGTTTAACTCCATGAAGCAGGGTCCTTCCTGAGAAGCTAACAGTTTCTCAGCTGGTCAAGAAATTCCCCAGTTTATGGAAATCTGATGTTCATTGCCATGTTCACAACAGCCCGCCACTTGTCCCTATCCAGAGCCAGATTAATGCTCTCTCATCCTATCTCGTGAATAGTCATTTTTAACAGTATCCCATCTACGACTATTGTAAATTTTCTCTTTCCTTCGGGTTTCCTGACCATAACTCTCTATTTATTTCTGTTCTGCCACTTAAATGCCCCATGACCCACGAATTTCATCGTCCTTGACACGATTGCCTTAATAATGATTGGCGAGAGGTAGGCTCATAAATAGTGCTGTCTCGTCTAGCCTCGTACTCCCTCGCTATCAGTGGCGTACTGAGGGGGGTTTGGGGGTTCAACCCCCCCCGAAATTCCGAAGGCCCTCCAAAATCGTGCCAAACTCAGCCCAATTGTGAAAACTGTTAAAAATTGCTGAATTTAGGAAGCCAACACCCCAAGATGTTCGGAAAAAGCAGCAAAATTCTAAAACTACCGCCGGTTCACAATTGTTTTACATTAGCAATGACAAATAAATTGGTTGTCATCATAAATAGTCTTAAAGTACCAAAAAATTAGAAAATTTTACTATATGAAGTGAAATTCCTTGTACCAAATTACAGCTGCCTCCAGAACCCCTGACTATGGGGCTACCGCCCTCACATCCCCGTTCTCGCCATCCTCTATCCTCAGCTGAATTTGTTGAACACCCCCCCCAAAAAAAAAACAAAATTCCTGGGTACGCCACTGCTCCCTATTATGTTCAAAGTCTCCTTCAACACAATGTCCCCGAATACCTCTCTCTGTCTTCGTCCCTTAATGTAATACCGTATTTTACACCTATATAAAACCACAGGAGAAATGATACGTCGTGGCTTCAAGTGTTCCCTGAATCAAATTATTGCTGAGAAATACAGAACATTACCATTTAAGCTGCACTTCGTTCAAAATAGTCCTCTTGTGTAACTAGACATTTTTGCCTGCGACTGTAAAGCGTTGGAAAAATTCCTGTAAGCCATTCTTGAAAGCCTTTTCAGCTCTTCCGTCGCATTCTTAATGTTGTCAGTAGCACACAAAAGCGCCTTTCCTAGAGTGCTGATTTCAGTCAGGGGCACAGGTAAAAATTAGCTGGAGCCAAGTTAGGAAAGTGTAGGGGACGCTCCAGTGTTGTCACGTTACTCTTTGCTAAGAAATATTTGACCAAAACTGACCGGTGTGCTGGAGCATTGTTGTGAAGGAGAAACCAGCTGTTGGGTCTCCATTTTTTTTAGGCGTTTCCTTCTGACCGCATCCCTAACGCGGCGAAGAATATTAACGTACATGTTGTTGTTCACAGTAACAAATCCTGTAAATTATTACCAGAGAATTCCTCTAAATATACGAGTGAATTCCGGGAACTTTTTGAAGCTATTACGTAGTGTTCTGTATATCTCAAATCTTCACGTTTTTAGATAGCAGACGGTACAGTAAAGGATTCTGGACCTAACGACAGCGGCATTCTCAAGATTTAATCCACTCCGTGTTAAGGTAATCCTACTTTCAATTCAAGTGAATATATAAAATTACACTGTGAGGATATATTTACCTAATTTTGTTAGAAGTATGCAACCAAGAATGATAAAGATAGGAAGTGCATGTAGCGCGCATAGGAATATAAGAAATAAATTCTATATTCTAGGACTAAAGTAAACTTCGGAATGAAGATTCTTGAAGGAACAAACGACTTTGAAAACATAGGCGTCGACGGGAATGTACTGGTAGCATTCAAATGGATCTTACAGAAATAAGCCGCGAGGTTATAAGGCGCATTACTGTTGCTTGGGTTAGAGTCGAGCGTCTGGTTTTATGAAAAATCTAATGAATTTCCGACTTCCGTAAAAAGTGGGAGACCGGGTTAATAAGGGAAAAGTTTTTAAGAAAGATTTTTAAATTAGTTCATTATGTATAGGACGTCTGAAAAATATGCTGTATGCTTCTGCATACATATTTTCTTCTTGGCCGCACTAAAGATACGACATGAAGACACGTTTATTTGGTGTTTCCAGCGTATAGGTGTAATTAACATTTCCAAATCCTTGGATATTTTGATCAACGTACTAAAGGCGTAAAATTCCTCAGGAATGAGAGTGTGCCTGGTAAAGTGTCAATCCTTGTTGTGAAGGAGCATACAGCCATGCGCCATCGGTCACTGCATATAAGATGGTGGTCCCATAATATTATAATACCACTGTGATACAATTGCCTACAGTGTTCATTACAGTAACATGCTGTACAGGTTGTAGCCTAGGAGCAATAGGCCTATGCCATATAGCCTAGGTGTGTAGTAGGCTATACACTCTAGGTTTGTGTAAGTACACTATATGACGTTCGCACAACGACGAAATCGCGTAACGACGCATTTCTTAGAACGTATCCCCGTCGTTAAGCGACGCATATCTGTGACTGCAGTGAGCCTTAACGCTGTAAAATCGTATCCGAACTTAAGAACGTAATGTGCCAAAAGGAATCTGTTGTACATTTGGATGGCTGTCGTTTCTATAATTCCGAGCCGTCCATCTTCACACTAAGGGCTTACATAGCACCTCAGGCACATTACATGCATAGATATAGGTTTGTTTGTTCTCTCCGAGACCGCGGTGGCACAGTGGATAAGGTTCTGTGTTACAAATCGGAAGGTCGCTGGTTCGATCCCAGCTGGTGTCATTGGGATTTTTCTTTGACATAAAATCATTCCGATCGCACTATGGCCCTGGGGTCTACTCAGCCTGTAACAGAAATGAGTACCAGGAGTATATCCTGGGGTAAAGGCGGCCTGTGCGTAGTGCTGACAACTTTACCACCATCCTGCGCCGTTGTCGTGAAATCTGGGAACCTTAACTTCCTGGAACCCTCTGGGCCACTCCAGTACCAGTAGCATTTCCTGGGGGTAAAGGCGGCTTGTGCGTAGTGCTGACAACTTTACCACCATCCTGTGCCGCTGTCATGAAATTTGGGAACCTTAACTTCCTGGAACCCTCTGGGCCACTCCAGTACCAGTAGCATTTCCTGGGGGTAAAGGCGGCCTGTGCGTAGTGCTGACAACTTTACCACCATCCTGTGCCATTGTCGTGAAATCTGGGAACCTTAACTTCCTGGAACCCTCTGGGCCACTCCAGTACCAGTAGCATTTCCTGGGGGTAAAGGCGGCCTGTGCGTAGTGCTGACAATTTTACCACCATCCTGTGCCGCTGTCATGAAATCTGGGAACCTTAACTTCCTGGAACCCTCTGGGCCACTCCAGTACCAGGAGTATTTCCTGGTGGTAAAGGCAGCCGGTGCGTAGTGCTGACAACCTTACCACCATCCTGTGCCGTTGTCATGAAATCTGGGAACCTTAACTTCCTGGAACCCTCTGGGCCACTCCAGGCCTGTAACGGGACTGCTTTACCTGTTTATTTGCCCTCTCCAGTAGAATACCGGTACACTCTCTGCCCTTGAGTAATGACATCCAGAACCACAAACACATAAGAAATGGGGCTTCAGGGTTCAGAAATTTATATTTGTATAATATCTTGTAAAAAAAGTGAAGTCCCTGTCCAGGTTATAAAAGTGTGTAGGGTCTGTGGATATGTAGCTCCTATCATTCTTAGTCTCGGCACTGTAGGGAGGTGAGTGATCAGTTAGAGCTCTGATATAACAGAAAGAAAGCCGATTGTGAATTGTTCGTAGCGGTTCGAAGATTTTCCAAAGAAACCCAGGAGCCACCTCAAAATTTAAGGTGCCATTAATGTGACATGGATTACATTCCATTTAAGTACCCAAAACCTATTAGGCCCCCTAGCGCCCTGGCGCCAGGGACTTGTGCATCCCTGTTGTAGGGTCTTTGTTAAACAGCTATCAAGAAATGTTTTGCTTTTACGGGATCCAAAATTTCTTCAGTGAGTTTACAAGAGCACGCCAATTGGACCATATCGTCAGTTCCTGCAACTAATTTTCACTATAAACAATTCTCTGTGGCATTTTTTTTTTAATATTTTGATGTTTTGCTGACCGTGCAGCTCAGTATAATCTTAGTAATTAACCAACTTAATGCACAAATTCTTGTTTTATAATATAATACAATTTTTATAATATAATACAATTTTGACCTTCTGATGATTAGCAAATTATTGCTCGAAACATGTAGAGGCATATAATTAACGTATTATAAAACAAGATTTTGTGCATTAAGTTGGTTAATTACTAAGATTAAGTTTTAAATAGTATCATGCCGTCTCACAGCTCAACATTATGTGCGCACAGTGAAGGTGGAACCTGCATTGTTGTAGGCCTGTTAATAGGAAGACCGAGTAAAGTCAGCCAGCGAACTTTCGAAGTGTGTTTCTTGTGCCGTATTGATGTTTCTTAATAGGTCCACCTGCAGGTTGAAAGTAAAGTACCTTTCGCACAGTGGCCATTCTTCTTTTTAACACTTCTTCTTCTTCCATTGGCACTACAGCCCACTGTGGGGTTTAGCCTGTCGAACAATGTCCTTCCATTTTTTCGTATCTCCCACCAACTCTCTCAATCTTCTCACTCCCAGCACTTGAATATCTCTTTCTACTTCCTCTTTCCATCTTTTCCTGGGTCTTCACCTTCTTATCGTCCCTTCCAGTTCTTGAGTGAAGATCTTTTTGGGCATCCTGTCCTCCTCCATTCTCTCTAGGTGATCTAACCAGCTTATCCTTTGCTCTTTTATCCATTTTACTATATTTTCTCCTTTACTCATCTCTTCTAGTTCTCGATTCGTCCGACTTTTTCATTCCCCGTTTTCATATTTAGGACCATATATTCTTCTAAATATTTTCCTTTCAAAAATTA
>Ga0131853_10006704_pt1 | contig 20799 bp, 17 predicted proteins | sample TergutLab28metaG_FD_92764 | JGI IMG/M metagenome (GOLD analysis project Ga0131853, IMG submission 92764) | Labiotermes labralis P1 segment gut microbial communities from Petit-Saut dam, French Guiana - Lab288 P1 (version 2) (version 2) | ecosystem: Host-associated > Arthropoda: Insects >...
CCAATTTTTTGTTTACACCCCATTTTTTCCCCCCTGGAAAATTTTTCTACACAAATATTTTATAAAAAAGGGGGGGGGGGGGGGGCTGAGCCACCTGTTCAACAGACATCATAACTGAGCACAATGAAGGACTCAGCAACACAAACTGGCTCAAATGACTTGCTGTGAAATATGCCTAAATGTTCATCAATTTGAAAAGCAATGTGACTGAACATAAACCTTGATTGCTACATTATACACACCAGGGATATCTGTTCCCTGATGTGACATCGCAGTCATTTATAAATTTATCACAAATGAACACCACTATTTTGCGAAACTCTTGAGTGGTGTATGTTGAAATATGTTTACCTTCTACTTCAATTCTTCTGCTGTGCGAGGGTTTTCTCTGAATACATTACAGTTTTGAAAACACTGTACGAAAAAGTTAAGTGGCCTTAGATCAGGTAAGATTGTTAGCCACAAATGACAAGATAACTGACAGTGCTCCCAAAGGCTTCATGAAAAGATTGAAGTCCATCATTAATTGTGCAAAGCCTAGCAATGAACAATCATTTAAGATGAAACAAAATAAAACAAAGACTGTCATTTGCAACTCAGATCTTTATAGTTAAGTAACACTTAGTACATCATGTTTTGGCCTTAATCATCATCAGGTACTAAAATTTAAAAACCCTTGTGGGAAAAAGGTAATGTACAAACATTGGGCTGAGAATAAAATAAGACCTCATTACTTATAACCAACATTCAAACTAAAATGCCAAGTTTCCAAAATGGTTCACAATGTAAAGTAGCCAAAAACTGTAAAAAGTTTTGCTTATAATGGGGCCAGAATTCACACATATAAGCTGCATACTTTGAAATGTTTTTAGATTTTATAAAATGGTAGATCAAATTTCATAAAATTTACAAACATTTCAAAGTACGCCCTTTATAGGCAGAAGTACTGGGCATATTTTTTAGCAAAATATTTTGCAAAATTTTAGGCCACTTTACAACATGAATCATGTTGGAAACTTGGCATTTGAATGTGAATGTTGTTTGTAAGTAATGAAATCTCATTTTATTCTCAACCTGATGTTTATACATTATCATTTCTCCTCAAGGAGTTTTTAAAGTGCAGTACCTGATGACGCACATTATTAAGGCCAAGACATGTTGTACTACGTCACAATTAACTATAATGATTCCTTTTTTAATTTTTAGGCAATTTATCCCCGCTGTATTTCTAAATAAAGATATAAAAGAAACTAAGTTAAACACAAGGATATATTTAATTTACGTCAGCATATACTTAGTTCAAGTCAGCTACATGTTTCAATCATATACAGTTATCAACAGGCTGGCCACAAGAGACAAAATAAGTACACAGTTACATTTAGCATTGAGACCTCAATGCTTTATAAATGTACTGTATCAAATATATACATATCAAGTTGGATAGTGTTGGGACGAAGATGGTGAAAGTTTTAAAGCTATGTTAAATGCCTTTCTCTTTGTAAGATAAACAGTCTCTTCAAAGAATACCCATAATGCAGAACCACTACAACACAAATTTCATAGCTGTCCTCTAGAAAATGCCTATGATATTTCTATTTTAAACACTTCAACACCTGAAATAAAACTTTTATTGTATTCTTTACCTAATTTTTTTACAACTTACAAAAACTTTTAAACCTTTTACATCTTTGTTCCCCAGGCTATCTAACTTTCTAACATTATACAATTTGTGTAAAGAAAAACCAACTTGATGCACAACTTATTCTTAGTATATTTCGTCAACCTCTTTAAGTTTCGGGTGTATCTAGGCCCATCAGGAGGTACAACCGTATGTATACAACAATTGGTACTTATTATTCTTTTTAGATGGCTGTGTGTTGTCCTGGTTGGATTGGGAATCCAACCAGGACAATGGACAGTCATCTAAAAGGAATAATAAATACCAACTGTTGTATACATATGGTTGTACCTCCTGATAATCCAACCAGGACAACAGTCAGTCATCTAAAAGGAATAATAAGTACCAATCGTTGCATACATACGGTTGTACCTCCTGATGTTGGGCCTAGATACGCCTGAAACATGTAGAGGTTGACGAAATATACTAAGAATAAGTTGTGCATCAAGTTGGGTTTTCTTTACACAATTATATCGAGATGTACGATCTACAAAACATTTTAAAAAGTTACACACTTTATGTAAAGCATGGAGACCTCAATCCCAAATGTATTTGTGTATTTATTCTTTCTTTTGTGGCTAGCCTGATGACTATACATGGGTGAAACATGCAGCTGACTGACTTAAACTAAATATGTGGTTGTGTTTGACTGAACTTCTTATATATCTCTGATAAAGATTTGAGATGTGAATGACACCCTGTGTGTTACTATGTTTCACTGTGATGATTTCACAACAGGCTGCATAAACTTAAAAAAAAAAAAATCAATTATGATTTTCTGTACATCTTCAGATATCCTTTAACTTTGGAACATTTTCATTTTTAGAACAAACGGTTGTGACTTAAAGTAATGGCATGTCACTGTATTGCCTGTCATCAGAGAGACTAGTATGATGTGCTGGGTCTGCTTTCCTACAGGAACTTCACTCCTTTCAAGGGGTTACATCTGTTAACTAGAAAGTAAGTCTTGCTATTCTGTTCAGTGCACATGTTTATTCATACAGAAGTATCGAGACCATAAAAAATCTGTATTAAATTGTACAATGTAGACATGGAAAAAGAAAACAACATGACATGCCACACCTTCCAAATGACTGGCATAATAACTTAATCACTAAGTTAATAAAGCCAATACAAAACCAAGATGCATTTGCTGGATTCTAATTCTGTTCTGTTAAGCAGCATACAAAAAACTACCCAGAGCAGCTAACAGAAAAATTTAAAGAGGGAATCCGAACATCATCACCTGTCATGCTTATTCCTTGCTTTGCTGGAGAACCATAGCCAATAGGAGTGCCACCAGGTGGACCAAACACCATCCCTCCTCCCCCTGGTATCACAGTCTGTGGCTGTGGTGGGATTACTGTTCCACCCGGCTGACCCTGAAGGGGCACATCAAACCCCCCAAACCCTGCAATACCAGCTCCACCCACATATGTTGGAGCTGGAACTACACCTTGTCCTGGTACTTGAGTGGTAGCACCAGCGGGTGGAGGGGGTCTAGTTGGTGAGCCACCCAGTGCAGCTCGGATGCTATCATTCAAGTCATCAAATGCACTCTTGGATGTGGCTGTAGCTGGTAGGATACGACTCGGGGACCCACTCAGAGGGCCAGGAGATGTGGTACGAGGAGTTCCTCCTGTGGCAGGTGGTGGAGGGCGAGGTGGTGGTGGTGACATCATTTTACTGGATGGCATCACAGGAGAAGGAGCTGGAGCAGGGGGTACAGGAGCAGAAAAAGATGTGAATGGTTGCTGAGGTTTTCCTATCTCTGACCCTTCACTGACACCCCCTGCACCATCTAATGGTTTAGCTTCCTCACTACCTGTGCCTGCCTGCATCTCTCCTCCTGCACTACCTTCAAATCCTAAAGCCATGCCCGAGGCTTCAGGAGGATGAAGGGTGGTATCATTTCCAGAAACATCCCCAAATAGATCTGTCCCTGTACTGCCAACTGAGGGTCCCTGAGCCTGACCCACAGAACTAAAGTCAGCACCAAAGAGATCTGTGGAAGCATCAGTATTGATTTGGCTTGGGTTGCCTACACCCGGATCGTCAAACAGGTCCATCCCACCCCCACCTGCAGAGGAGGAGGTCACATGCTGGCCACCAGGAGCCGGGCTAAAGTCAGACATGAAGGGATTCGGAGCAGCCATCCCAGCAGACGCAGCTTGCAGAAAGAACAACACATGGTGAAGAGAACAGATGAACACTTGTGCTCACCAATCCAAATTAAAATTGTTTCTTTGGTATCAGATATTTTCAAATATCTCTTAAAATTGGTTGGAGCATCAATATGAAAACTTTTCTGTATTTCTCCAAGCAACACCGTGCTACAGGCCTCATAAAGGTTTCACTTCACGTAACATTTGCTTGAATCAATACTGTACAGTCTCAACAATCAGCCATTCACTTTACACATTTACAATTGGGAATGGACAAAGAATGGAACTGAGGACTCAGTCTATTGGCATATGAGGTGAAAGAGTGACAAAAAGTGAGAAAGTCATTATGTGCACACAAGCATTTTGGTGATGACACATGGAAGGAGCCATGCAATATGAAAATAATAACAAGGTTAAATGCAATAATCAATTATTATTAAAAAACTGAAGAAATGAGTTCCTCATGTTATGTACATGTGACATAAAAGTAATTAAAGTAATCAGTACCTGAAAAGTGGGTTTTAAATGGTATTAGCAGGTGAGAAAATCAGCCCAATATCAGGTATCAAGAAGATGGACATTCAAACTCAATCACTTCTTTTGTCTGCTTAATCTGTAATCACCACTTACCAGAATTAGTTTCTGTTCCTCCAAAAACAGAATTGAAACTTTGATCTGAAACAAATGCATTTGTAGCAGGCTGTGCCCCTCGGAAACCTGTCAACATGAAATGCACGAGTTTAATGTTCTGCCTCATCATTAAATGACATTTATGCATCATTTAAATGCTACTGACCATTGGATAACCACATATCAGATACAGCTGTTACTGGGACAGAAGCAGTTTGTGGTGGGGCTGAGAAAATGTCAGCAAATGGGTTGGCACTCAGCTGCAGTAAGTCATCAGAGGCCTTTGTTGGCTGCAGAAACAACAAATACACAGAAATTAATACAACAAACACTTCAAAATTTGTGTCCAGTCAAACGAACTGGAATACAATACAGGCAGGTCTTGTTTTACACCAAGGATAGGTTCCTGAAAAATTCGTGCAAATTGAAATCACGCAAATCGAACACAAAATTCCCATTTAAAATAGTGTATTTCGTGGGGGTTAGGTGACTGACCTCATCTTATATAGAGTATGACTATACCACGAGTAGACATATGGACCTGTAGAGTATATATGTACTGTACACACAGCACACATACATTTTGGTATGGTTCATTCTGACAGGACTGTGGTAGACTTTGTACACAAACACTTCAGGTCCTGACTTAGCGCTTTCTGTAATTCTATTAGCATTATCATGTGGTGTATGTACACTACTACAAGCATATCTAACATTGTGCCATATGTCAACAATTCATTCACCTTTTTCAAGTCAGCTTTTTATGTCCAATTCCTCCTCAGTACTTATTGTCTTTCTCCGATTTTTCACTTGGATTGCACTAGGTGACGTAGATTATGTTTATCACTCATGTTGGTAAGAAAAGCCAATGCTGCAGAAGAGGAAACTAGTTGAGCTGCATGATTATATCATTAATGTAAGCATACGCCTGAGTAATGGCATGAAAGTGATGTCACTTTCTGCTAGTCTCCATCACAAGACAGGAGATACCACGGACTGTGTATACCACATCGCATTAAATGAAAATTATCACATACTGTCCAAGCCAAATCATGTTAAACCAAACATCACTGCGTAAATTCAAAAAGTGTTGTATATTTTCAAGTTCCATTAGAGGGAAATTGCATACAAAGAGACCTGCCTGTATACCACATTTACCCCATACATGGCGAGAAATTTTCCCAATAAATCACCTGAAAAATACGCAGTCATCTTATATTCATGAACAAAGTGAAATATGTTCTCTACACATATTTTCCTGAAAACTTCAGATTGTAAAACGGGGTCATTTTACATGCCACTACATTTCATTCAACCCATCTGCCTGTCACATGGTCATTTCTCTTTAGGGTTTTGACTACACTGTATGCACTTTGTAACTCTCTCATACAGACTGAATACCCTGTCTATCTCATATTACTCTACTGATCATCTTAACAACCTTTCATGAAAAATATCATGTCACATTTAATTGTCAATCATCTCACTTTTTAGGTATTTTGGTGTATCTACAAAGAGTACTGTATTTCCTTTAATATAAGGTGATCCCTGTTCACAACCTTCAACTTTCAGTATTATGCCTATAACAATATGTGTAACTATGGGTACTATTACAAGGTACCCTCCCATTTTTCAGATGTCTTAGACAAAAATTCTTGTCTAAAACCAGGCAAATCTAGTAATGTCTGTGTGAACCAATGGTAACTATTAGTATGTAACAATCTTTTGAGAATAGAAAGTTTCTTATGAGGCTGTCCAGTCTGCTGAACCTGGCCACCAAATATACGTAAATGAAATAAGTGCCCATCTCCAATGAGTGTGATGTTAAAATCAGGCCTATAGTTTTGAATAATAACCTGAGATGTTTCAGCTGTAGCAGGCAAAGAGCCAAACAGATCAACAATGGGCTGTGTTGTGTTACCCGCCGTAGCTGCTGCTGTCGGGGAACTCAAGAAGGGGTTGGTGCTGGGCCCACCACTACTGGTAGGTGATGACACTTTGGCCTAAAACATCAGAATGTCCTTATTGTAAATTATGTTGCTATAAAACATGAAACCACAGCAATGCATATCAGATATTAGTAGTAGTGGGTAGTAGTAACAGCAGCAATTACTCCCTGCACCAGAGCCCTTGAGAAGTTACAATGCCACTCAGCTAGTAAAAAAAAAAAAAATACCCTGCAGTTTTATAAAACCCAAAGAATCATTACTCTTCTAGCAAGTATTCATTACTGAATTCACAAAATCCCCCTAGTCCTTATTCTGAGCCAGATTAATTCAATTCACCACCTTAGGCTATTTATTACTGTATTCACCAAATCCAGTGGTACTTATTCAGAGTCAAATTAATCCAATTAACCACCTAAGGCTATTCATGATTGAGTTCACAAAATCCCACTCATCCTTATTCTAAGCCAGATTAATCAATTTCATCACTTAAGCCTATTCATTACTGTGTTCACGAAATTCACCTGTCCTTATTCTGAGCCAGATTAATCCATATTCAATTTGTACCACAATGGGATAAATTTAAGTACCACAATGGGATAAATTTAAAAAAAAATCAGGTTCACCAACTAAGCCCATTTATTTCCACAATGTGTTCATCCCATACCTAAGGGTTGACTAATTCAACATTGTCAGCCTGGTTAATTCCAAAGTTTCTGCAATTATCAAGAGTATAGCTGCACCTCATGTTGCTTCTGTTTTCTGCCCTTTACTCTACACATGTAGTCTAAGGTTTTCATCTGACATATTCAGCAGATAAGTACCTTATACTGGTTCATGGCTGCTTCTTCTTCGGCAAGCACCTGCTGCTTCAGCGACTCATCAATGCCATTGGTGTGTGAATCAAGACGAGTATTGGCTGCTGCTGTTCCAAACGCAGTGCTGGTGGAAGACAGGGCGGACACTCCGGACTTTACATTGGTTCTGTTGCTGCATGGTGCCAGTTTTGGCCATGTGGATGTGATAAGGCATAACATGGTGTGATTTTTGCAAGGGGCAGTGGTGAGTGTGTCAGTAAGGGCAGAACCACACAGGACAGGAAGATTGGATTAAAAATAAAAACAAAGAAAATGAGAAATAAATAAAGTGGAACATCAACTACCAAAAGAACATTAGAAATAAAAAGTGATGAAATCATGCAACATTCAACATGACAACATAATAAGCAACATACCACAATATACAAAAATAAAATATTTGCTATAATATGCATCCAATTAAAATATTTGCTATAATATGCATCCAATTGGCTTGAAACTAAATGGTACACATCAGCTTCTGGCTTATGCCAATGATGTTAATGTACTGGGAGGAAGTATACATACGCTAAAGGAAAACGCAGAAGCTTTAGTAGCTGCTACTAGGGAGATTGGACTGGAAATAAGTGCGGATAAAACTAAGTACATGGTTATGTCTCGAGATCAGAATGCAGGATGAAATCACAATGTGAGGATTAATAATAGTACCTTTGAGAGGGTGGAAGAGTTTAAATATTTGGGAAAAACTTTAACACATAAAAATTCTAATCCAGAAGAAATTAAGAGCAGATTGAGGTTAGGAAATGCTTGCTATCATTCAGTGCAGAACCTTTTGTCTTCTAGGCTGCTATCCAAAAATTTAAAGATTAAGATATATAGAACTATAATTTTGCCTGTTGTTTTGTATGGGGAAACTTGGTCGCTGACATTGAGGAAGGAAAGGAAGCTGAGGGTGTTTGAGAATATGGTGTTGAGGAGAATATTTGGACCTAGGAGGGACGAGGTAACGGGGGAATGGAGGAGATTGCATAATTAGGAGCTAAATGATCTGTACTCCTCACCCAATATTGTGCGGGTGATAAAATCGAGAAGAATGTGATGGGCTGGGCATGTGGCGCATATGGGTGAAGAGAGGGGGGTGTATAGGGTCTTGGTGGGGAAACTGGAGGGAAAGAGCCCACTGGGGAGAACTAGGCGTAGATGGGTGGATAATATTAGGATGGATCTCCAGGAGGTGGGATGTGGGTATATGGACTGGATTGGGTTGGCCCAGGATAGGGACAGGTGGCGAACGCTTGGGAATGTGGTAATGAACCTTCGGGTTCCATGAAATGCGGGGAATTTCTTGACTAGCTGCAAACCAGTTAGCTTGTCAAGAAAGACTCTGCACCATGGAGTGAGTAAGTAATATGCATCCAATTAGAAAATGCCCTACAAAAAATTACAATATAATATTACATTCCAAAAAATTACATGTGACACAAAAATTACTCCAAGACTCTCACAAGCATGGGTGAAAAGGTAAATTCCGAATTTGAACACATATTTTCAAACTCAAGTTCAATTAAAGGTACTTTTGTGTGATAAAACATGGACTAAATACTTAAAGGATGTTCCACTGAAGTTAAGAGCTCTGCATCATGATTTGTGAAAGCTGTATGACAATGACATGCAAATAATGACAAGAAATGCTTTGACAACATACTATGTTAACTTACTACACTTATACCAGAAGTGTCAACATATAAAACAAGTCACTCAAAAGCTGTTGTGTGTGTAATGTGTACAAATAACAGTAGAAAGGAATGAGACTATCACAGACATTCTGAGCTACACAGTTTTACAAAAAGATCTTAAATATGAAAAAAATACACAGCTATTCAACCTCAGGTATTAAAGGAAACTGTGACTCGTTATACGGAGTGTGAATGTTTTATTATATATGTCCATTGGAACAGACCAACAGACCCTGTGGTGTGGGAGTGGGGGCCTACACATATACAATACCACAATTTGTCAATGGTTCTTTCAAACTGGATTATGTTCCTCTGACAGAAGGCAGTATTCTGGACCTGGGAATAACTGTGCTAATAACTACAGGGGGCCCCCAGTCAGTTACCTATGCCACTATATATGCCATAACACATTTCAACACTCTCAACCCTTGTCCTCTCATTACTGTCTGTCACCAATAATTTATCTTCCTGATCTATAAATGGATTAACTGTATGATATTCATTTATTTATTATATACTTCCTGTCATTGCTCATAACCTGGATGATTTTACATAAAATGACAGAACAAACAGCAAATAATTAGGAAGGATATGGAAACAGTTCTGATGTAATATGAGGTATTACAATGGCACTTCCATGGAGGGACTGAAGAAAGGCACAAGAAACCTCATCAGGAACAGTCAAGTGTCCCAGATTACATTCAAACTGGGCACCAGCAAAATACATGTCACAGCCACTACCACTTGATCCAATTTGCATGGTTTTTCATGCAACCATTCAATTAAACAGTACCTTTTTAAGGCCATGGATGTGCTCTTGGATATTTGTAACCAGCTGAATACCTACACACTACACAGGTACGCAATGTAGTTACTTAACATAGCTCAAAGGATTGTCTTGACATTATAAAAAGAATTGCAAGCCAGTATGAATTAGGAACAGTTTACAGTCAACAGTATGTCTGTTGGGCTATCTATCAACAGGCCACTATGGTCTGTCAAATTACTGCCTAATCAAAGCCACTGCCCATACAAGAGGATTACTAGCACGGTACACTTGATGCATTATCAAGGACACTATACTCCTTACTCCTCAACCCCTCTTCTCTGAATATACTGGAGGCATTTCACACTCAACCAGTGCAGTTCAATCATACTTCCTTAATAAAGGAACCTCTAATAAGTGATGAAGAGTAGAGCTTAGAGTGGATGAAAGCAAAAGACCATGACAGGACACAAGGCGATCCATACTATAACACAATAGGATAAGAAGTTCAGAGATAATTACATGCAAACTTAATATACTTGTACCATACCACCACAAAAATGCTCAAGTTCAAAGCTTGGAATGATGAATGGTGAAGGGTATTGCACAAGTCCATAGCTGCTGGCAAGGTAGCAGTTGCAACAAAGTCAGGACTGGATCACTGGGCTTTGCAGAAGCATTGTAATAACACAAATCTTGCCGGGAAATACAAATAAAATACGGTATTTATGTGCTGTATAAATAACCCTGAAGCAATTCTTTCTAGGATGGATTTCATACCAAAGGATAATGCCATGGAGTTTACATACCCCACTGTCTTAAAATGTGGCACACAACATGGTCTTCGGAAATACAAATACCTATTTTTCTAACACACATCTTTGTGGCACTACATTATTTATACATGACGGCTTTTTGTTCAGATGCACAGAAATTCACTAAATAAAAAATATGCTTCCCTGATGGGATGACACACATAAAGCACATAATTTGATTTATGGTAAAGATGTCTGTAATTCCAATTTCCATGAACTTTTAACACATATACTGCCAATGACAGAAACTGCAAGTCCAGTAAAATTGAGTTCCGACACATCTGTGTGATCACACACTCATGAAATGAAGTCTTGCTCTGTAAGAAAGCAAGACCAGACAATTCATGATTTTTTTCAAGTGCATTATCCTTCACAAAGAATAGAAATATCCAGTCTAGGAAGAACTGCTGGGACAAAGATCTGGCAATACAGTTTACATACAGCACGAACAGTTCTGGCACATTCACTGTTATTGCCTCTAGATTATCAACTGACGAATGACAGTCTGTGATGCTATCTTATCAACAGCATGAAACAGGTGGAGCAGATGGGCAGACAGGCACAAAATTAGAGACGTATAAAGCCTTCTTCTCCACGCCTAAAAATCAAATATGTGCTATTCCTAAGGCAAGGAGGCACTTATGTGCCTAACATGTTTCTATTTTCATATTTTCACACATTACAAGAATGTTTTTTAATGTGCACAGCATACAGAATGGGCCAAAAGTCATGCCCCATAGGATTACAATTGAGTGTTGAAGTAGACAAAACACACACACACACACACACATCCCCACCTTCAAGGCACTTAGCCACATGAACAATTACACATCTTTGGCTCCTCATATAAGATGTAGATATGATTCAGACATATTCAAACTATATTATCTGCTGCAAGTTCGGAACAGTTCTGCATCAATCAGTGATGGTCACTACTTCACATAGCCTCAGATGAGAAAGTCTGGAGACATGATATTAGGGAGTATACGTACAAAATATGCAATAGTCACACCTACTTTTCTACAGAATGTTTATCTTTACAGACGAAGTGAAACTCCCAAGCTAAAAGACTGACAAATGTTTAAAAATGTCTCTCCTCCTTACAGCATAATAGTGTAAGCAAGATAAAACAAGCATGCTGAACACACTGTCTGGTATATCTTGTTACAGTCCCCCTTTTCTTTATTTTCCCCACTTATATTACCTAACTTAATTTACTGTTTAATTAAATTTGCCATGACATGTGAACCTGATCTACAGATATACTGCAACTTTACAATGCCAGATTGTTAAATTTGTAGGAAGATGAGAACTGCACTTTTCTGGGCTGTTATGCAGCAAGTAGTGGTAATTACTTGCCCATGTTTTGGGACAACCTACTGGTTCCATCCTCAAGGGTCTTGCCTTCTTGACCCCTGAAGATGGGACTAACAGGTTGCCCTGAAATGTCGGTACCAAATTACCACTACGCACTGTGTAATAACCTAAAAGAGCACAGTTCTCATTTACTTTGCAGTGGAAGATAGAAATCATGCTTGTGGGTAGGTCAAATTCTGCCAAATTCAGTCCAACAGGTGTTGAATTTTTAGGTGGCACAGCACAAAGTCCCTCTTCATTATACTGACTAATAAGACTTCTGGGGAAAAAAAAAACTCCATCAGATATAAAATGTCATCTCTCACCCTAGTCACTGCCATAATCTTTCCTATTTAATGGTTCTGCAGTGGGCTACTTATGGCACAAGGATTATCATGCCAAGTTCTGAGTACTGGGTAAATCAACAATTCTGAGTAAATAATGTGAGAGAATAACAATAAGGACAGCAGGTACTGTACATGTTGCATTGGCGGATAATTGAACTGGGAGGAACAGAAGACGTACCTGATCACCTACTCCATATTTCAAATATTATATTTCTTTTCCCAACAATTAAAAAATGCTTACCATTAAATGAGCCATAACCCAAATAATGTGATATGAAATGTACTCTTCCTTTTTAATCAAATATTTAGTTTATTTCAGTCAAAAACACAAAGTCAACATTCAGAAGAAAGGAAATGTTCATACAAACACTGTACCAACTGTCATTACATCCATAAAACAAATGTCTAAACAACCCAAATCCTGAAGTCTTCTAGGATTTTATATCAAGTTGACTACTGAACAGTTACCAACATTTTGAAAGACCTCTTCATAAAATGTTTCACCCTGCAGATGCAGGCACTATGATCCTTTGAAAATGACAGTAACTTTATACAAGCTGCTATGGCAATATATCCCTAAAGACTTGAATCTGCAGCAACACTGTTATGGGAACTTCAAATCTCACAATTTTATTCTGCAGAAATCAGTAGCAGTACTTGGTAAATATGTAAGTAATTTCAGTTAACTTTATGTTGATAGTGAACTCATCATCCAGTGTTTGAGGCAATACAACCAAATCATACAAGGGAATCCACATTTTTATCAAAACCACAACCACACACACACACAAAATTATTTCCTGCTTTTAAAAATATGATGATTCCTGCTCTTAAAACATTTACTGAATTATCCTGCAACTCACCTTGCTGTCTGAGTTGGTGTGTTAGCTGCAGACCCCTTCTTCCCTTCAAGAGAGGCTAGGTGCTGCTCAAGAGCATCCAGTAGACTACTGGGAGCCTACAAATAATATGAATGACCATTATATACACAGCCATGTATTTGGAAACGAAAATTATAAGCCTGTGGGTCCAAGTATAGCAGGCAATTGCTTAAAAAGTCATGCAACTGCTCCAGGAACACAGTGCATCAGAAAGCTCACATTATTATCTCCTGGGCTATGACACTGTATAGTCTAGTAGGCAGGTACTAACATTTTGAAGAGTCTATGCAAGCACAGTTAAGAATGGGATTGTTTATATACAAAATGTTGTGGGAACAAATGGATCACATGAAACACAAGTGGCCAATAAGAGCCAGGGACAATGAAGAAAATATGGGGCATCACAAACCGCTTGAAATCTAACATAAACTGTAGCAGAACATAAGCCTTGGTCTACTGTATCTTGAGCAACAGCCACAACCAAGTAAGTTGGAGTAATATCTAGGGAGATATTACACAGTATGTATCTGGATAAGTTATGCCGAGTTCTAGAACTCAATGTAACTTTATCCAGATATACTACATTCCTACACAGCACTCCCAATTATTTTGCATAACTTTAAGAATATATCACTATATAACCCTCTTAAATACCTTCATTGCAAAATGAGATCTTGTTTCAATTCTTAACATTTAAAGTTTCATTAATACTTCTTAGGTATTTTTGGTCTTCTGTATTACCCGACTATGACCTATTCCAGCCGAAACATGTAACCAAATTACATGTATGTAATCTTGGTAGTAATGAAGATTGAGCTACATCCCTAATATTAACAGGGAAGATGGGTTCTCTCTTAACATGTCATGGAAGCCTCATTCACGCAAGGAGTAGCATATGAAGGCTCCTTTTAAAGGCAAGTCTTGAGTTGGTTTTCCCATACCTGCTTTACTCGACAAGATATAATTTCTTTTATATGATGTACAGCTACGACCCCCACGCTGCACTTAAAGGTCTCATGCTTGAAGTTTCTTTTTAACTTTTTATAGTTGAAATAAATATCTGTATCAAGACTGAGAAATCAACACTGAGTGATTAACAATTGCAAATGTGAAGTTTTATCCATCTTTACATGTTCCAGGTTGGTGAATAATATTTGGTAAAACATACAGTATTTTACTGATGTGCACTAACTGGTTTATTACACAATATAACGTCTATCTTTCTACTTCCTTAAACACAGCCAGATGACAGCTTGCTGAAAGTGGGAACATGTTGCTGGGTTTATACCACTAAAAAATATAAGATGTGTTTAATGGATAAAATAATTGTTTTTATTATCTTAATTATTTGCTTTGTTTAAGCAGAGGTACTTTGATGACAGTTACCTTTGTGAGGTCTGGTATATCACCTTTATCAATTCCAACATTCTGAAAAAGAAAACGCCATGTTTCAAAACACTTCAAACATGGAATAAAGTAACTCTTACTCAAATTATTTTCTTACATAAATGTGGACATGAAAGGAAAAAGAAAATGTAGCCCACTGACCAGAATCTAAAAAGCTGAAGTTTAAATCTCAGGTTTCAAAGTGCAACAAAAACTGCAGCCATTCTGCATACCCAATTCAAGACTTTGTGAAACAATCAACTCTTCCCTTTGGTAGTTTGTTGGAACAAAAGTGCAAAGCATTTTCATGTTTTAAGTACTCTACTTTCAAAATGTTTTTACAATTATCCTGGTCTTTGTTTTATTTCAGTGAAGTTATAAATTTATTACTAACATACACCAAATTAATAGCAGAAAACAATACAGTACACAGGAGAATAAAGTATGTTTCCCTGTAGTTTGTAATACCACTTTCAGTAATTCAACAATAGCAAAATAAAGCACATATATTGTTATTTGTTGCAGACATACCTCAGCTACTTTCAAGAATTCTGCCACTCTGTCCATTCGAATAAGAAATTTCTTGTATAGATCCAGGGCATCTCGACATTGCTTCTTGTTCATGTCAAAGTATTTCTCTATAAAGAACAATATCATAAGGACTGCATTAACATTAAATCACTGACATATAAAATTACTGCAGTTCAAAAATAACAGGCAATATTCACTTATGAACATATAATTTACATTTCTACAGTACGGAAAATGTGAAGCAGAGTAACTGAGGCTAGATGCCAGTTTTGAAACCACTCGAACATGCTTGTGAGATGAAGGTGGATGATACAGCCACATGGAGAAGTATAGTGTGCAAAGCAGGGAACATGGAATGTGAAGATAACTGGTGTCACACCTGTGTGCTGTGTTTAACTGTTACAGCACATCCCAGGTCAGTTTCAGCACTTGCCTCATGAACTGTACATCACATTTTGTTGCACTAACTTCTGTTAAAATATTCTCTCTGTAATATTACCTAATAAATTGATGATACCATCATTGTAACAAGCAAAGAGCCTAATAAGGTCTCGAAATAACAACATGAATGCCATATTAATGACGCCATTAGTCAGATCATTGGCTGTACAGTCAAATTCAAGGAGTGCATCCAGCTGACTCTGTAATACTGGCAGTGTCTTGAGAAGTTTCTCTGCATTCATTGTTCTCAGTGTTCCATCCTCCTTCCTAAAATGAAAATAAACTTGGTCAGTACTAAGATCAGGCTATATGGGCTGGATGATTGGGAAACAGGTACTTGATTTCTGGCAGCAAAACAAATTTTCCTCTTTTGTCAGTGCACACAGACCAGCCCTGGGCTCACCCAACTTCCAATCAATGCATGTTAAGGGCTTTCTCCTTGGAGGTAAGGTGCTCAAGGCATGAAGTTAAAGAATTCACCTACATCTAATGTTATGATTAAGAATGTGTGCAGCTATATGACTACTCTCCCATATGTCATCGTAACATGCTGCTTAATTAAGCACAGGGATGGTTTTATTCAATCCCAAAATTCTGCCTTTTTTCTCCACTATGTCATTATCACTCTTGGCAAAAGTATTCCACTGTTCTGACAAAAAAAGCTGTCACACTGCTCCAAAATGTGGTTTCTGCACAGAAAATTCCATAATAATCCACAGACTATTTAGTCATTTAAGTTAAAAGAACCATTCACTTCTGGGCAACTTATAGTTAATAGGGGTTTAACTAATTTGACGACTAGATATCTTTCAAAGAAATTACATACTTCCATATTTATTATTAAATTTACTCATTACTTAACACAAAAATCCTTACCCTCTTTTAACTTTGCAGAAGTCAAAAGCAACAGTCCTATATGACAATGCCTTTTCATTCAAGTACCTGGCATATCGTCTAATAAATGGAGACATGTCATAACCTGGAAGAAGAAAACGTTTAATTTTGGCACTTGTAAATAATCACATAATGAGGCATCTGTATGCAAATCATTAGAACAAAAATTAGTTAATTACGTAATTAATTGGCTTTGCTGTTTACTTCATGCTGTATGCAATGAAACCTGTTTTGACTTCACATGCTCATTCCACCTATTCTGAGGTCTTCTTTGGAGAGTCAGTGTCCTATTGGTTTACAGCATACAATGAATTTTGTAATTTTACTTCACTCATTCTGTCCATCTGATTTAACGAGTCTTGTCTGGGTTCATCTACTTTGTGGATATTGCTGCACAGCTGTCTCACCAAATTTATTCTGTGGTATCTTTCTGTAACATGTTCTGCTACTGTGGATTTATCCAGTTTCAACAGGCACATAATGTAAGTCTCCTAACACAACTAAGCCTGACTTGAGTTTCATGTGATACATGGTTCGGGAACATGTAACCAATACAAAACACAATTAATTTCAATAAAATTCTCTCAGGCTAGACCCAAAAAATTTTACTGAATTCAGTCACCATGAAAGCTTGAAATTACAGAACAAATTCACAATGTTTTAGTGCACTCCCCTTCTATACCTGGCCCAAACTCTAATTCTATCAAAGTCCTTCCTGAAAGCTAATATGTATTTGCTGAGATGGTCAAAATATTCTCCACCTATTACAGGGACTGAAGGTTCATTACCACAACAGTAACATCCTGCCACTTGTACCTTCCTGAGCAAGTTCATACTTTTTTATGTTCTTTCTTTAAGATATATTTTAATGTCAACTCAAGTGTCTCACATCGCCTCCTACCTTCAGGTTTACTGACTAAACATCTAAACATTCCTTATCTCTTCCATGCAAGTTATATGCACCTTCAAACTACATTTAACTCAAATCCATTTGATAGTTTCAGAGCTGACGGCGTGTGGACGAAGTTACAGCCTCTTACACGTGAGTTCACTTAGTGTATTTTGAACAAGCACTTTAAAAATAAATAAATAAAAATTAAAAATTAAAACAGAATATTAAAATATTATTACCCATACATCCAAACATTCAAATCCTTTACAGTACTTTAAGAAACAAAAATACATGACAGATCAAATTAGTTTACTCACTACTTAGCATCATTTAAGCAGGCAGTTAGTTCTACACACATTTCTAAACAGTAGTGACTACAGAGTTTGTTTGTTTATTTGCATGTTAGTCATACTGGCTAATGATCAACACTCCTTAAGACTGACTCTAATTTACAGCATGTAAACATACGCAATTACAAATATCAGCACTCAATAACACTAGTGGCACGTAGCAAGTCCACTCCTACTGCTATGGCAGGGCAAGCTTCTGCATGTTCCCATACAGTCATGCACAAAATTCTGTATTAAAGTATTAGCATGCATTGGTCATTCATGAAAACAACTCAATAGCTGTGGACATTAGGTTCATGCCACATGGAGAGGGGAAGAACTGCTAGCACACGATATTTTTTATTTCATACTCACCAACACGGGCACCTAACGCATAATGCATAAGAGAAACAAAGAATTCAGTTTCAAAACTCAGAACATTACCAGTTTAAATTCTAGTATACAAATATACTATTATAAATACAGTAGACCCTTTGTTATACCGCGCCTCATTAAACAACAGCATCAGATATACTGAAAGGGTATAACTGTGAACTCTAAAATGGTTGTGGTAACTTCCCTTGTAACGCATGTGCTGCAAGCTGTCCACAACAACCTCGGTATAATGAGGATCTACTGCAATAATACAAAAATTACTACATGCTTATTTGTGGCATATTACAATTAAGTAATTCTGCCAATTTTTCTTAGCAAACATGATTAAATTAAGAAAACAGTGGAACTGTTACCTCAAATAACACCCACAGATCTAGTAATTTGAAAATTACAACACTATCATTAGATATTCTAAATATGTCATTTTCTTCACTTATTTCTAACATGCACCTCCATACTTTACTCTTGTTGTTGATGTGTTTTTATACCAGTACACTACAATGGGCTGCACCAGTAACACACAATGTAACAATCATACAAGTTCCTCTCCCATGGACCTCAAAGTAACATGACAGTCCACAAAAACTGCATTTTTAAAATTCATGGGATATAAAATAATTTTCAACACACCTTGTACTCCACTCTTGTCTAGAAAGTTGCTCAGCTGAAAAGTGCTATTGCTTGAGGCTAAGTACTGTGTGAATCGCTGCAATGAAAAGAAAAGAAAAATAACTTACAGAATCCTCCCTGTCACTTTTTGTCACTTCGTCACTTCCATACATGAAGGTGATGCATACCACCAAAAATTACATGTCATAAAACAAGTTCTCCATGAGCAATAACAATTACGAGTTACAAACTGAAGTTATGGGAATCCATAAATATGAGAAACAAACAGTTGATGACAGTGACCGCATGGTCTATGGTTAGCAATCCCTATTTTCCTGAATGTCCACAGTGAAAAAATGCAGAAGTAAATTTATGTTGCAGGAACTAATAACCTAAGTCCCTCAAGCATGAACAAATTCTAAAAAAGAAAACATAATGTACTTACTTCATTACCATAACAAAGCATATGATGAACGGTAATTAGAGCTTTGAAGACGACAACCCAGTTTGTGTTCTGTGATCGCTCGATAAGTAGATTAGCCAACTGTGGAATCGACACATTTGGCTCATTTGTACAATGAAGTAAATCTGGAAGGATAAAGAAACATATCAGATCATTCTTAGTTGGCTACAAAGGACTAGAGAAGTGCTGGGCCCTCTTTAATGTCACTGTTGCCATTTCACTGATGTATCAACTGTTATAACAGATCAAACATAAAAATACAATGAAATTAAGCATTACTATAAGACATAATTTCATTAATCACTGTAATTAAAAATGCGTTTTCAAGTTTTGCACAATTGTGTATGAAGTACACCAAAGTTCATTATTACCTCCATCACTCTTCTCATATTCATAAGTTCAGTGCCATTATTTTAAATAATCCAAGTCATCAGACACTTCCTACTGGGTTGTCAGGCTACATTAAGCCCACATGCCAGCACACTTTCACACTGCTCTTTGAAGAAAAGGCTTTGAGGTCCTTGTAAGCATGTGCACGCACTAGATGGACTTCTGTACAGTCTATACATTAAATAAAGTTGCTACCAGACATGTCATCATAAATCCAGACAAAAACTACAAGACATGCTTGTTCCAAATACAAAAACTTAGAAGGTTTCGAGCAACAGGTTCCATTTTATACAGTAAGAGATTATGCAGAAAACATGTGATGAGGAAAAACTGGATCAAATTGAATATTTAATGGAGGCATCTCCAAGCACTTTAGCAAAATTTTTACATCAAATGGGCACATCTGTCATCATTATTAAATGCAACACAACTGATAAATTTGTATGCATAAAGACGTCTACAGTTCAAAAACTCTACAACTCAGTTTGTGATCAAAAGTGGAATTTGTAAAGGGGTAACTTCAGGGAGTACAGCATTGAGAAATCAAGCCCACACTTACTTTGTTTAGTGATGACACTCTCAGAAAAAACAAGTAATAAAAGTCATCCCTGTGCATGCAATGAAGGCATTGGGTACAGTGGAGATTTAGCTCCACAAATTCTTAACCTCGGCACTACATGGGATAATTCTGATGTTTTGCTGACTGTGCATCTCAGTATTTTATCTTAGTAATTAACCAACTTGATGCACAAAATTTCTGTTTCACAATATGTTTATTTCATGCCTCTACATGTTTCGAGCACCATGTGCTCATCATCAGGAAGTCAAAATTGTACGAGGGTCGTACCGAAAGTCATGAGCAACCATTTTTTGCATGCAAACCGGGAACAGCAGACGAAGGAGAGTATGGTGGTAGATGGAACCAGCTGTTGTCTTATCCTTGAATGTCTCGTGACGTCAATAGCTTGCATCACGTGACCAGTATCACTCCTAACAAAATGGCCGACAACGATATATCGTTTCGCCAGCGTGCTGTCATCAAATTTCTCGTTAAAGAGGAAATCCCTGCTGCAGAAATTCACCAGAGACTTCAGCGTGCTTATGGAAGTGTGTGCATGGATGCGAGCAGTGTTCGAAGATGGGTGCAACATTTTAAAGATGGGAACACAAGCATCCAAGATCAGCCTCGGAGCGGTCGCCCTCGAAAAGCCTCAACTGAACGCAACAAGGAGAGAGTGGATGAGATCATTCAAGACGACAGGCGTGTGACTGTGGACACAGACTACCATCTTTTCGGATTTGTGAAGGATCAGCTGCGCGGACAACGTTA